>ENA-ORLU01001057-ORLU01001057.1-human-gut-metagenome-genome-assembly--contig:-NODE-1057-length-22367-cov-3.663392_pt1 | contig 22367 bp, 25 predicted proteins | sample MGYA00243009_ERZ508833 | MGnify/ENA primary metagenome ERZ508833 (study PRJEB26277, sample SAMN04329763) | human gut metagenome | biome: human-associated habitat | host: Homo sapiens | place: USA...
AGCGGTTATTTTTTAGTCGCTCCAATATATCACTTTTATCACAGTTTTTGAATTTACAGAGATTTTTTCGCAGAGTCGACAAATAAGTGATAGGCTCTTTTTGAATTAAAAAATAAAATCGGTTAGTCATGATTATTGTGACTGACCGATTTTTGCTGTATACTACTTGCATGGCGCTATTTTTTTATTTCAGTCTTACAGTAATGACCTGTGACTTTATTGGCGTGCATTGCAAGCTGTTTAAGTTCGGTATGACCGCTGTGATAGAGTTTTCCGGTATTGTAATCAACAGAGTTCATTATGATGTGAGCATGATAAAGTGAATTGCCCTGATCTTCCTGATGAACCGCAGTTATCATCTGATACCGATCCTTGAAGTAATCAGCAATTTTATCGGTATACTCACAGGCAGTTTGGGCCTCAGTGACGGTGCTGTGATCATATGAAACTACGAAGTGCATTACAGGATTATCTCCGGTTTTTCCGTAGTATTCCTTTACATTATACATCTGATTATACGCATTTTCGGGACTTCTTCCACTTACTCCGTACCCCTTTACTTGAATGAGGGCTTCATTTTCTTCAGATTTTTCCTTAAATGCATATTCTATGCAATTACGGAAGTAACCCCTGCCGTCTCCGTTATCAGTTATGTGCTTCTGAGTCAGAATATCCATAGCTTATTCGCCTCCTCTTAAAGTATTTTTGCATCTGCTTCAGAATATGCAGCTATCATTTCAACAGCCATATTCGCGTAGTTTTGGAACTGTACCATTTTAGACGGGGTATTGTCACTTTTGGAGTGATTGAGTCTTTCATTCATGACTGCATTGGCTTTAATGCCTCTCTCCATGGCTTCACGTTTTATATCCAGGTCTGTATTTTCTGTCATAAGAATGGTTTTGCGTACAGTCTTTTTTTCATCGGGTTTTCGCATATTTATTCTTCCTTTATATATAATTTCTGAGGCGTATATTGACCCTTATACACTCATATTTGAATGTATAATTATTAATATTTATAAAATATACAGGTCGCTTCGCTCCAGATTAACATATAGTAATACTTTTCGTCAATTTAATAATATATATATATGGAATTTCCTTATTTTTTCTTTTTTGATATATATATTATTTATATGATACTATGTTTAGTATCGATATATAACGAAAGGAGAAGCAGCTTTTTTATGCCGCTTATACAGTGTACATCGCTGTTGAGCAGTATCCTCATCATATTATCCCTGTCAGAAGACTCATCAAGGACCTGACACAGCTTATTAAGTTCAGCAAGGTTATCATTATCACAGATCCTGTCGATGACGACATCGCCGAGTGGATCCTCGGTGTATAGGCCGATAAGGTAATTATGTCCGACATTGCTTTTGAGCGTGAGTCTCTCAGGGGATATGTCTATACCAGCCTTTCTCAGCTCCGCCGCCATTTCGTGACTGCTTTTGGGCAATTTAATGATAATATCCTTATCATTACTGAGAATATTTACTCTTAACATACAGCCACCTCACATTCTCAAGCCCACGTCTTCGGACGGAGACTCAGGAGTCGCCTTTACTTCTTCCTCGGTCATAAGGTCCCATGCTCCGCTGGTGTCATAGAAGCTGACGTAGATATCTCCCTCGGAATTGTGGATCTCATGCTGCTCGAAAGACTCGCCCCAGCCATCACTTGCTTGTCCGGATAGCTCATGAAGCAACTCGTCATACTCATAGCTGTCAAGTTCACCGCAGATCTGACAGGTAAAAACTCCCATGAGCCTATCTCCGACCTTTTCAACAGAGGGAAATATGGAATAGACCTTATCTGCGAAACGCTTTCTGTCGCCGAGGTAAGCCATTATACCACGATTTTCTTCCTCGTCACACTGGTACGCCTCGATCGCATCGCTGATCTCACTTTGGTACTCAAGGATCTCAAAGTCTGAGAGTTCCTCAGTTTCATCAAAGCATTCTTCTTCGTCTTCATCAAATGAAGGCTGAACCTCTCTCTGAACTTTAAGAGGACAATAGAACTTCAGCTCTGTGAAGTCCTTTGCCTCAACATGAATATCCGGCTGAAAATCAACGCCGATGTAGGTGTTCTTCGCTATTGAGATGTCATCTCTCATTGCGAGCTGCTGTACGATAGCATTTTTGACAAGGCTCTTGATCTCGTCCATGTCGATCATATCAGCCGACTTAAAATCCGTCTTATCGGTATGAGCAAGTTCAGCGATTTTTTCAACAGTATCCTTTATCATATCGTGAAGTTTCAGTTCGGGTTCGGATGTCTGGTACCTCTCGAAGATCGACTTGGCATCAGGTACGAACATGGAAAGGCGAGGATAATCAAATCCTTCAGCCTCGATGAGCAGTCCATCATCGCCGTGTTCATCAAGCAGCATTATACAGTGATAGGCTTTCTTGTCCTCGTACATAAGGTGCTTGGCGGCGGTTATCGCTTCATGTTCCTGATATGGGTTTGCTTTCAGCCGCTCAAAGTCTGAGTGAGGCAGAAATACCCATTTCTCGACCTCACAGCGTTTGGTGTTGTGATCGGAAGCCTTGTGTATCAGCTTACCGTTCATGTAGAATTTGTTCATCTGTTTTCCTCCTGGCAGAATTATTCCATAGACAGCAGGCGTGATCTGCTTTCTATGTATCTGGCGGAGAGCCTCCGCTGGCTTTTTCGCGTCATAATTGTTCTGTAATCGTAACTTATAGTCCGCGCAGGAGAATTATACTGTTTGACCGCTTCACACACCGCACAAATCGCTCACAGCGGCTTCAATCGCTCTCAGTGGTGTAGTTTCCCGACCTGCCACCGATGCCGTCAGAAACGACTCACAAATCGCTGATAGGTTTACTATCAGTTGGTTTTCGGGGAAACAAAAAAGGACTCGATCCCAGTGTTTTCACATTTCGTGAAAACCACTAAAACCGAGTCCGAAACTTTGTGTACTATTTTTTGCTGAGAAAATCGATATTTGCCTGTATTTCGACCTATATTCACTCCAAAATTTTTCCTTGTGAGGGTTCAAATCCAGCCAGAGGCCTAAAATACCCCAATGTCATCCCTCATTTTTTCAAGAATTTTTTCGGAATTTGGGTAGCAAAAAAGCCCGATATTTCGGGCTTTTTCCTGCATGTCATACTTTTAGTCATGCTAATATGGTTGCGGCGGCTGGATTTGAACCAACGACCTTCGGGTTATGAGTTGTGATATTATATTTTCGGGTGATATTGTATTGTTAAGTTTTTCGCTATATATCGTCTTTTTGTGAAATGAGCTTTTTATAAATTCCTGCAATTTCTTGTGCGCTGTCGTGTCAATAGCGCACAAACGGCGCACAAATTTCGAGCAGGTTTGAGCAGGCTTGGAAAAAGAAGCAGACTGTCACGTCTGCTTCTGAAAATATGCATATGTTCGTATGATTTTGCACACTATCTTCCTTGACTTTCTGGCTTTGCGTTGTGGGAATAGAGCTTTTATTGCCTCTATTGCCTGCTCCGGAGTATCAAATTTCTTGACCAAAGATATCAGTTGGACGGTGAAATCTAAATCATTCATTGCGATGCCTCCTCTTGGCTCTTTCCTCGCGTATGCCCTGTATGCGTCCTGCTGAGTAGATAGCCGCGAGAGCGCACATCTCGGCGTAACGTTCGTCGCGCGTGTCTTTGACTTTATCCATGTACGCGAGATAGATATCCTCGGCGGTATAGACATCATCAAGAGTCGCGAACTTTGCGCAGAGAGTAACAGCTTCCTCGGTAGTGATGAGCTGAGGAGATTCTTTCTTACTGATCATATCACTGCCCTCCTGTTCCACATTGCAGCGACCTGAGCCACTGCTTCGGATTCGGTGACTATGTGCCACGGTTCGCCCTTGCGTAATACGGAGCAAAGGAAAGCGACTTTACGGGTATGAGCGCCGCATTTTCTACAGAATGCCGTTACTGTTGGCGTGCGGAAATGCCCGAGAGCGTAATCCGCGACAGGTTCGCCGCCGCAGCGAGGGCAGTTCGCGAGCTCCTCTGAATGTTTCAGCACTCGGCGGTGCTGTTCTATGTCTTTGCTTATCTGTGTTGTGTATGGCATATTTTTACCTCCAAACTGTTGACATTTCGGGGCAGGTGTGATACAATGGTATTGTTGTATGGCTGCCCCTTGCGGTGTGGTCTGCCCCTTGTGTATTGCGGTACACAGGGGGTTTTATATTTTTACAATGATCCTTGCGCCGAATTTCTCTCTGTCTGCGTACCCTCCGACAATGTGCATTTTATCGGCAATGACGGTAAAGCCCTTGTCCATAATGGTCGCAACGACAGCGGCAACGGCTGACGGAAGATACCCTATAACGGCTCTGACCTTGCCTTTTATGGCTGCTGTAACAGCCACAGCATTGCTGTCAAAGGCGTTTGTGCTTTCGCGAACGAGTTCCACAGAAATGTCCGCAGGGGAGTATTTTGTCATAAGCGCAAGAACGTTCTGGCGGTTATCGAATGAAGTTCCGACAACTCTTGTGCTGAGTGCATGAGCCTTAACAAGTCTCCATGCGGTTTCCATTGCGCAGGCTCTTACCTGTCCGCGTTTTACAAGTCGGTTTGCTATCTGCATGACCTTTCGCCTGATTTCCTTTAACATAGCTGTTTACCTCCTGTGTCTCATTTTTGGCTATATACTGTTATTTCTGAGCAAAGCGGATATTTTGGATATTTTTTATGGGAACTTTTTAACTTCGCTCTCGCATGGAGACTTTACATCAAAAATATCCACTTTATCCGTTTACGCATTTTCGGTGGCTTTCACCTCCTACTTTTTCCTACATTTGTTCAGCTTTGTGTTCTTTACTGTGATTATATTATACACTATCTTTAGTGAGAAATCAATACACAATATGCACAAATATTTGTGACTATTATTGTGCATTTATGCACTTGAAATTGTGACTATTATATGATATAATTATAATGGGAAATAGGGAGCGTTATAAATTCAAGCTCCCACAGAAAAGGAGCTGATATAATGCCGATAAAATATGATAAGTTAATTGCATTGCTAAAAGAAAACGGCTACACCTCATATAAAATAAGAAAAGAAAAAATTGTTGGACAAGCAACGTATAAGAAAATAATGGAGGGCGGTGACATTGATACCCGAACTATCGCCAAACTATGCAAGCTGCTAAACTGTCAGCCGGGGGATATTCTGGAATACGAGGAGGAGCAGGAATGAGGATATACACAATAATAGGCGGCGTGAACGGTGTGGGGAAAAGCAGTCTGTCGGGAGTTCTTTCGGCGGAAAGCAGTGACCTCGGAATAATAATCGACACTGACAGAATAACCGCAGAGCTTGGCGGAGACCGCATAAAGGGCGGAAAGACTGCTATTTCGCTCATTGACAGTTGCCTTGAAAAGGGCGTGAACTTCACACAGGAGACGACTCTTTCGGGAGTCCGCACTCTGAAAACAATTAAAAGAGCGCGCGAGCGGGATTACTTCATAAGGCTGTATTATGTTGGTGTAAGTTCCTCGGACGAGAGCATACGGCGAATCAGAAACCGCGTTGAAAAGGGCGGTCACAATATCCCGACAGAGGACGTGCAGCGGCGCTACAGCAAGCGCTTTGAGGACTTGGCAAGGGTTCTCCCTTACTGCAATGAGGTGCGCTTTTTTGATAACGAGAACGGCTTTGCGGAAAAGGCAGAATACCGAAACGGTTCGCTCATCACCAAGGGCGGCGAGATTCCACAATGGCTGAATGAACTTGCGGAATATCTCAGGAATTACTAAACGGAGCAGGCAACTATAAACCTGCTCCGCTTTTATTGTGTATGCCCTCTGAAACTGCTCAGATTGACTGCTAACAGACCTTGACGGTATCGAGAGTATAATTATATTCCTGACGTGCAAGGCTCTTATAGCACGTTTAAGCACTTGCGAGAGTTTTGTTTAGGGAATTTATTATTTACAGACCCCATTCCTTGGTGTCGGCGCGTTTTGAAAATTCAGCCTCTAAGGGTAGGGGGGGAGTGCCCCTTAAAATTTATAGCTGAGGCATTCAGCAGGTCACTGCGAATAAATCTGCGTGAGGGCTTAACTCCGAACGAACTCCGAGCAGGCGCGAGAATATGAGCACTGACATATCCGTAGTCCCGATCATATGCCGCAAGGATATACTCCACCACATACAGAGAGGGTGTGTGCCACCAATTTGTGAACTCGAGTTTACAAAATCTTGTCTCGTTCTGAATGGTGTTGCCGCTCTGAGCCTTTTCGGTAAGCTGCTTTATGTATTCAGCAATGCAATTGATCGCAACTAAATTCGTGACATCGATGTCACGAAATGTATTAACAGTATGGCAAGTGTGCAGGGTTGCAGGGGTTTTCCTTATTCTTCATGTAAAAAAATAGAAATGAATTTATATATATAGAATAGAAAAACAGTGCAAACCCGTCACACCCGTCACAGAGAATTAAGAAAGTAGGAGAGAGCAGTTTTGCCTTCTCCTCGTTTCTTGATATTTTACACGCCCTCGCACGAAGCGTACCACTCTGAAAAAGCCGTGTGGAGATCTGCCTGTCTCTGACCGTATGAGAGCTGACGTTCTTCCGCGCGTCTTACTATTTCATAGTATTCGGGCGAGTACTTGAACCGTGCAAGGGCGAGCCAGTCGTAATGGCACTCCTGCTCCGTGTAGAGCTTTCTGAGCTGTGGGTTGCGTCTGAGTATTCTGAGACCGTGCGCCTGCTGTTGACGTATTCTCTCGCGGCTTACAGAGAACTTTTCACCTATTTCCCCGAGAGTGAGACCGTCAAAATATTTTGCCTTTATAACGCTTCTGTAAGGCTCGGAAAGCTCGTCCACAAATTTTCTTACTGTTTCAGCCTCGGAATTTCTCTCAGCTTCCTCAACAAAGTCAAGTGAGGTATCGTCTGCGACAAGATCAAGCATTGAGCAGGTTTCGCCGTTGCTTTGCTCTATCGGCTTGTCAAGGCTCGTGCAGTTGTTAAGAGGTTCACGTCTGGAACCGCGGATACCAAGAAGCTTTTGAACGGCATTTTTAAACGGATAATTGAGATATGAAGTGAATTTGATTTTACCGCCTGCTTTGTATGCCTTTACAGCGTCCAGAAATGCGCTGTAACTCGCCTGACGTATGTCCCATACATCAACACCCGAGCCGTCACAGGCGGACTTATAAAGGCTGTAGAATCGGTCAGCTTTAACATATAGCAGCTTTCTTACCTTTTCCCACAGAATCGGTATAAGCTCATCATTGCCGCCCTCTTGGATAAACTGCGCAAGCATTTCATTTGTCATTGACTTCGACCGCCCTTTCATGTTATAATTAAAGTGATATATGCGGTCTTTTTCAATGATTTTCCCACCTGCTCAGAGGTGGGATTTTTTTGTCCCTATTTCCTCACGACTGCTCAAAAGCAAGCCTGTGTCCTGCTTTTGGCTATATACCGTCATTTTCGAGTGAAGTAGATATTTTAGATATTTTTAATGGGAACTTTTTAACTTCGCTCTCGCATGAAGACTTTACATCAAAAATATCTACTTTATCTATTCATGCGTTTTCGGTGGCTGCATATGTAAGGATATACCCGTCAAGGATATTAAAACATTGTTTGCCGTTTACTGTTCCTCTGTCTGAGATAAGCCCCTTTCCTCTCAGCAATTCCATAAACTTCTGCTTTCCCTCGGAGCAATAGCCGCAGTCTGAGCACCATTTCCTATAGGCTTCGTAGGCGTCCTTGGCTGTACAACTGCTGTCTGCGGATTCTTCGAGGCACTCGTCAATAAAGTTGCCTATCTTGTCCGACTGTTGCGCGTACTGTCTTGTAGCTGCTGCGACAGAAAACGGCGGGTCGAGTCCCTCGGCGCGGTATAGTTTCAGTCCCTCAATGCACCAGTTGAACAGTCCCGAGATATTCTCCGCGGTTTTCAGCCGTCCTTTAAGAGAAGTATCCTGCTCCTGCGGGGAAAAGTGCCTGTTGAACTCGATAACGTTTATCCTGTGGCTTGTGAAAAGGGTCTCGTCAAGTACCTTCGGCAGATAATTCGTATTGATAAACAGCGTGAACTGCGGCATATACTCAAAGCTACCCTGATAGAGGAATCTTGCCGTTATGGTGTCTCTGCCCGTGAGCGTTTTGAGCAGGGCGGCGTCAAATGCCATGCTCTGCGGAGGCTCGCTGACGTTGAGAAAGCGGCAGCCTGCAAGCCTCGCAATGTCCTCGGAAGCGTTGCGGCTGTCCTTGTTTTTCTTCATTGCAAGGATCTCGGGCGGCGCGCTCCTTGCATAACCGTCAGAACCTCCGAGCATATGGGTTATAGTTCCAACGAGGGTGGATTTTCCGTTGCGCGTGGTTGCTCCGTAGAGGATAAAGCAGGTCTCGAGACAGCACGAGCCGCTCAGACTATAGCCGACAGCCTTTTGCAGATATCTTATCTTCTCCTTGTCGTGAGGTATTACCTCGCCCAGAAACTTCTCCCATTCATCAGAACGTGCGTTCTTGTTATAGACAACATTAGAGAGTTTTGTTATGTGGTCGCGGCTGTCGTGGGCACGGAATGTCAGCGTGTCGAGTTCAAGCGTGCCGTTGAGACAGTTGAACAGGTTCGGGTCGCTGTCAAGTTCCTCCGAGGAAATATAACAGCAGTCCGCAGCGTCCTTTATAAGTGTGTCGCGCTTGTTCTTGCTCCCGAATTTGCTGTAATACTCCCGAAAGGCTTTCTGCGCCTGCTCGTCCTCTATGGAAACGGCGTATATCATCAGCGCGTCAAAGAACGCCTTAGCCTTGCTGTGTACGACCATTCCGCCGCTGTCAAGTTTCCACACGCTCCCGGTGTAATAATACCACTCGCGCGCTGTCGTGTTGTACTTCACCTCATGCCCGAACATATCCGCAAACAACTCGCTCGAACCTCTGTCGCAATAACTGTATAGTGACGGGTTGAGTGCTGACAATCGGTTTATAAGCTCCTCGTTCCTCTTTATGCACTTTGTCGTGATATAGCTTTTACGTTCCTGCTCGGAAAACTCGGGCTCAGGGTAATCTTTTTCAAGAGTCTGCTCCTTGCAAGCCGAGGGGGTCGGTTTATTTATCCCTGTCGGTCGGAGTTCTTTGATGTATGAGTCATAATCCGCAGGACTTTGCAGTCTTGCAAAATATTTCAGCGTTCCCTTTGATATGTCCTTTCCCGTAAGTCCCTCGTAGGAGCGCAGGTCGTTTTTTGGCTTCACCTTGCTGTATTGATTATTCCATGCTTCCCATAAAGCCCGGTCAGCGCCCTCGTACAGCTTATAGCTTGCCGTGACTCTGCACCATTCCTCATAGCTCAAAGCATTAGGGTCTATCATTTGGAGCAGGCGGAAAGGGTCTGCTTCCGCACCGTTGCGCACCCTTTGAGCAGGTTCGGACGGACTGTCGCCTATAACGCTGTCCCAGCTCAGAAGCTCCTCGGAATGCGCCGCGAGCAGAGCTTCGGCAGGATTGACCTCATTGCACACATATACAGTCTTGTCCTGAGATGTACCGAACAGTATGCGCGCCGGGTCTTTGCAGGCTTCGTCTGCTGCTCCGAAAACGTCCTGTAAATTCAGAATGATCTGTCTTGCCTGTGAAATATCTGTAACAGGCTTGTCTGCCGCGAAAAGCACATGATATTTCCGCAGAGCGTCAGTACTGGAAAAGCTCTCGGCGATAATACATGGAGTCAGACCTGCTCCGTGTGATATTTCCAGCACTCTCTCGGGCGTTTCCACCGCATTGACGAGTTTGTGTTTTTCGCCTGTTGACTTGTCTCTGTAAACGTTATCAAGGTCAACTGCAAAGATCTGTTGCCTGAGAAAGCGCGTGTCAGTGTTCTCATGGCTGTTCTGCTTACTGCGGAGCTGTGCCCCTTGAATGGTTATGCCGCTTTCTATAAGCTGTGCAAGCTGATATACAGATGTCTCGGTGTGAGCACTTTCGCCGCTCAGCCTGTTTCGTATGCCGCCTATCTCTGCTCCCGTTGGCTTTGATCTGTAGCACCTGTCGTCCGCAGAATAGCAAATACTGCCGCTGTAGCTGCCTTTTGTAAGCGATACTATCAAATATGTATGCCTCCTTTCCTGAGTTTATATCACTCAACATTGCTTGCAATTTTATCTATTGCGTTGATCTCGTTATCTCTCAAAGCAAGCTCTATAAGTTTTAAGGCTTCTGCTCTGCTTATAGGAACGGCAGCGAATTTATTTACAGTTTCCATGACTTTCTCGGCTGTTGAGAACATATTGACCGCGCTGTCAATGACCTGCTCCGTGTATTCCAATTCAAGGCGAGCGGCTGCCTGAGCTTTTTTAAAATCCATGCCGTCTCTCCTTAAAGCCTGACTGCTATAGGCTTAATGCCCATAGTTGGAGCAGGTTCTGGCACAGGGATATAGCTACTGTTGAAGAAATCAGCCACACTCTGAGCGTTGATGAGTATTTTCCCACGACCCACGCGGACAGCCTTGACCTTTCCCGAAAGTGCGAGCTGCCTTGCGTAGTGCTGAGCAATGCCGAATTTCTCGGCGATTTCTTTTACCCCGAGCATTTCGGGGATTTTGTTTGTGTTTTCATTCATAGCTTTTCAGCTCCTTTCACAAGAGTGCAGAAAAAGGCGCTTTTTCAACCAAAAACCATTGAATATGGTCTTGATATTTACAGAAAGTTTACATTTTCTGCCTTGCTGTACCTGCTCCGAATCGTGATATAATAGGAGCAGGCAAGTATTTTTTAGTAATTATTAGTATTTGCCTTGTAGAAAAGACGGTATCGCGAAATGCGATAGTGTCGCTGCGTCTGACAGTTGCCGCTGTCAGGCGCTTCTTTTTTTGAGGTCATATCTCCACCCCGTCACTGTCTATATGATGTATCACGCCGTCACTGTCGGCATACTCAAAACCGCCGTCAGGTGACTGTATAACAGTATTTTCCCACAGCTCAGGCATAGCAGCTTTTAGCGCCTCATGAGCAGCCTTCTGACCGTGGTCGGTATGTGTCATCTGATGAAGCATAAACTCCTTTATGCAGATAGTCAGCGGAGCTTCCGGGATATCCTCAATAAAGCTTCCCGTATTCTTGTAATCGAGACTATTTACAAATATCATCTCGCTGAACCTTGCCATTTCGTAGCCCTCAATAGCTTTTGCGCCTTGTCTTTCTGAAATGTTGCAGAGATTGCAAAGCTCACCAAACTCAGCACCGAACTTTTGCCAGTCGTCAAGGAGCAGGCAGATCATTTTCCCGACTATCTGCATGGCAGTTCTGAGTCTGTCAAGAGTGGGCTTGTGTGGATTCAAGACCCTGACCCTTACGCCGAGCGGAAGTACTGCGGCAGCCTTTGCTTTTCGTCTTTCAAAGTCGCGGAACTTTGCTCTTGCCGCGTTATGCTCCATAATAAGGCGTATCCCCGTCATTCTGAGCCTGCACAGTGCCGTGTATGCGGTTTCTTTTGTGGGCGTTTCAGAGTAGTTCTCGGCTGCTTTTACAGCCATGTTCATCAAGTTCATACTGTTAATAAGCATATTATCCCTCCTTTGATGTTGCGCCCTGATCTGAAAGCTCGTTAATGATCCTCCTGAATGTCTGCTTGTCCTGCTCGGGAAGTTCTGACCTGAGCTTTCGCGTCATGGTCGGCTCGGATATTCCCATAGCTTTGGCAATCTGCCAAAGTTTCACGTTGTTTTCCTTGGCATAGGCGCGAATGTCTTTGTTATACATAACTGTCCTCCTTTTGATAAATAAGTATTGACAAATCATCATCAGAGTGATATTATAATGATAATGATGATTGGTGCATATCTATATTATACCGCACCAATTGTAATGTGTCAATAGTTGGAGCACAATATTTTTAGGTGTTCCAATTGGTTGCATTTGATTTTGAGTTATAGAGGTGTTACATTATGAAAGCAAAACAAATATTCGGAGAACGCCTGTTATCCCTTAGAGAACAGAGAAACGAAACACAGGAACAGCTTGCAAAGGCAATAGGCATAACAAGGCAAAGCTTGAGCAGGTATGAGACGAATGAAAGAACACCAAATATTGATTTGATTTATAGGATTGCTAAACATTATTGTGTTTCTTCTGATTATCTTCTCGGGTTGTCGGAAAATTCTACGGTTGATATAACTATGCAGAGCGCCTGTAAAGCTACTGGACTGAGTGAGGCAGCGGTAAACAAACTGAATTATATATATAATCATGCTGATTGCTACACAACAAATAAAGTTAATTGTCTGTATAATTCATTTGATTCTACTTCAAGGGGGATGTTTGTATTTGATGTTATTCCTGCAATTGATGTTATATCTCGGATTATAGAAAGTAGATTTTTTGAAATATTAATTGGTGATACTCAAATTTACACCGCTATGATAAATTCCGAAGATAACAACAAAGTGGTAATAAGCGAAGATCTATACAATGAAATTAAAACACGACCGATAGCGCAAACATATAGCTTTTATATAACTCCTAAAATTATTGCAGATACTAAAATAAATCACGCTGTGGAGTGTGTAAAAAGAATCATAAAAGAGATCTCGGAAAATAAGGAGGCTGAAAGCAATGGCGAACATAACTCCGCGGAAGAATAAGAACGGGGAAATAACAAGCTACACGATCAGGGTATATCACGGTTATGACGGTGAGGGAAAGCGCCTTAAACCCTATACAATGAGTTATAAACCTGCTCCGAGCATGACAAGGAAGCAGATTGAAAAGGAAGTGCAGCGGCAGGCACTCTTATTTGAGGAACAATGCAAGCTTGGCTATTCTCCTGACAATAAGCAGACATTTGCACAGTATGCTGCTTACGTTCTCAGGCGAAAAGAAGAAGCAGGCACAAAGCACCGAACTCTTGCAAGATATCGCGAATTATTGGAGCGTATCAATGCAGGGATAGGGCACATAAAACTCTCCGACCTCAGACCGCAGCACCTTACTGAGCTATACAGTCAGCTCAGACAGGCAGGTATCAGGAAGAACAGCACAAAGGCTACAGCAACAGCAGACCTTGCAGGACTTATAGCAGCAAGAGGATTTACAAAGAAAAAGCTTTCGGAGCTGTCGGGCGTCTCCCTGTCAACGATAAATACAGCTTGCGGCGGAAAGAAAATATCAGGGGAAAAGGCGGAAGCGATATGCAAAGCATTAAAAATGAACGTAAGCAAAGTATTCAGCATGGAGCAGGACAGCCGCCCACTTTCCGAAAAGACCATTCAGGAACATCACAGGCTTATTTCTCTTGTCCTGTCATATGCCGAAAATGAAATGCTTGTCCCGTACAATGCCGCCGCAAAGATAATTAATAAGCCTAAAGCAGACAGAACGCATGAAGTGAATTATTTTGAGCCTGCGCAGCTCGACAGAATACGAGAGTGCCTTGAGAAAGAGCCGCTGAAATGGCAGGCGATAACACATCTGCTTATTGTTACGGGCTGCCGCAGAGGAGAAATAATGGGGCTGAAATGGTCGGCAGTTGACTTTGAAAACAATCAGATAAAAATTAATAATAATCTGTTGTATTCAAAGGAGTTCGGAGTATATCAGGACAGTACTAAGACCGACACCTCCGACAGAACTGTTAAGCTTGCACAGGAAACAATGGGGCTTCTTAGAGCTTATCGTACATGGTGGGAGCAGTTGCGGAGAAATTCTGGTTCAGCATGGCACAGCTTTATTGAAATACCTGACGGAAAGGGGATAAAGCATACAGAACGAGCTGAGTTTCTGTTTGTGAAAGAGTCAAGAGCGGATATGGGTTTCCCAATGCACCCGGACAGCCCGACCGACTGGCTTGACAAATTCTCCGCAAGGAATGGTCTGCCGCATATCAATCCTCATGCTTTCAGGCACACTCTCGCGTCCGTACTCTGTCTGAATGGTATTGATATTACAACTATAAGCAAATGGCTCGGACACAAGAATGTTACCACAACCATGAACATCTACGAGCATATCCTTGATAAAGGCAAGGAGCAGGTCGTTGACTGCGTTGCAGATGTTATACTTAGAAAAAAAGCAGAGTGACTTATAAAGCCTGCTCCGCTATCGTTGATAATTCTGTTTTAGCTGCATTTTTAGTGCAGCGGCGCACAAACGGCGCACAAAATCGGTTTATACACAAAAAAACAACCACTCTCAAATACTTGAAAGTGGCTGTATAACGTTGGTTGCGGCGGCTGGATTTGAACCAACGACCTTCGGGTTATGAGCCCGACGAGCTACCTAGCTGCTCCACACCGCGATATTTTTTAGCAGTATCACCTGCGACTATGTTAGTATACCACGGGTGCAAAGGAAAGTCAATAGGTTTCGATATATTTTTTTGTTTTAACTATTAATAGGACGTTGTGTAAGGATAAATTACGGGAGATCTGCGGTGCTGCGGATAGTTGATACTGTGAAATACAGCCGAAATTAAGCCAAGTTAGACTGTTTATTCGTGGGCGGAAAGTTTCATGCGGTACTCACGGGGTGAGATACCCATTTGTTTGTGAAAAAGTCTGCTGAAATACAGCGCGTTCTGATATCCGACACTTTCGGCGACCTCGGCGATAGTGTAGTCGGTGTTTTCGAGGAGGTTCTGAGCGTTTGAGATCCTAAGCGAGAGGAGATACTGCAGCGGAGTCTGCCCTGTGATGTGCTTAAAGCAGCGAATGAACCAGCAAACGCTGATATTGCGTGACTCGGCGTATTTGTCGATATTGATTTCCGAGCCGTAGTTATTTCTGAAATAGTACATAGCGAGGCTTATCTCCTTTTCGGTGGCGTCCGAGAAGGTCTTGCGGCTTTCGATAGAGCGGCTGATGAGTATCATGATATTGCGCAGGTGGAGCGAGACAAGCTCCTCGAATTTAGGTCTGCCGAGCTGCAATTCCTGAATTATCTGACCGAAAAGCCATTGGTAATCGGGTGAAGCGCCAACGTATATGACTCTGTCCTCGCCGATTATGCGGTAATATTTCAGCAGGCTGCCGGCCTCAGAGCCTGTGAAGTGTATCCAGTAGACGGCAGTTCTGTCCTCTTTATAATAAGTGTAGTGCTGAGGCTCATTCGGTAGGTAGAGAACCATGTTTCCTGCGGATAGGACTCGCTCGCTGCCGCCGATGAAAAAGTGGGCCTTTCCCGAGGCTATGAACAGGAGCTGATAGTCTTTTCTGCCGTGAGGACGGTTGGTTTCAAAGCACGGACGACTTTTCATCTTATAATTTCCGCAGCTTGTTACTATGAGCGGCTTTGAGTTGTCAACAACTTCAGGCAGGTGATTATTGAGATAGGCAGTATTGGCATACATGAAAAAGCAACTCCTTTATAAACAGAATTATCCTGACAAATCCCCGATGAATGCAGGTTAAGAGGTGATACTGCACAAAGCTTATACAGCATTGTCTTTAAATAACAGTATAACCCAAAGCTGTAAAAAAATCAAGAGAGAAATATTATTTTGTGCATATAACGGATAATATTGTGTATGTTAATGCTAAACAGGTGTGCTATAATATAATCAGTGAAACACATATGAGAGGGACGGGTATTTCCGCACAGCGTTAAGATGATACGCTTGGGCAATTATGTGTATGAGAACAAGTTATAAAAATTCGTCCCCGCGAGCATAAACAAATGCCTTTTTGGCGGATACTGAGGGCAAGCCGGTGCTGCCCGTGAATAAAGAGGGAATATTTATGAACATAAACGAATACAGAGAAAAACTTATATCGGGAAAGCTTGACAGTCAGCTTGAGCTTCTCTACAAAAAGAACGGCACAGCAAAGCAGAGAGCGCGCTATGTGGAGGCTCTTGACAGCTTTTCACAGACCTATCCCGAGCGCGGTGACATACACGTTTACTCGGCTTCCGGAAGGACGGAGATAGGCGGCAATCATACTGACCACCAGCACGGCTGCGTGATCGCGGCAGCAGTAAATCTTGACGTGATAGGCGTTGCGGCGTTCCATAATGAGGGAGTTATCCGCATAAAATCCAAGGGATATGAGCCGTTTGAGGTAACGCTTTCCGACCTTGGCGTTCAGAAGGGTGAGGAAGGTTCTGCGGCTATAGTTCGCGGAATTGCTGCAAGATTTGCGCAAATGGGCGTTGAGATAGGCGGCTTTGATATGTATACGACCTCTGATGTTATACAGGGAAGCGGCATATCTTCCTCGGCAGCGTTTGAAAATCTTATCTCAACCTCCATAGACAGCTATTACAACGAAAACCGTGCGGGAGCGGTGGAGATCGCCAAGATAGGTCAGTTTGCCGAAAACGTTTACTTCGGCAAGAACAGCGGTCTGATGGATCAGCTGGTATCTTCGGTCGGCGGATTTGTTTTCATAGATTTTGCGGACGTTGATGATCCGGCTATCGAAAAGGTAGATTTTGACCTTGAAAGCGCAGGCTGCAAGCTTATCATCACGGACACCAAGGGCAGTCATTGCGACCTTACCGCAGATTATGATGCAGTAAGGAGCGAAATGGAGGCTGTTGCGGAATATTTCGGCAAGAGCTTTCTGCGTGAGACAGACGAGACTCAGTTCTGGGAGAAAATGCCCGATATCCGCAGAAAAACGTCCGACAGGGCGGTTATGCGCGCGGCTCACTTCTTTGCCGACAGCCGCAGGGCAGGAGCTGAAAAGCAGGCACTCGCAGAGGGCGACTTCGGGCGTTTCCTTGCGCTTGTGAACGAATCGGGCGATTCTTCCATGGATCTTCTGCAAAATCTCTACTCTGTGCGCAAACCCACTAATCAGGAAATTCCGCTTGCGATCATGGCAGGCAAGAGGATACTCGGCGGCAGGGGAGCGATAAGAGTTCACGGCGGCGGCTTTGCAGGTACGATACAGGCATTTGTGCCCGATGATCTCGCAGACGCTTATAAGGCAGAAATGGACAGGATATTCGGCGAAAACTCATGCTATATAATGACGGTAAGACCGGTCGGCGGCATTGAGATCGCCTGACGTTGAAAAGGGGGAAATATTATGATCTACAAGGCAGTCAGCGGACTTATACTCCATGCGATAAATTCCGGACTCATTACACAGGACGACGTTTTTGTCGTTAGAAATCAGCTTATGGACATTCTGAAACTGAGCGAATGGCGTGATGAAGAACCTTTGAGCGGTACGGTGGGCGAGCTTCTTGCAGCAGTTACGGACTATGCTGCCGCAAATGATATTATCGGAGACACTTCGGTTCAGCGCGACCTGTTCGATACAAGGATAATGGGCGTTTTCACTCCTATGCCGCACGAGGTGAATGCGGTATTTCGCGAAAAGTACTCGCAGTCTCCCAAAACTGCGACCGACTGGTACTATGATTTCAGCAAGGCTCTGAACTACGTCCGCGCAGAGAGGATAGCAAGGGACATCAGGTGGAACTCACCGAGCGCCTACGGAACGCTGGACATAACCATAAACCGTTCAAAGCCCGAAAAAGACCCCCGTGATATTGCAGCGGCAAAGACACAGAAAGCAGTAGGATATCCGAAGTGTCAGCTTTGTGCCGAAAACATGGGCTTTGCAGGTCATGCGACCCACCCTGCAAGACAGAATCTCCGTCCCGTAAACGTTGATGTTCAGGGCAGGCGCTGGTATCTCCAGTATTCGCCTTACGGTTACTTCAATGAGCATTGTATCCTTTTCAATGCCGAGCACGTCCCTATGGTTATCGACAACGAGGTTTTCGATAAGCTTTTTGACTTTATAGAGCAGTTTCCGCATTATGTTATCGGCTCTAATGCTGACCTGCCGATTGTAGGCGGTTCGATACTTACACATGAGCATTTTCAGGGCGGACGCTATGATTTCCCGATGGCAAGAGCCGCTGTTGAGAGCTATTTCACGCTTGATAAATATCCCTCGGTCACAGCAGGTATAGTCAGGTGGGCAATGTCAGTCATACGTCTCAGTTCCGACAACCGCGCCGAACTTGCCGCTGCCTGCGGAGATATACTCAGCGCGTGGAGGGGATATTCCGACAGCAGCGTGGGAATTTTTGCCGAGACAGAGGGTGTTCCCCATAATACCATTACTCCGATCGCGAGAATGCGCGGGGAAAAATACGAGATAGACCTCGTCCTAAGGAACAACATCACTTCCGATGAGCGTCCGCTCGGAATATTCCACCCGTCACCGAAGCTTCACCACATCAAGAAAGAGAACATCGGGCTTATCGAGGTCATGGGACTTGCTATACTGCCGTCGCGTCTTGCTTCTGAACTTGATGAACTGCGCGAGGGAATGCTCGCGGGAGCAGATCTTTCAAAAGATCCGCAGACGGCTTCCCACGCTGAGTGGGCAGGAGAAATACTTGCGGCTCACCCTGAATTCAATGCGGAAAATGCTGAATCAATAATCAGGCATGAGGTCGGAAAGGTCTTTGAGCAGGTTCTTGAGGACGCAGGAGTTTTCAAGCGAACCGAAGAAGGCGCAGCAGCATTCCGCAGATTTGTTGATACCCTCAGATAAGAACTATTCCTATGTGGAAAGGTTATAAAAATGCCGACCGTACCTCGTTTGTCAGATACGGTCGGTTTGCGTTATTGCGTATTTTCGGAAATTACCACCTTGTTGAGCCACTTTCCGTGAATGGTTCTTGCGAGCATGAGCGTTCCGCGGAAACACAGTTCAATGCACATTGCGAGCCAGATACCGACCAGTCCCATTCCTGAGACCAGTACAAGCGAGAGGACTATCCTCACGCCCCACATACTTACGAGATTGATAATGCTCGGTACGAGGGTATCTCCTGCACCGCGGAGAACTCCTGAGCAGACTATCGCGGCAGCATACAGAGGTTCGGCAAAGGCTTCGATCCGCAGTATCCTTACGCCGAGAATGCGGACTTCCTGCGACTTTGTCAGTATCGAGAACATAACCGGAGCGGAAAAGTACATGACGACTGCGGCAGCTGACATCATGAGTATACCCATTATAATGGTTATCCATGCGTATTTCCGCGCGAGATCTTTGCGCTTTGCCCCGAGGCTCTGACCTATGAGCGTTGTTGCGGCATTTCCTGCGCCGTATCCGGGCATATAGCAGAAACTTTCAGCGGTCACGGCAAGAGAATTTGCGGCAACGGCTGTGCTCCCGAGCGGAGCTGTTATCTTCGTTGCGGCAATATACGCGCCGCAGGTCGCGATATGCTCGAAGGCAACAGGCAAAGATATCCTGACGGCATTGGCAATGCATTGCCGCCTGAGTTTAGGACTGCCGCCGAGTTTAAGTGCAAGCTTGTCCGAGCGCGCACACGCATAATACAGCATGGTAAGCGAAATACATACCTCTGAGAGCGCAGTTCCGAGCGCAGCACCCTCTACTCCAAGTCCCATGCCAAAGACAGTTACCACGCTGCCCGTGAATGGGAGCGAAATGCTCCTTGTGGGGAAGATGAAAATAAAGTTGAATATCACGTCCAGTATGCAGAGCAATATATTGAGCACACTGGGCGTTTTGATGTTGCCGCTGCATTGAAGCATTTGTGCCGACAGCATTCTTAGCTGCTCGAACGGCAGACCAAAAGCAAATATGAGAAAATACGCTGAGGCGTTTTTCCGTATAGACTCCTCGCCGCCGAGCCATTCCGGCAAAAAGCCGCTTATTGATATGGCTGCTCCCATGAGGAGAATGCTGAACAGCATTACGACTGTGAGGGATTGGCGGAAAACGCTGCGCGCGTCCTCGTTTTTTCCAGCTCCGATGAGCTGTGCGACCTGCACCGAAAATCCGATAGCTGCCGATATGCAGATACCGCCGATGAGCCATGTTGAGGTGCTGACAAGACCTATTGCCGCGGTAGCCTCTTTGCCGAGACTTCCGACCATCGCGGCGTCTATGTACTGCATGACTGTTGAGGTCATTTCTGCAAGTATAGCCGGAATACTCAGCAGCAGGACTCTCTTGGCAAGGTGCAGAAAGTCGGTTTTTTCTGTTACGATCTCATTCATTCGATGTCTCCTTTGCGATTGCAGTCAGCTTTTGCCGACTATTATGAATTATACCACAAATTCGGCTGTGAATCAATCACATTGATAAATACACATATTTTTACATATTGACATATTGGCAATAAATGATATTTGCTATTTTAAAATATATATAGTATAATAAATATGGGTAATTCACGCGATGTTCAATTCCAAGGAGGAAAATACATGGAAAAAGTCATAAAGAATCAGTTCCTTACAGGCGAAAGAGCCTTATTCGGCACGAAAGACGCCGAAATATATGATACAATATTCACGGACGGCGAGTCTCCGCTGAAGGAGAGCAGCAATATCGGGGTGTACGGCAGTATGTTCAAGTGGAAGTATCCGCTGTGGTATTGCCGCAATATTAGGGTCAGGGACTCGGCATGGTTCGACATGGCAAGAGCAGGAGTCTGGTACACCGATAATATCTCGGTCGAGGATTGTGTGATAGAAGCGCCAAAGAATTTCCGCCGCTGTGACGGCGTAACGCTCCGCAATGTCTCGATGAGCAACGCGGCTGAGACCCTTTGGAACTGCAAGAACATAAAGCTGGACAGAGTTGTCGCAAGGGGCGATTATTTTGCCATGAACTGCGAAAATGTGGAGATAGACGGTCTCACGCTCTACGGCAATTACTCCTTTGACGGAGTCAAGAACATGACCGTAAAAAATTCCAAGCTGCTTTCCAAGGACGCTTTCTGGAACAGCGACAATGTTACGGTTTATGACTCGTTCATTTCCGGCGAATACCTCGGCTGGAACGCCAAGAATCTCACCCTTGTCAACTGCACGGTCGAGAGCCTTCAGGGAATGTGCTACATAGACGATCTAGTTATGAAGAACTGCAAGCTTATAAATACTACGCTCGCCTTTGAGTATTCAACTGTGCAGGCGGATATAAGCGGTTCTGTCAACAGCGTTATAAATCCCAAAAGCGGCACTATAACGGCTGAGTCGATAGGTGAGCTTATCATGGAGAAGGACAAGATAGACCCGACTCTCACAAAGATAATTTGCAGAGCCGATAAAGCGGTGAATGTCTGAGAAAGAGGGGAAAGCCATGAAGTATGATTTTGACATTGAAGCAGACCGCAGGGGAAGCAATTCCCTCAAGTGGGACGTTGCTGAAAATGAGCTCCCCATGTGGGTAGCTGACATGGATTTCAGGACTGCGCCGCAAATCACGGCGGCTCTTGAAAAACGCGCGGCACATGGAGTTTTCGGCTACTCCATAGTTCCCGATGAGTGGTACAAAGCTTATGCGGACTGGTGGAAAAACCGCCACGGGCTTGACATTGAAAAGCAGCGGCTCATATTCTGCACGGGCGTTGTTCCTGCGATATCAAGCCTTGTGCGCAAGCTTACGACTCCTGCGGAAAAGGTTCTGATACAGACTCCTGTGTACAATATTTTCTACAATTCAATTCTCAACAACGGCAGAAATGTTCTTGAATCGCCGCTTGTCTATGAGAACGGCGGGTATTCGATCGACTGGGACGACCTTGAGGATAAGCTTGCCGATCCGCAGACAACGCTGATGATACTCTGCAATCCCCACAATCCTGTCGGAAAGATCTGGGAGGCGGAAACTCTTGCGAAAATAGGCAGGCTCTGCCGCGAAAACTATGTGACGGTGATTTCCGACGAGATACACTGTGACCTCACCGACCCGAACAGAAACTACGTTCCGTTTGCCACGGTCAGCGAGACCTGCCGCGAGGTCAGCGTTACCTGCATAGCGCCGACCAAGGCGTTCAATATTGCAGGATTGCAGACGGCGGCAGTCTATGCTCCGAATCCGCGCCTTTACAACAAGGCTGTGCGCAGTCTGAATACAGATGAAGTCGCCGAGCCGAATGCCTTTGCCGTAGAAGCCGCAGTTGCCGCGTTCAGCGAGGGCGGAGAGTGGCTTGATGAACTGAGAGAATACATCTTCGCCAACAAGCAGTACACGGCAAAATTCCTTGCGGAAAAACTGCCTGAGCTGTTTCTTGTTCGCTCAGAGGCAACGTATCTGCTGTGGATAGATTGCAGTAAAGTCTCGCCGAACGCTTCCGAACTTGCCTCGTTTATCCGAAAGGAAACAGGACTGTATGTCTCGTCAGGGGAACAGTACGGCGAGTGCGGAAAAGCATTCATTCGTCTGAATATAGCCTGCCCGAGATCAACGCTCACAGACGGGCTGGACAGACTGTATGAGGGTGTAAAAAAATTCAGATAAAGAGCGAAAACCTCCCGAGCCGACAAAGTTCAGGAGGTTTTTGGTATAGTATTAGGGAGTGTTGACACTAAGATAATATGCAGATTTTCGAGCATAAATTTTACGTAGACAAGGCAAAAAGTCGCA
>ENA-ORLU01001058-ORLU01001058.1-human-gut-metagenome-genome-assembly--contig:-NODE-1058-length-22361-cov-2.435110_pt1 | contig 22361 bp, 13 predicted proteins | sample MGYA00243009_ERZ508833 | MGnify/ENA primary metagenome ERZ508833 (study PRJEB26277, sample SAMN04329763) | human gut metagenome | biome: human-associated habitat | host: Homo sapiens | place: USA...
TATTTGGTCATCCTGTTGGCGGCATTTGTCTTGGCTGTGCCTGTGGCTGTCTATGCGGTCGGCCGCTGGCTTGAAAACTTCGCTTATCAGGTTCCGTTCTGCAGGTGGCTCTTTTTTGCGGCTATTGCCGTTCTCGGCGCAGTCACGATTGCTACGGTTGTCGTGCAGTGCAGGCGCGCTGCAAAGGCTAATCCGGTTGACAGTTTGAAATATGAATAGAATTATTTTTGTAGACAGAATATGATGATTAAAAATTTGAGGCTTTTGTTTCGGCGGTTCTTCCTTTCTACCATGCTCAATGTGGTGGGACTGACGGTGGCGTTCTCCGTGTTTGTCGTGTTGCTGATGCAGGTGTACTACGACCGTACCTACAATTCCTCTATCCCGGACATCGACCGGCTTTATCTGGTGCATTACTCGACCGACGGAGTCGGAAATGACATGTCGTGGGGCCCGGAATTCGCACGTCTGCGCAATGCGTCGGCGGGTATCGGGGAGGTGTCGTTTATAAACCCTTTTGTGAAGAATTCGGTGTCCAAAATCCGAGGAAACTATTTCGACGATACGAGCTATCTGAAAATGGTGGGCTGCGAAATGCTTGCAGGGCGTATTCAAGACCTGTATGGGAAAAACAAGGTATTCGTTCCGGAGAGCTTTGCCCGTAAATATTTCGGACGTATTGACGTGGTCGGGGAAGCGGTTGAAGAGACCGGGACGCTCGTGGTTGGAGGTGTCTATCGTGACTTTCCGGAAAACTGCATGGCCGGCAACAATGTCTATATGGATGTCGATGTCGAGCGTTGGATTCATGACAGCCGTACTTGGAATTTCCTGTCGCTCGTGAAGCTTGACAACCCGGAGGCGGGAAAACAGATTGTTGCCGACCTCGACGCCTTTGCCGCCAACAGCGCCCGGCTCTACAACACATGGCGGAAGAAGACCTATAATCTCATACCCATAGCCGATGCCCGCTATGGACATGAAACTCATCTGATGCCTTCGGTCGACAGCCGGCAAGAACTCCTGCGCATAGCGATGGCTCTGATTGTGCTGGTCATTGCCGGCATCAATTTTACGAATTTCGCCGTTGCGCTTGCACCGTTGCGCTTGCGGAGCATCAACACGCACAAGGTGTTTGGCGCCACGCGCTTTGCGTTGGTGCGGATGCTGACCATGGAGGCCGTGGCGATTGCGGTTGTGGCTTTTGTCTTGGCTGTCGGGCTGCTTGCCGTGCTGTCGGGGACACCACTGGCGTCGCTCACTGAGGCCGGCATTGACTTGGTGGCCTATTGGCCGGTTTTGGTGCTGTCATTGGCTGTCGCTTTGGTTGTCGGTCTGGTGGCCGGCGTCTATCCTGCGTGGTTCATGACCCGCGTCTCGCCGTCGGTAGCGTTGAAAGGAAATTTCGGTCTGACTCGAAAGGGTGTGGCAATGCGCAATCTGCTGATTGGGTTTCAGTATTTTGCTTCGTTTGTGCTGATTGTGTTGTCGCTGACATTCTGGAAGCAGCGTGACTATATGATGAAAGCCGATTATGGCTTCGACCGTGACCGTCTCATTACGTTCGACATCAAAAAAGGTCTGTCGGATAAAATCGACGGGGCGATGGCCGAAATCGATCGGATACCGGGTGTTGAGGCTTGTTCCTATAGCTGCTTCCTGCTTGGCGCCGGAAGCAACATCATGGGTTGGACACGTCCGCTGGGCGACGAGGAGAATGCGCAGATCGACGCTTTTCCGGTGTCAAAGGATTTTTTGAAGACGGTGGGAATCAGAATAGAGGAAGGTCGCGATTTCCTCGACGGCGACTCGACGGCGATGGTGTTCAGCCGTGCCGCACAGAAGAGATGGCCTGAATTCATCAGACCCGGCAGTCAGTTGCCTTTTGGCGAAGTCGCGGGAATTGTCGGCGACGTGCAGTATCTTTCGATGAATTGGCTTTGCGCGAAACCCATGGCGTTTGTCATAGCCAAAGGTCAGTGGGACATACCGAACTACGGTTTTGTGCGTGTCGCCGCCAATTCCGACATGTTTGCGGTGATGGATGCGGTGAGAAAGGTCGTGAAGCGTTATGAGCCGGAATATCCTCTTGATGTGAAATTCTACGACGAGCGGTTGGAGCAGGCTTACGACAACGAACAGCGGCAGGTGAGGCGCGTTTCGGCGGTTTCGTTTGTCGCGGTGCTGATTTGCGTTGTGGGCGTGTTCGGACTGGTCGTATTCGACAGTGAGTATCGTCGTCGAGAAATCGCCGTTCGAAAGGTGTTCGGTTCGACCACGAACCATATTGTCGGGATGTTTGTCAAAAAATATCTGGCAATATCCGTTGTCAGCTTTTTGCTGTCGCTGCCGCTTTCTGTCTATGCGTCCGACTATCTGCTTGCCTATCTGCCGCATAAGGCTGAAATCGGGTGGGGCGTCTATGTCGTTTCCTTTGTCGTTTTGTCGCTGGTGACCATGATTACTGTCGTGGTGCAGTGCTTGCGCGTGGCAAAAGCCAACCCTGTAGAGAGTTTGAAATATGAATAGAAATGAATTTGATAACAGAAGAAAAATGAAAACCATGAAACTTAGAATGATTCTTTTGTCAGCGTTCGTCCTGTTTGCGACGGCACTGTCGGCCCAGTCTTTTGTGACGGGCAAGGTTGTCGAGCAGTCTACCTCCGATCCAGTCCCGGGCGCTGTCGTCGCTTTGATTGAAAACGACACGGCTGTTGTTGCACAGACACAGACCGCTCCTAACGGCGTGTTCTCCTTCAAGACGGCAGGTGGTGGCCGGCGGCTTGTGCGCGTCACGATGCTTGGCTACGAACCTGCGGCTGTAGCTGTCATTGGTGAGGGGGAGAAAATAGATCTCGGCTACGTCTTTTTGACGGAATCGTCGGTGCAACTTGACGAGGTGACTGTCTATGGTTCGGGAATTATTGAAAAAATCGACAAATATGTGGTGCTCCCCAGTGCCGGGCAACTCGACCGTTCGGCACAGACCATCGACCTCTTTTCCCAGCTTGATCTGCCGGGGCTGCGTACCGACCCGATTCTGCGCTCCATCAAGGTGGAGGACCGCAATCCGGTCTATCAGATTAACGGCCGCGAACAGCCGTTGAGCCGCATTCTTAACCTGAATCCGAAGGACATACTTCGTATAGAGTATTCCAATAATCCCGGCATCCGCTACATTGACAAGGGCTATTCGGGTGTCATCAACGTGGTGCTTCGGGAGCGTCCGCAGGGCGGGAGCGTCAATTTGCAGGCAAACAGCTCTTTGACCACAAAGCGAATCAACGGGGGGTTGCAGGCAACCTATAACTATAAGAAATCGGAATTTACATTGTCGTATTTCGGTGGCTGGCACGATTATGCCAAGGGGCGCAGTTTCGAATCGGAAAGCTATGTGCTGCCCGACGGGACAATTGGCCGCGAGCAGGAGGGCTTTACGAAAAAAATCTACAGCCAAAGCCATGGCGTGAGTCTTGAATACAACTTCGCTCCGGAAATCAACACATTGTTCAGCGTGCGTGCGTCAGGGAATTTCTCTGACTCGCAAAACGACAACTACAACCGCATTACGGAGCGTCCGTGGAAGGGAACTCCTTACGATTTCGAACAAGTAATCAACGGCAAATCCAATGGCGCCACGCCGTCGCTCGACTTGTTCTTTACCAAGCGCATGCGCCATCGTCAGACCATCGAGCTGAGCGCGGCCGGCGGCTACAGCGATTATCATTATGAACGTCCGCTCCGATATGTCTATGGAGACGGTTCGGATCTGCTTATCCGGAACGCCACCGACCATCAGGGCTGGTTTGCCAACGGGGAGGCGGTCTGGAACAAGGAGTTCAAGCGCATTGTGACGCGTTTCGGTGTGCAGCATTCGTTCAACCGTTCGGAAAATGACTATGTCGACGGGCAAACCGCGCTTCAGACAAGTCACAATACTTACGTCTACGGCGAACTTCGCGGCAAAATCAAAAAAGTGTCGTATAGCCTCGGTACGGGACTGAAAGTGTTTGACACGGAAAACAACACGATGCACAAGACGCATCTGACCAACAATACGGTTGTCAACGTGCTTTATCCGATGGGAAAGGGCTGGAGCTTGAACTATCTGCTCACTTATCAGCCAAATATCCCCTCTTTGTCTGACTTGTCGCCTGTTTCGACCCCTGTCAACGACCGCATCAATTACAGCGGTAATCCGAATTTGCGCCCGTCAAACTGGTTTTTCAACCGTGCACTCATTCGCTATAACAATAATAAAGGAATGACGTGGGCTTTCTGGCTTCGCTACGGAAGGGTGTTTAATCCCATAGTCGGCGGTTACGACTACGATGCCGCAAAAGGGGTGATGTCGCATCGTCCCGACAATCAGAATTATGACGACGAATTGGGTGTTCAGGTCAATTTCGGCTATCAGAATCTCTGGAATCACGTCAACATTTTTGCGGAGTGCGGTTACGGACATTTTGAAACTGACGGACACAATTACCACCACACGCACAATAATTTCTTCAGTTCGCTGAATCTTAACGTCTTTTTCGGCCGCTGGCTTTTCTCCGGCAGTGTGACGATAACGCCGAAATCGACGTTGAGCGGCGAACTCCTGACCAAATACGGGCGCAACAGCAACTTGGGCATACAATACAAGATTGCCAACAATTTCTATGTTTACGCTTCCTATAGCTATATGTTCCAGCGGAAAGGCTATATTTCTGAGTCGGAAAACCTTTCGTCCGTTCGTCCGGCGATGAGCCGTTTCGAGCAGCGCCATAACGCCAATATGGTGCAAATCGGACTGACCTATAATCTCAATTTTGGAAAACGCCTGAACAAGCGAAGCCACAAGTGGGGTACCGGCAATCAGGACAGCGGCATAAAGCAGTTCTGACATCAGCCTGTCGCGTGTCTTTTGTCAAGAGCTTTGCCGGCCGGCAAAGCTCTTGCTCGTATGAGACCTGCGAGCTTGTCGAAGTTTGATTTATTGCGTACCTTCGCAGTCGGATAACTGAAACGTATCGTTTATGAAAGGATATATCTCTTACTTGCTTGCTTTGACTGTCTTCTTTTCTTTTTACAGTTGCGAGGAGCCGACACCCGGCAAATTCCGTTATGTGGCGGTTCGTGTGGAAAATGATGAGCTTTGGAGCATCCTCGACACTGAAAATGGCGAAATACTCGACCGCGCCAAGTTTCGTTATGCTCCTGCTATAGGTCCTGACGGAATTTTCTTTGTGGCTGACGGCATGGGACATTTCCGCTATTTTAGGGTAGACGAAACGGATGAGCCCATCACAGACAAACGTTACACCCAGCCCGGGCTGTTCAATGGCGGTGTCACGCTTGCCGTCGAAGACGGTGGTACGATTAAGGTGGTCGACCGTGATTTGGACGTGGTTCGCGATTTGAAGGGGGCGGTAGCGCAGGCAGTGGGTTTCAGTGACGGACTTGCCGCCATTTTCCAGTCAGGAAAGTGGGGATTTGTCAATACAGACGGTGATGTCGTCATTGAACCTGCTTTCTCACAGGTGATGCCTTTCTCGGAAGAAATTGCTTTGGCATCAGTCGGCGAACGGCTGCTGATGATCAGTCGTTCCGGAGAGGAAATCGCTTCTTTCGACGGCGCTCTTTATGGATTTGAGGGGACTCCTGTATTCAGTGAAGGTGTCTGCCCGTTAGTGAAGGGGAAAACCGTTGTGTTTGTCGACAGGGAGGGGCATGAAGTGCTTGCCGATGTACGCTTGCGTCCGGATGAGGCTTATGGCATGCATGGCGGTCGCAGCATATTCTTTGATGGCAATGGTTACGGCATTATGTCGAGAGATGGTAAGGTTGTCGTTAATGCTCAGTATTTCAGACTCTGCTATCTCGCACCTTCGCGCTTTGCGGCCGTCAGCAAAGAAGGACGTTGCGGTGTGATTGACGGTGATGGGAAGCCAGTTCTTCCGTTTGCCTATGACGATGTGGTTCAGGTGTCATCCTCGCTAAATCATTTTTTTGTTGCGGAGGGCGGTTTGTGGCGACTGGTGGATGAAGTGGGAAATGACGTCTCCAGTCAACGTTTCTCAGAATTCAGCACCACTGAAACCACTCTTTTCTACAATGAGTCCTCAGGCTTCGTCGAGGAATAGCTTTGACGGTGGCGTTCTTCGTTGTCAAGTTAACCCCAAAGCAGGTACTTATCGGTCGATGCCGTTGCGGGAAAGTACCCCATTGCGGTAGTAGTGGTTCACCTCCTGCATTTCCGTGACAAGGTCGGCTGCGTCAATCAGCCATTGGGGAGCGTATCTGCCGGTAATGATTATTTCCGTTCGGGGATTTCGTGCGGATAGGGCTTTCCTCACTTCGTCTTCTCCAATCAGTCCGAAATAGAGGGCGATGTTCAGTTCATCGAGTATAACCACATCCCATTTCCCTTCCTTGAGCGATTGTGCGCATTCTGCCAGCCCTGCTGCTGCCAATGCTTTGTCTGTGTCTTCTGGATTGCGGCCGATGAAGCATCCGCGGCCGTATTGCCTGATTTCGATTTTGCCGAAGTCGTTTTCGGCAGAATTGAACAATTTGGCAATTTTTGTCTCATTGTATTTCATCGATTTCACAAACTGGCCGATAAATACGTTTTTCCCGGCGCACAGCGCTCTGACGGCGAGTCCGAAAGCCGCAGTGGTCTTGCCTTTGCCGTTGCCCGTGTAGATTTGCAGATATCCTTTGTCCATATAGCGAAGTTAGTGATTATTCTCGTACGTTTTGTTACTCGGCGGTATTATAACATTTCGAAACGTATATAAAAGAAAAAAGTCCGCTTGTCAGCGAACTCCATTTCTTTGTTGCTCTATTTCAAGCAACATTTTTACAAACCTAACATAAAACCATTATTCGAGACTTTACCGCATTTCACAACGAAGTAAAAATCAAATTCTAATACTCCATATATAATCGTAGTGTTTAACCATTATTCTTTGGATATTGAAAGCATCTCTTTGCTTTCGACATCACAAAGGTATAATCGTTTTTCCACGTTTGTATCGCTATATAAACGAATATATAGATAAATATAACTATATAAAAATATAAATCACTAATATACAGATAAATATATGTAGTTTGTATAGATGTAAATATAAGTAATTATATTATTCGATAATGCCGATTTTTAAAACTTGCTCCTCGAATGTTTCTCGATTTACCGCTTTGTTTTTCATTTTATTGCGGTAAGTGTAGATGGTATTTACCGAATATCGCAGAAATTCCGCGATTTTCGAGGAGTCGTTGATTCCCAATCTCAGCAAAGCGTATATTCGAAGTTCGGTAGTCAGTGTGCCGGGGGTGTCGATGATGATGCGCTCGTCAGGGCGAAGCAGCATGTTGAAGTCATCTACGAAAGTTGTGTATATTTTCAGAAAAGCGTTGTCAAATTCCTTGTAGATATTTCCGTGTTGTTCTTCTGAAAATTTGGTTGATTTCATTGTCTTGATTAAGTCTTCTACTTGCCCTGAAGTAAGTTTGCGATTGACCATCTTCGTAAAAGAGTCAAGTCTTTTCATATAGATGGAGCAGAGTTCAAGGAACTGTCCCATATATTCGTCTTTTGTCATATTTGCCTCTTTGAGGTTCAGACGGGCTACTGTAAGCTTTTTCATTTGCTTGACTAGAAACAGCACTGTGATTATCAGTCCAATCAGCAGTATGCAAGATATGATGATGTATGTCATGAGCATTCGTTCGTGGGAGATAACTTCTTCCCTTTGAGCGCTTTCAATGACAGGGAACATGGCCGAAGCGTTGTAGACGCGCATCTGAGCGTTGCAGAATGCGGCGTCTTCGATGGAAGAAAAGATATATTTGTAGGCTCTGTCGATATCGCCTTTACGGTAGAGCATCATTGACAGCTCATAGAGTGATTGGTTTTCCTTGACAGAGCATTTAATGTCGGAGATTGCCGAAAGGGCAAAATATTTCATGCTGTCTTCAATTTTGTCTTCGGACTTCATGATTTTAGCAAGGAAGGCGCAAGCAAGGGCATAGTCATTTGTGTCTTCTTTCAGTTCGGAAAGCAAGTCGCCCAGCAGCACTTTGGCCATCATGGCTTTTCCGTCCCAAGTGGCTTGTTCCGCTTCGTAAAGTCGTCGGGTGAGAGATTCTGCTGGAAGCGATTCAATCCATTTTTTTCTATATTCTTCAGTATTGCGGTAATAATTGTCATAGAATTGGCTTCCGGGTTCTAATGAATTGAGGGCGAATGAGTAGATTCGATATCCGCATTCGAAAAATTCAGACTGAAGACTGTCAGGAATATATGACTGCCCCAGCTGACGAAATTCGTCGTGTGCTTCTGCATAAAATCCGGCTATCATTTCGGGTCTCACTTTCTTCAATCGGGCGCGCAGCGCTTTGATCGTGTCGCCGGATGATTCGGCAGTCACGATGGCTTTATTATAATATGTAATTGCCGTGTCGGCTTTAAAAAGAGTGTATTCAAAGCCAAGCCGCATGAGAATATCGAATTTTCTGACTGGATCTTTTTCTTTGGCAAGACTGTCCTTGATGTCGGAAATGCGTTTTTGTTTAATCTTGTCGCAGCTTTTCTTTGTTTCGATGAAATGATCCAGGCGATCCAATTCATCGCGAGTTGTCGCATGTGCAATTACAGACGACATACAGATGGCGCATAAAAGAAGGGAAATAAATTTTCGCATGCGGAAATATAAAATGGTTTAAACACTATCTTTTTGAGTAGCAAATTTATAAGTATTCTGATAATAAAGCAAATTATAAACCCTGATTTTCCAAAATAAACGCAATGACTCAATGTATTCGTCAAATTGGGAAATTTGAGGTAACTTTGCATTATGAATTATCTATCTCACTATAAGGCAACGATAAAATTAGGTCTGCCAATTGTCGTCGGGCAGATAGGGGTTATCGTGGTCGGTTTTGCCGATACGTTGATGGTAGGGCAGTATAATACAGCTTCCTTGGCATCCGCATCCTTCGTCAACAGTGTCTTTAATCTGATCATTATTTCTCTTTTAGGATTCTCTTATGGAATAACCCCCTTGGTCGGTGCGCTTTTTGCGCGAAAAGACTATCGGGGAGCAGGTTCGACCTTTAAGCAGGCTTTTGTCGCGAATTTGGCTTTCGGCTTGTTGCTGACTGCATTAATGGCTGCAGTTTTTCCGTTTCTGGATTATTTTGGTCAGCCGGAAGAACTGTTGCCGCTTATCAGACCCTATTATTTGACGGTTCTGTGTTCCATTGTGTTTGTCGCTCTGTTCAACGCTATGCGTCAGTTTGCGGACAGCCTGATGCAGACTTCCATAGCCATGTGGATTCTGCTCGGAGGGAATGCGTTTAACATAATATTCAACTATCTCTTGATTTACGGGAAATTCGGCTTTCCCGAACTCGGTCTGACAGGGGCTGGCCTCAGCACAATGGCTTCGCGCATACTGATGGCTCTTGTCTTTGCTTATATCTTGTTGCGACAAGCTCGCTATGAGCCTTTCAGAAAGGGATTCTTTGGCGTCAGGACTACTATGCGGGGGGTACTTAGAAATGCTAAGGTTTCGCTGCCTGTGGCGCTTCAGATGGCTATGGAGACAGGAACTTTCACCTTCAGTGCCGTTATGGTCGGTTGGATTGGCGCTGCCGAATTGGCCAGTTTCCAAGTGATGGTCACTATCGGAACGCTTGGTTTTATGTTTTACTATAGCGTTGGAGCTGCTATTGCCATCCGTGTAGCCTCGTATGCAGGCAAGGAAGATATCGTCGGGTTGCGTCGTTCGGCATGGGCCGGCTATCATATTCTGCTGCTCTTTGCGACAGCTGCTTCTACCATATTTTTCGTGTTTTCGGATGCGCTGATACGTGTGTTTACCGATGATCCTGCGGTATCGGTGATTGCCGTCACGCTTATTGTTCCGTTAGTGCTCTATCAGTATGGCGATGCTACGCAGATTTGTTTTGCCAATGTCTTGCGAGGAACGGCGCGAGTGATGCCTATCATGTGGATTGCTTTTTTCAGCTTTGTCGTGGTGGGTATTCCGGCTGCTTATCTGCTGGGATTTCCTGCGGGTTTGGGTGTGCAGGGCGTTTTCCTTTCTTTCTCTGTGTCGTTGTTTGTGGCGGCAGTGCTCTTCTTTTGGGATTTCCAGCGCGCCACACGTCGTCGTTAGCACATCGGGATTGCGGATATTGGTCAGAACCAAAGTCTGTAGTGCTGGTGAGGCAGCTTCGATGACCTGACAAAGATGCCCAGTTTGCCGTTGGTGAAGCTCATTCCAAACTCGCTGTTCTCTGTCAATGTCTTCCACAGCGTGTAGGAGGCTTTGTTGTGGCTCATATTTGAAAAAATAATAACTCCCTTATTATCCGCAGACAAAATCTTGCATACTGTTTCAATCTGTTCGTCCGCTATATCCGTTATGAGCGTGAATGTGCTTTCTTCCGTGATTTTTCGATTTTGCCAGTCTTGGGGAAACTCGGCAATGGCACATCGCTCGCCGAATTTTGTCAGAGCCCATTCTTGAGGGGAATTTTCGCGTTTGTCTTTGTAAATGGTCGCAGTCGAAGCTTTGTTAACCAATAAGGCAGCAGTCGCTTCCAGGCCAGTTCCTGTGCCTACGACAGAGACATGCTGAGGGTTGAAGTGGTTTGTCACTTTGAATATGATGCGAAGTGTCTTTTCAGAGGGGATTTTTTGTTTGGAAGCCGTTTTCCGCAAAGAGCCTGCTGTAGCCCGACGTATTTCTGTAAGCGGCGAATAGGCGTAATATTGCGCTTTTTCGCGCAGGACACAGAGTACAAAATGGAAAGCAAAGGGGGAGTGTATTCCGAACCCTTTGCTTCTCCTGTAGCGGCTTAAAGCCGTATAGATTCTTTTCAGACGTGCCGCCAAGTTGCTATTCCTCCTTTTTGATTTCGTTTCTTTTTTTGGAATAGGCGATGACGCTCAGTAGGATTGCCATGAGTATGGCCAAATATACGATTGTGAGCGATGTGTAGGCAACGGCTTCTGTTGTGTGGATTGATTGAGGATCGAATCTGAATACAACTTCGTGGTCGCCTGCCGGCAGACGAAGAGCGCGAAGCACGTAGTTGGCGCGCGCTATAGGCAATTCCTGACCGTCGACGGTAGCTTTCCATCCCCATGGGAAGTAAACCTCTGAGAACACGGCAATGCCTCCATTTGCCGAATGATAGCGGTAGCACAGTTCGTTCGGCTTGTAGCCGGTTTCATAGATGGTGTCGCCTTGGGCTTTAGGCATACTCTCGCCAAGTACCGTCCTGAACTTTTTGTCGGCAACAGCAGCCTTTGTAATGTCCGTCGTTTTCAGTGCGTCCATTTCAGCGTTTGCGTTGTCAGCATAGCTGAGGTGGTCAACAAACCATGCGTTGCCCATGGCACCGGGGTTTTCAAGTACATAGCTGTCGCCGAAAATGAGGTATTTTGTGTTTAGCATATTGAGTGCCTTCATCTTGTCGCTGTCCGGCAGGAAGACTTCGCCCCGTGTGCGTACGGAATTTTCCATTTCGGTCTTGACGGGATTGATTAGTTTGGCAATCAAATCGTTGTAGCGAGTAAGTTTGGCGGCGTGGTAGCCTCCAACGCTTTTGTGGAAATAAGAAGGATTCGGACTTCCGAAGTTAAGCACATCAATGACGCGGTAGTTCATTGCGGTATCTTGTAAAACAGTAAGGTCGGCAGCGGTCGGCTCGATAGTGATGATTTCGCTTCCTGACGGTTTTTCGACAAACATATCTGCGTTCAGATAGCGTTTGTCGACAGAGAAAAGATCGGCCACAACGACTAAGGCGATTCCCGCCACGAAAACCTTTGCTTTAAGTATTCCTTTGAAGTTCAGCCAAATCAGTGCCAGACCTATGGCGAGTATTACAAAAGAGCGTGTTGCGTCGTCTGCGACCATTCCTAAGCGCGCTTCTTTGACGATGTTGAAGGCAGTCGTATAGAACGATTGCTCGATGCCGCTTGTGTTGGTGGCAACTTCTGCAAGCATTCCGTTTTCGGCGGCCGAGAGTCCGTTTCCAAAAGCGGAAGGCATAATCATTGCCAGCAGACAGATGAAAAGAGGTAATCCAAACGAAGCATAGACGGCTTTCCTGTGGCGATTGAATAAGTCTTTTTCGTCAATTAGCTTGGCGACGGCAAATATGGCCATCAGAGGCAACGTCAGTTCGGCAATTACAAGGATACTTGCCGGAGCACGGAACTTGTCGTACATCGGGAAGTGGTCAATCATCCAATAGGTAAGCGGAGAGAAATTGTGTCCCCATGCCAAAAGAATCGACCAGATTGTGACAGCAAGCATAGCCCATTTCAGAGGCCCTTTCACCACGACAAATCCGAGGATTGCCAACGCTAAAATCAGAGCGCCTACGTAGACCGGACCGTTGGTCATCGGCTGGTCGCCGAAATATTGTCGGAATTGTCCGACCATATCTCCCAATTGTTGCTGCAGATAGGCGTTCTCTTCCGGATTCTGCGAGATTACCGCATTGCTGATAGCATCTTCCACGCCCGGGAGATCAGCTACAGAAGCGGCCGCCAGCCCGCCGCTGTTGTCGACATCGTTCGGCTTTACGGTAGCTCCGCCTTTAATGTCGGGAATGAGCAGGGTGAGAGTTTCGTCGATGCCGTAGCTCCAACTTGTCACGCCGGAGCGGTCTATTCCGTTGGCGTTGATGTTTGAGCCGGCTTTCGGCGCATCGTTGCTATGCAAGTCGGTTGAACGGCCTCGGTTGGTCTCTTTGCTATATTCGTAGGTGTTGTAGAGGCTGGTTAGGTTGGCGCCGACAGCCAGCAGCGCCGATACGGCGAGTACGCCAGTGGCTTTCAGCCATTGGCGGGTGTGTCGGGCGCGGATGCTTTCAACAAGGTATGCTATCATCAAAGCCACGACTACAAAGAGGAAATAGAAAGTCATCTGTACGTGGTTGGAGGCAATTTGCATCATTCCAAAGAGGGCTGTCAAAGCGCCTCCGGCAAGCAGCCGACCTTTGTAGCAAAGTACGATGCCGGCAATCGTGGGCGGCACATAGGTCAGAACGCAGAATTTCCAGATATGTCCGGCGCCGATAATGATGATGAAGTATGACGAAAGTCCGTAGGCTACAGCCCCCAGTAGCGCCAAATACCATCTTGTCCCGAAAGCGAGCATCAGAATGTAGAATCCGGCCATCATCATAAATAGCAGATTGACCGGGCTTGGAAGGCCGAGCCCGTAGACGCTTTGGAGGGCGGTGACAAATTTCGTGCTATTGTAGGATGGGGCTATTTGGAATGTAGGCATTCCTGAAAACAGAGAGTTTGTCCAGCAGGTCTTTTCTCCCGTCTGTTCGAAAAATTCTTTTGCTTCTTGTCCGTTGGCTATGCCTTGTCGCATATCGCTTTGTTGGAGCACTTCTCCAAGACTTGTCGAAAAATAGAGCAGGGCTACTGCCGCCAGAATAACTATTCCGGCAAGGATTTTGTGAATTTCCCGGTTGCCAATCAGATTCTTTAAACCGAGGGACAGGTCTGCCAGTGCGAATTTTTGCATAAAGATGTCTTTTTATTTCGTTTTTGAAAATCTCTGTAAAAGTAACTAAAATGGCGCATTTACACAAAAAAACCTTTTGCCGGAGACGACAAAAGGTTATGTATGGCGATAGTTTGTTCGATTCTCGGTCAGTCTTCGTAGTGGATTGGGATTTCCCTGTTCATGCTTTGGTCGAGTGAAATCAGCGTTTCTGTGGCCACAACACCGTGAATCATCTGGATTTTACTGTTGAGCAACTCCATCAGGTGCTGATTGTCGCGGGCATAAAGTTTGATTAGCATGGTGTAGGGGCCGGTTGTGAAGTGGCATTCCACCACTTCCGGAATTTTTTCGAGTTCCGGCACTGCGTCTTTATACATGGAGCCTCTTTCAAGCTTCACCCCTATATAGGTGCAGGTGGTATAGCCCAAAACTTTGGGATTGACGTGGTAGCCTGAACCGGTGATTACTTCAAGGTCGATCATCCTTTGGATTCGTTGGTGGATTGCGGCTCTCGACACTCCGCATACCACGGCAACGTCTTTCGACGGGATTCGTGCGTTCTTCATCACGATTTCCAAGATTTTGCGGTCAAGATTGTCTATTTTCTCCATTTGTTTCTTCTTTTACGTTTTGGCAAAGATATAGCATTTTTTCATAAAATAGACAATTGTAGAAGGCAAATTATATCAAAATGCTATAAAATCTTCGATTATTTTTCTGGAAAGAATATTCCTAACGTTGGAGAGGAAAAAGTGGAGCCATAAAAGAAGACCCCTTCGTCACATTTGGACGGAGGGGTCGGTCGATTGTTCTTCGATTTGTTGCAAACCGGCTTATTCTTCTTTTAATTCGATGGTCAGGTTGAGTTCGTCGAGTTGCTTCTGGTCGAGTGGTGCCGGAGCTTCGAGCATAACGTCGCGCCCACTGTTGTTTTTCGGGAATGCGATGCAGTCGCGGATTGAGTCAAGTCCTGCAAAAAGCGACACCCAACGGTCGAGGCCATAAGCAAGTCCGCCGTGAGGAGGCGCACCGAATTTGAATGCATTCATCAAGAAGCCGAATTGTTCCTGAGCTTTTTCGGGTGTGAATCCCAAAATTTCAAACATCTTCGCCTGTAGCTCAGAATCGTGAATACGGATAGAGCCACCGCCCACTTCCACACCATTGACAACCATGTCGTAGGCATCGGCGCGCACGGCTGCCGGGTCGGTGTCGAGCAGAGGTATGTCCTCGTCTTTGGGGTGGGTGAACGGATGGTGCATAGCCATCAGTCGGCCTTCCTCTTCGCTCCATTCAAACATGGGGAAGTCTACCACCCAAAGGCATGCGAACTTGTCTTTGTCGCGGAGTCCGAGCTGACGACCCATTTCCAGGCGGAGTTCGCAGAGTTGCTTGCGGGTTTTCATCGCATCATCGCCACTCAGGATGAGAATCAGGTCGCCCGGTTTGGCTCCGAAAGCTTCTTTCATTTGCTGGAGCACTTCTTGTGTGTAGAACTTGTCGACGCTCGACTTTACGTTGCCGTCGGTTTCAACACGGGCATAGACCATGCCTTTTGCACCGATTTGTGGACGTTTGACAAACTCTGTCAGCTGGTCGAGCTGTTTGCGTGTGTAGGAAGCGGCTCCCTCCGCGCAGATACCGCCGATATAGGCAGCATTGTCGAATACGGAGAATCCGTGGACTTTCATGAAGTCCATCAGTTCGACAAACATCAATCCGAAGCGTAAGTCAGGCATGTCGCTGCCAAAGTATTTCATGGCGTCGGCCCAAGGCATCCGCAGGAACGGTTCGGTAAGTTCCACTCCTCGCAATTCCTTGAACAGATGTTTTGCCATTCCTTCGAACATGTCGATAATATCTTCTTGCTCAACGAAACTCATCTCGCAGTCAATTTGCGTGAATTCCGGCTGGCGGTCGGCACGCAGGTCTTCGTCGCGGAAGCACTTTACGATTTGGAAGTAGCGGTCGAAGCCTGACACCATCAGCAGCTGTTTCAACGTCTGGGGTGACTGTGGCAGTGCGTAGAACTGTCCGGGATTCATGCGCGAAGGCACGACAAAGTCGCGGGCGCCTTCCGGTGTGGATCCGATAAGCATCGGGGTTTCCACTTCGAGGAATCCCTTGCTGTCGAGGTAGCGGCGTACTTCCATGGTCATACGATGGCGCAGTTCAAGATTTTTCCTGACGGCGGCACGGCGCAAGTCAAGATAACGGTATTTCATGCGCAGGTCGTCGCCTCCGTCGGTGTTGTCTTCGATGGTGAACGGTGGCACTTCGCTCTTGTTGAGCAAGGTCAAACCGTCTACGATGATTTCAATTTCTCCTGTTGGGATGTTTGCATTCTTGCTTGAGCGTTCGGAAACAGTTCCGGTGGCTTGAATGACAAATTCCCGGCCAAGTCGGTTGGCCGATTCGCAGAGCTCGGCGTTCACTTCGTTGTTAAACACCAATTGCGTGATGCCGTAGCGGTCGCGCAGGTCAACAAAAGTCATGCCTCCCATTTTGCGAGTGCGTTGCACCCATCCGGCAAGGGTCACTTTCCGGCCGGCATCGGCCAGACGAAGTTCGCCACAAGTTTTTGTTCTATACATATCTTAGTTGGTTTTGATTTCTGCCGTCTATCAATTTTCTGACACCGCAAAAATACGATATTCTACCGAAAAAAACAAGGGGCGGCGCCTCACGGCATTGCCCCTTGATAGCATATTATGAAAACTTTATTTAAAGGAATTGATTGTTGTCGTTTTCTTTAGATTAACGGAAGTTCACGAGACGGTTCTCGATTTCTTTGTTGTTCTTGATTACTTCAACAAGGTTGTTGAACATCATGAATTGCTGAGCAAAGCTTCCGTCGATTTGTGCGTCCGTCGGTGTGTTGGCGGCCGGCTCTTTCTTGATTACGTTGTAGACGAATACTGAGTATTGACCCTTAACCGGTCCGTATGTCTTGTTGAGAGCGGAGTACGGAACTTGGGCGCCGAGAGTCGGTTCGATAGTCGGTGTGCCACCGCCTACACGACGAGACTCAACTTCTTTGCCCATCAATTTGGCATAGCCTGCAAGATCTGTTGCCTTGCCTGCGTATTGCTTCATCAAGTCTTCGGCTTTTTTGTCGTTGCGAGCTACGTTTTCGCAGAACATCTTGACGTCTTGGTCGCTTAAAGGCATATATTCGCCGTCGTAGATGTTGTCGAGTGCGCAGACTACAAGTTTGTCGTTATCGACTTGGATTGCTGAAACGGCTCCTTCTTCAGCGTCGTTAAACACCCATTGAACCAATTTGGCGGTTCCCTTCACCGGGCTGTACTGTGTGCCAAGGGCGGGAGAGTCTGCGGAAAGGATTGCCGTTTGTGCGAAGTAGTGTTGCTCTGACTTCGTTGCATTTTCAGAGAATGCCTTGGCGGTGTTGTTGGTGTCGATATACTTTTGCAGTTCGTTTTGAAGGAATCCGCGCGTTTCTTTGCTTGCCGTAAGTGTGTAGGTGACGGTTGCTGTCTTGTAGATTGTCTTGGCTGCTTTTTTGTCGGTGACCTTTGCCAGTACAGCACCTTCGTTGGCGTTGTTGAGAACGAAGTATTTCCCGCTTTCGGCATTGAGGATGCTGTTGCGGATTTCCGGGGTGATTGCGCCTTGAGCCAAAGCCGCTACAAGGTCGATTGTTTGCGGAGCCTCGCCTTTGACGATTGTTGAGTCGTTGGCTACTTCCTTGCCGCTGTTAAGGTCGGCAAGAGCTGTTTCCTGAAATTTCTTGTCGCCAAGCACTTGAACCATTTCCAACGAGACAGAGTCGGTCTGAATTGTTTTGTCGAGCAGACGGTAGATAACCCGGTTGTCACCCTGGCGGCTGATTGCTGAGATTTGTCCTACTTCAGCATTTTCAAAGAATCCTTTCATAATGGCATCGCGGTTCATGTCGGACAAGCGCAATTCTGCTTCTGCAATGGAGAGCTCAGAGAATTGGCGGGCGCCTTCAATGCCCGGATTGGCCTTGATGGCGGAGTCTACCTTTGCCATCAGCGCATCAGCTTTGGCGTTGTCGTCGGCAGAAGGGGCGATGGGCACCACTATGTAGTGAACGCGACGCATTTCCTCTTTCAGAGCAAATGTTGATTTTTCTTTCTCGTAAGCGGCTTTCAAGTCGGCTTCGCTCACTTCATATTTTTTGTTGTCGAGTGAGCCGTAAGGCACAGACACCATTTGCACTTCGTAGGAGTTCGACAGGTTTTCCTTGATGGCGGCGCGGTCGAGGTCGTTGGCTACGATTGTGCTACCCATCAGGCGGAAGAGTTTCATTTGTTTCAACTGTGCTTCGGCGGATTGTTCCATGCCAATCCACCATGCTTTTGCCTGGGCGATGGCTTCGTCTTCCTGACGGCCGAATTTTGCGGGGTTGAAAATAAATGCGTGGAAGTCACGTACGAATTGGTCAGGTTTTGCCGGATTCATCTCTACCGGAGCCTGAAGCGCTTGGGCGATATAGGAAATCTGCTGTCCGAAGTTCTGATCCATTATCAGATTCTTGAACATGAATTCGGAAAGTTCCTTGTCGGAAACGCTGATGCCGAGGGCTTCGTATTCCTCGTCTAAAAGCATTTCGCTGATCATTTGGTTGAGCACGGAGTTTTGCATCACGGCGGGGTCTGCTTGTGATGCCTGCTGGTTGTTTTCAGCCATTTGTGCATAACGTTGCTGGAATTGCATATAGTCGATGCTCTTGCCGTCGACTTTTGCCACTGTAGTTCCGTCGCCGAAAAACGCAGAACCGGAATTAAGGAAGTCACCGATGATGAACGCAATAAGCGCAGCACCGATGATTACGAGCAGTAATACGGATTTTTTCCGAATTTTCTCTAAAGTTGCCATTTATCTATTATTTTTTTAATTTTTATTTCGGTTTGTCTCAAAAGTCGCAAGAGATGTAATCTCTATACGAAATAGCACGCAAAGATACCAAATTTTGACAACAATGCAATAACTTAGCATTTATTTTCTTTTTTTTGTCACAGTTCGGTGTTTTGCGCGATTTCTGAAAATGGTGAACAAATCTTGTGACTTTTGCGTTTAATGGTTGCTTCTGTATCAGACAGGATTCGTTGCGACAGAAGAATAAAAACTGCATTTTGTTCATTTTGTACTTAACTTTCACTATCTTTGCAGCCGATTACTAACTCTGTGGAAAAATTTGGCTGCTTGCAACCACATTAAAAAATGCTAAAACTGCATATCTCCCCTCAGATTTCCAGTTCAATGATATTCCACTCTAAAAAATTGGAAAAATGAATTATCTATTTACTTCTGAATCAGTGTCGGAAGGACATCCCGACAAAGTTGCCGACCAGATTTCCGATGCGGTTGTCGACAAATTGCTGGCCTATGATCCTTCGTCGAAAGTGGCGTGTGAGACGCTTGTTACTACCGGACAGGTGGTTATTGCCGGCGAGGTGAAGTCGGAAGCGTATATCGACTTGATGGAGACCGCTCGTCGTGTCATCAACGGAATCGGCTATAATAAAAGCGAATATAAGTTTGACGGAGAGTCGTGTGGAGTGCTTTCTGCCATCCATGAACAGTCGGCTGACATCAACCGGGGTGTCGAGCGGTCCAATGAAGAAGAGCAGGGAGCCGGCGACCAGGGTATGATGTTTGGTTACGCTTGTGACGAAACTGAAAATTTTATGCCGCTGACGCTCGACTTGGCGCATCAGATTTTGATTGAGCTTACTGCAATCCGAAAGGAAGGCAGGCAAATGACTTATCTGCGTCCCGATTCCAAGAGTCAGGTGACAGTAGAGTATGACGAGGATAATCGTCCGGTGCGTGTCCATACGATTGTTGTCAGCACGCAGCATGACGACTTTATACGCCCTGCCGATGCGACAGAGGCGGCGCAGCTTGAGGCTGACGAAAAGATGCTGGATGTGATCTACAATGATGTGAAAACGGTGCTTTTGCCTCGTGTCATCGCAAAGTTGCCCGAACATTTGCGTGAGATGTTCGACGAACGGTTGGTTCTTCATGTCAACCCTACGGGTAAATTTGTGATTGGCGGGCCTCACGGCGACACCGGTTTGACGGGGCGCAAGATTATCGTTGACACTTATGGCGGACGGGGCGCTCACGGTGGAGGTGCCTTTTCGGGAAAAGACCCTTCGAAGGTCGACCGTTCTGCTGCCTATGCAGCGCGCCATATCGCCAAGAATATTGTAGCTGCCGGATTGGCGGAAGAGGCTTTGGTGCAGGTGGCTTATGCTATCGGTGTGGCGCAGCCGGTCAGCTTGTGTGTCAACACTTATGGTACGGCGAAAGTGGCGTTGTCTGACGCTGAAATTTCAGAAAAGATTTCCGCGTTGTTCGATATGCGTCCGGCGGCTATCGAGCGTCGGTTGAAACTCCGTCAGCCCATCTATCAGGAAACGGCTGCTTACGGACATATGGGGCGAAAATCAGAGGTTGTCGAAAAGACTTTCTATTCGAAATACAACGGCGACAAGACTATGACGGTTGAGCTGTTCACATGGGAGAAGCTTGATTATGTAGACAAGATTCGAGAGGCGTTCGCGCTTTAATTGTCTTTATGCTATAATATGAATAGGGGAGTTTCCGGATTCGGAGATTCCCCTTTTTCGTGTTTTTGTGAGAAGACCGTTTGTGGGGAAATTGGATTTGTGTGAAAATAAAAAAAGACCGAGAATTTCTCGGTCTTTTTTTGCGGTGCGGACGGGATTCGAACCCGCGACCCCATGCGTGACAGGCATGTATTCTAACCAACTGAACTACCACACCAGATAGTCGCTGTTTTTCTTAGCGAGTGCAAAGATAGGCACTGTTTTTTTTATCACCAAATTTTTTGGTCGTTTTTTTTGATATTGTTGAAAAATTCCGATAAATCAGGAGGCAAATCCAGCTACATTAGTATAATTCCGTTTTGTCGGCTGATTTCGATATGCTTGTCCGGCCAAATGCTTGCCTGTACTTCTCCGATGTGTGCTTTTTGTAGCAGGAACATACAGAGTCTGCTTTGTCCGATGCCCCCGCCGATGGATTGGGGCAGTTCGCCGTTGAGCAACGCTTTGTGGAAGGGCAGTTCTGAACGGCTTTCGCACGCTCTTGCCGCCAGTTGTCGGGCGAGAGATTCGGGATTGACGCGGATGCCCATCGACGAGAGTTCGAACGGGATGCCGAGCACGCTGTTCCAAAGCAGGATGTCGCCGTTCAGTCCTTGGTAGCCGTCGCTGTTTGGCGAGATCCAGTCGTCGTAGTCCGGAGCGCGTCCGTCGTGCGGCTTGCCGTCGGTTAGTTCGGCTCCGATTCCGACAATAAAAATAGCCCGGAACTTTTTTGCCGCTTCTGTTTCTCGCTCTTTGGGAGTCAGGGCAGGGTACATGTCAAGCAGTTCTTGCGTATGAAGAATCTTGATGTCTTCGGGCAGAACGGGCGTGATGTGCGGAAAACGGCGATAGATGAGCCATTCTGTTTCCTTCAGGGCAGAGTAGATTGCTCTCACGGTTGCTATGAGGTAGTCGAGGTTGCGGTCAGATTCTTTGATGGTTTGCTCCCAGTCCCATTGGTCTACGTAGAGCGAGTGGATGTTGTCGAGGTCTTCGTCGCTTCGGATGGCGTTCATGTCGGTGTAGATGCCGAAACCGGGAGCGATGTCGTAAGCCCCCAGTTTCGTGCGTTTCCATTTTGCCAGAGAATGCACCACTTCGGCGCGACACCCCATTGCCTTTATTTCGAAGCCTACGGCTTGTTCCACGCCATTCAGGTCGTCGTTGAGTCCTGTTCCGGATTGGACAAACAAGGGGGCTGTGACGCGGCGGAGGTTGAGCTTGTCGGCAAGTCGTTGCTGAAATTCGTCTTTGATATATTTGATGGCTATTTCCGTTGTCTCCGGAAGTAGCTTCAGTTTGTATCGCTTGGGTATTATTAGTGGCATATTTGCATCATTTATGGTGCAAATATAATCAAAATGCTGCTATTTTCAAAGTATTATAGTCATAATATCATACAATTTGCAAAAAGTGTGGCAAATTGTATGACGTCATCTGATGGTCAGCGCCCGAATTAATCCGCTATATGTCAGGCTGAGTCCCACATGAAAACCCTTGATGGCCGGAGAAAGCGATGAGTACGACTGGTACATGAAATAAGGAGTCAGTCGTAGTGAGGAGGTGTACTGCTCTCGCTTGCCGGAAATGAAGAAGGGTTTGTCTGACACTGTGGTGTGGAAATGCCAGTCGAGGTCGATACCTGCCATAATATTGAAATTATGGAAAGAGTCTTTTTCGATGGATGATGCCAGTTTCCATGAGTCTTGCGCCTTGTCGTATTCATATTCGGCAAAATTCCAAGCGTAGTTTGTCCATCCGCCGCCGACATAGGGTGTGACGGAGAAGCGTTTTGTGTCGATTGCCCGGAATCCTACGGCAACCGAGCCGGAGAGTTGTTTGGTGTAGGAATCCGTGGCTCTGTATTGGTGCCCTTCCGCCCATGTCCTTCCAAACGGGTCGGCTGACGGGTGTTTCATGTCGGGCTGCCCGTAGGAAATATCGGCTTTGAGCATCCAATGCCGGTAGCCGCCGTAGAGACCAATGTTGAATACCCATGAATATCCGAAGAGGTCTGCGAGGTCACCTGTCGGGACAAGGACACCCGTTCCGGCAAACCAACCGGCGTAGAACTTGCTTTGTATCACCTCGGGAGCGTGGGGCATCAGGTAGGTGTCGAGTTGATTGCGAACCATATACTCGTATTCTTGGAGTCGTTGGTCGTTGCTTCCGTTGACGGTGGTGCGGGCAAGGTCGGCCATTTGTTCGTCGT
>ENA-ORLU01001061-ORLU01001061.1-human-gut-metagenome-genome-assembly--contig:-NODE-1061-length-22302-cov-5.314736_pt1 | contig 22302 bp, 20 predicted proteins | sample MGYA00243009_ERZ508833 | MGnify/ENA primary metagenome ERZ508833 (study PRJEB26277, sample SAMN04329763) | human gut metagenome | biome: human-associated habitat | host: Homo sapiens | place: USA...
TGAACGCCTGTGGAGATAGTAGGTTACGAGGTCTGCGAAGCAGGAAGCCCATTGGCTTTAGACAATGGGTAGTTCACTTATATAATAAAGAGTAAAAGAATGTAATTACTCTGTTAGTAAATTGACACAAGTTGGCTGTAGAGTATAATTATAGTAAAAGTACAGCAGAAGCTGTCGCAAAGATATTTATAAAAATGTTGTGGGGGTATTGAACATTAATGAATGTAAAATTAAAATCTGGAAGCAAGCAAGCGACTGTAGCCTGGAGGGTGGGAGAAAAATGAAGAAGTGCAAATTAGTACAGAATATAAGAAATTTCAAATTTTGTTACTTTATATTTTGTACAATGATATGCTTGGTTGTTTTTCCTGTTTCCACATCTGCCAAAGAAAACTCTGATCATGTTATCCGGGTAGGATCTTTTGAGGAAACTTATAATGTAGTCAATGAAAAGGGAGAAAGAAGCGGCTATGGTTATGAGTATCTTCAAGATATTGCAGGTTATGCAGGATGGACATATAAATACATAACAAGTGATTGGAAAAACTGCTTTACACAGTTGGAAAATGGAGAGATTGATATTCTTGGTGGCATTTCCTATACAGACGAACGTGCTGAAAATATGCTTTTTTCCGATATGCCTATGGGGGAAGAGAAATATTACATCTATACGGATGCATCCAATATGGATCTTACAGCAGGAAATTTGGATTCTTTTGAGGGAAAAAATATTGGTGTGTTTAAAGATAATATAACGGAGGATGTGCTTAACGAATGGGAGTTAAAGTATGGTCTGCATACGCAGCATGTCAATGTTTCTAATACCGCAGAAGTTATGGACAAACTGTCGAAACATGAAATTGACTGCTTCGTTTCGGTAGAAGAATCCCGTTGGGAAGAATCGGAGATTTCGCCGATTACAAGTATTGGAGAGACAGAAATCTATTTCGCTATAAATCCCAAACGTCCGGATATCAAAGAAGCACTGGATAGTGCTATGCGCAGAATCAAGGATGACAACCCATTTTACACAGATGATCTCTACAGGCGTTATCTTTCTGCACAGAGCAGCTCCTTTCTTTCAAAAGAAGAAAGGGAGTGGATCGGGCAGCATGGAGCAATCCGGATAGGGTATCTGAATCAGGATGGAGGTATCAGCAGTGTAGATCCATCAACAGGCAAACTGACAGGTGTTATTACAGATTATGTGGATCTTGCAGAAAATTGTCTGCAAGGTCAGACTCTGGAATTTGAATTAAATGGATATGATACAAGAAGTGAACTGCTTCAGGCATTGCAGGATGGAAAAATAGACCTGATTTTTCATGCAAACCAGAATCCATACTTTGCAGAAACAAATGGATTTGCTTTGTCGGATACGCTATTGACTCTCAATATGGCAGCAATTACGGCAAAGGATTCTTTTGATGAAAATAAAGAGAATATAGTTGCCGTTGAAAAAGATAATTTTGTATTGAAAGCATATCTTTCATACAATTATCCACAATGGGAGGTTATGGAATATGAGACATCAGATGCAGCAGTAAAAGCAATGCAGAAAGGGGAGGCAGATTGTATTGTAAGCAATTCAGGTACTGTTTCAGACTATTTGAAAAATAATAAGCTTCATAGTGTTTTCCTGACAAAAGAAGCTGATGTTTCATTTGCTGTTCAGCAGGGAGAACCGGTTCTTTTGTCCATTCTGAATAAAACACTGACATCTATGCCTACAACTCAATTTTCAGGTGCAGTAGTTTCGTATAATGCTTCCTCACGAAAAGTTACAGCGAAGGATTTTATTCAGGACAATTTACTGGCTGTCTCACTCATAGTTGGAATCTCTATTTTTGTTGTCCTGTGTATAATTCTTGATTCTTTGAAAAAATCAAAACGTGCGGAAGAAAAATCCAAGAAGTCTGCTGAGCAGGCATTGAAGCTGAATCAGGAGCTTGAAGAAAAACAGCAGGAATTACAAAATGCACTTGTAGAAGCACAGAGTGCCAATAAGGCTAAGACTTCCTTTTTAAATAACATGTCTCATGACATCAGGACACCGATCAATGGCATTATGGGCATGCTTACAATTCTTGAAAAAAGCGGAAATGATGGTGAGCGGGCAAAAGATTGCCTGAATAAAATAAATGAGTCTTCGAAACTGCTATTATCATTGGTAAATGATGTTTTGGATATGGCAAAGTTAGAATCGGATACCGTGGTTTTTAGTGATGAATCCATCAATCTGGATCAGGTATGTCAGGAAATCACGGAGTCACTATCTTTTCAGGCAGAAGAAAAAGGACTTCATGTTATAGGAGAACATGATGATTACAGTGGTATATATGTTTGGAGCAATGCAGTTCATCTGAAAAAAATATTGATGAATCTGTTTACAAACAGTATGAAGTACAATAAGGTGAATGGTTTTATTTACATGAGTATGAGAACGATTGAAAGATCAGAAGATCACATGACATGTGAATTTAAAATAAAAGATAATGGAATTGGAATGTCAGAAGAATTTATAAAAAATGAATTGTTTACTCCATTTGTACAGGCAGATAATTCCCCACGTTCTGATTATAATGGGACAGGTCTGGGAATGCCTATTGTGAAACAACTTGTAGAAAAGATGGGCGGAACCATAACAGTTGAAAGCAAGCTTGGTGAAGGAAGCTGTTTTACTGTAATACTTCCATTTAAAATTGATACGAATGCACGGCCAGAAGAAAAAGAAGATTTTGATGCAGATATATCAGATATCCGGGTATTGCTGGTTGAAGATAATGAGCTGAATGTGGAAATAGCAGAATTTATGCTGACGGAAAATGGAGCTAAAGTAGAAACAGTGAACAATGGGTTAGAAGCTGTTCAGCATTTTGAAGCTTCCGAACCGGGAACATACGATGTTATTTTAATGGATGTTATGATGCCGGTGATGGATGGTCTTACTGCTGCAAGAACAATAAGAGACCTGGAACGGCAAGATGCAAAAACAATCCCTATCATTGCTATGACTGCAAATGCATTCAGGGAAGATGCCGAAAGGTGTATGGAAGCAGGAATGAACGCACATCTTGCAAAGCCGTTGGATGATGAAAAAATTAAGCAGACTATAAGAGAAGAGTTGAGAAAGCAAAATGCCTGTCATGAATGATTATGAGGCAACCGCAGTCTGTGGCTGCGTTGGCTTTTATAGCCGTGCTGATCGCTCTGCTTCTTATCCTGACTGTAATGGTACATATGAGGAACAGAAAACTGAAACGTACGCTGGAAGAACAGATGGCAGAAAGGCGGATTCTGGACAAGATATGTGCAGATTTTACGGCTGTCTATTATGTTGAATTAAATACCGGTTCCTTTGAATATATGCGTAAACATATAGAGCAGATGAAAGAAGCAATTCATGATGGTGTGGAATTGATTGGTTATACCTGTTGAGGGTGCACGGATCTTGTCAGTGCATCAACCGGAGAATTCAAAAAAAGATATGGATTGATTTATGTAAATAAAAATGATGATGGAACAGGAGATTTTTCCAGAATTCGAAAAGATTCTTTTTACTGGTACAAAAAAGTCATTGAATCCTGCGGAGAAAAATTATAAAAAGATTCAGACAGAAAGCCCTTTTGGAGAATAATATTTCTTCAAAAGGATTTTTGATATATATGGATAATTCCTGATGAAAATCTTTGTTAAACCATGTATAATAGGATTTGTGGATAATAAAAAATAAAAATGGATGAGGAATGAAAATGGAGGGAAATTTAACAAAAGATCCTATTCTAAAAACGCTGACGAAACTTGCGGTTCCGATCATGGCGTCATCGTTTCTGGGGACTTTGTACAACATCACGGACATGGCCTGGATTGGTCTGCTTGGTTCGAAGGCAGTTGCAGGTGTAGGTGTTGGAGGTATGTTTACCTGGCTTTCGCAGGGACTTGCAGCTATGGCTAGAATGGGTGGACAGGTGCATGTGGCACAGTGTATCGGACGTGGAGACAGAGAAAAGGCACACGGATTTGCACAGGCGGCAGTACAGCTTGCTGCATTTATGGGAATGGCATATGGAATTCTTTCGCTGCTTTTTACCAGACAGATGGTAGGATTTTTTCAGCTTGCAGATGCACAGGCTCATACGGCGGCAATGTCATATACGAAGATTGCCTGTGGGCTGATCGTATTTTCTTTTATGACGCTGACACTGACTGGACTTTATACGGCACAGGGAGATTCAAAGACACCTTTTATAGCGAATCTTGTCGGCCTGGCCACAAATATGGTTCTGGATCCTGTGTTGATTCTTGGAGTGGGGATGTTTCCGAAGCTTGGTGTTGTCGGAGCTGCAATTGCGACAGTGACAGCACAGGCGATCGTTATGAGTATCATGATAGTCGGAATTGTCATACAAAAGAAAGAAAATGTACTAAAAGGAACTAGGCTTTTGGCAAAAATCCCGCGGAAATATCTGCAGGGAATCTGTAAGATCGGAATTCCGACAGCAATACAGGGAATGGCATATTGTGCAATCTCCATGGTGCTGACACGTATGATCTCCGGGTATGGTGCAGAAGCTGTTGCAACGCAGAGAGTCGGAGGTCAGATTGAATCGATATCATGGAATACTGCAGACGGTTTTGCAGCGGCATTAAATGCCTTTATCGCACAGAACTATGGTGCGGGCAAAAATGACCGTGTCAAAAAAGGATATAAGGCTTCTTTGTGGACGGTTGGTATCTGGGGACTGTTGATCTCAGCTGTATTTATATGTATTCCGGAACCGATTGCCAGAATCTTTTTTCATGAACCCAAAGCAATCGCAACATCAGTTGAATATCTGATCATCATAGGTTTCAGTGAAGCTTTTATGTGTGTGGAACTGACGACAGTCGGTGCATTATCAGGGCTCGGCAGAACCCGACTTTGCAGTATCATCAGTATAGCTTTTACCAGTGCAAGAATTCCGCTGTCGATCATTCTTGGAGGTATTATGGGTCTGGATGGAATATGGTGGGCTATTTCTTCAACCTCCATTGTAAAGGGAATTATTTTTACCTGTACATTTTTATGGATCACAAGAAAACGACGGTAAACTTTCAAAAACAATGTGTGTAATACAGAACAGCAGAAAGAAAAGATTGCGGAATGGATATTTCAGGCAATCAGAGAGTATTATATGAAAAAATGCACTTTTCCGAATGACAAACATCTGGAAGAAGTAGTGGAGAGCAGGTGTTTTGTAATGACAGCTAAAGTGTATGTAGATATCCTGGCGGTATTCAGCCGGGAAGGAGAATTGATCCCTACAGCGTTTGTCTGGGAAGATGGACGTAAGTATAGTTCCGCTTAAGAGACGACGGTCAAACCAGGAGCTTTTGGCAATGTGCAAACGAACGGTATCTTTTTTTGCAGTATTGATGCCGTCGTTAAATCCATCGGCAACACCAGCCTCATATTCTGCTTTTCTGAGTTTTCGTTCTTCCCCTTCTTTGTCGTATTCGAATATACTCATCGAGATCACCTCCGATTTATTTGCACGAAGAAATTCAGAAAGATATGCTTGAAAATAATATTAACGCATAACTCTCATTATTTTAATATATTTTTAAAATACAATTAAAGTCAACATAAACAATAAGAACCTGGACAAATCTTCCAAATGGTACATTGTATCCGGCTCCGCTTCGTGGTAGACTGTTTTCATAGTGATTTTTATGAAAAAGGAAAGGAGTGTTTTTATGGGAAGTAAGATAAAAGCAATACAGATTCTTCAGGCAGCAGGCTATATCCTTCTGGGACTGTTTCTGGTGCTGAAGCCTGATACCAGTGTGCGGGCGATCTGTTATGGCTGCGGCGTGATTGCGGCGGCATACGGACTTCTGCATGTGCTCCAGTGCCGGAAAGGTAAGGCAAAGGGCGAACTGATCCTCGGTGTGATCTTTATTGCACTTGGCGTGTTCTGTCTGATCACGCCGCAGACGGTGGTATCGTTTTTGCCGTTTCTGCTTGGCGTGGTACTGATGCTGGACGGTATCAGCAAAATCCAGAGAGCACTGGATCTGCGTGTGTTGGATGCAATCGGCTGGGGCAAGCTTCTGACGATCGGGATTCTTTTGATGATCGTTGGTGTGGCTTTGCTTTTCAACCCATTCGGGGCTGTGAAGATGACGATGGTATTTTTCGGAGCCTGCCTGCTGATCGACGGGGCACTGGATTTGTTATTTTTGCTTATCGTTTTGTAAGATGTCAGGGTAAAAAGGTTCAAAAGTCGGTTTTTTCTTGTAAGAAAAGACATTTAACTTTGACATTTTTGAAATTCCAGGAGTGTGATCTATGAAACCGGAACTTGACAATCAGTCTGTTCACCTCTATGTGAGGGTATATAATTATTACAAACAGCTTATTCTGTCGCAACAGCTTGCACCTGGAAGCAGGCTGCCGTCGATCCGGCGGTGTGCGGCAGAATTGCAGATGAGCCGGACAACGGTGGAGACGGCATACATGGTGCTTGCGGCAGAGGGCTATATTATTTCCAGGCCGCAGAGCGGATTTTATGTGACGGACATCGGCAGGACGCGAAAAACGGCAGAATTTCAGAAAAGTGCCGCTCAAAAAGAAAAGAAGCCGGTGCTTTACAATTTTGCGTCTGCAAGTGTTGACAGAGAAACCTTCCGGTTTGAACTGTGGAGGCGGTATATCAAAAGTGCACTGCGGCAGGATGAGCGTCTGCTCTCTTATGGAGAACCGCAGGGAGAATACGATCTGCGGGAGGTTCTGTGCAGATATTTGCAAAACAACCGAAATGTGGTTTGTACGCCGGAACATATTGTGATCGGAGCGGGTGTTCAGAGCCTGCTTCACATTCTGTGTCCGTTGATTGAGGGACGTAAAAAAATTGCGTTTTATAATCCGGGATTTCGTCAGGGGCGTGCCGTTTTTGAGGATCATGGTTTTGAACTGTGCGATCGAAAACAGGAGCAGCCGGATGTCTGCTATGTGTCACCTTCGCAGGCGACTGCCTGGGGCGATGTTCTTTCGGTCGGAGAGCGGATGAAGATACTGCGTGAAGCATCTGAAAAAAATATTTTGCTGATCGAGGATGACTACAACAGTGAATTCTGTTATTATCATCATCCATCGCCGTCCATTCAGGGTCTGGCGGGCGGAAACGGAGTCATTTATCTCGGAACATTTTCCAGGCTTTTGCTGCCGTCGATCCGCTTAAGTTTTATGGTGCTTCCGCCGGATCTTCTGGAAAAATATCAGAGACGCAGAGATTTTTATAATCAGACGGCATCCAAAACGGAACAGATCGCATTGTGTCAGTTTATCCGGGATGGTCATCTGGAAAGCCAGATTCGCAAATCCAGGAAACACTATTTGGCGAAAACAAAAATTTTGTGCAGTGAAGCGAAAAGGATTTTTGTAGAAGAGGCAAAAGTTACGGCCGGGGAGACCGGATTTGTAAGCCTTCTGGAAATTTTCGGAGCAGGAAATCTGCGGGAAGTTCTGTACAGAGCAGAAGAAAAAGGTTTTGCTTTTTTATCTGCGGATGAAAGTGAGCAAGGGATCCGTCTTGCTCTTTCCTGTGCAGCAGTTCCGGCGGAGAAGTTTTCAGAGGCGTTACAGCTGCTGAAGCAGTGTTTCTGAATTTTGCAATGAGATTTAAAAATGCTTTCGATGGAAATACCGTTTCGCATGCAGATGTGGTGATGCGAAAACATTATGAAAGGAAAAGAAAATGGCGAGACAAAAGAATAAAATATTGATGTTTTTGTTTTCTCTGATCCCGGGAGCAGGACAGATGTATATGGGATTTATGAAGCAGGGATTGTCTTTAATGACAATCTTTGCAACGTTATGTGCAGTGGGTATCTGGCTGGATATCAAGCCGCTGCTTTTCTTTGCACCAATCATTCTGCTGTACAGCTTTTTCGATGCAACCAACAAGAATTCGATGGACGCAGAAGCGTTTAAAAAATTGGAGGATCATTATCTCTGGGGCGATGACTGGATGGACTGGAGCGAAGGCTTAAAGGACAGCATCAGCAGACGGGATGGTAAAAAGGCCATGGGAACGGTTCTGTATATCGTGGCGGCGTGCATGATCTGGAGTGTTGTCAAATATTTTGCGGACATCATCTACGGGCCGACCAGTCTGCCGGGTGCTGTGATCGCAAAGATTCCGGTTGCCGTTGTTGCTGTATTTGTTTTATGGGCAGGCCGCAAACTGATGAAGAGTGCTTCTGATGAAGAAAAAAGATTCTATCGTGGAATGCCGTATCCGTATGCACAGAGCATGGGGATCCATATGAACGGTGAGCGTATGCCAAATCCATGGGAGCGTGTGTGGAGTGATCCGCAGAGAATGCAGCATCCGGAGCAGGAGCCGGTCAGAGAAACGGTTGTGGAAGAAGCTGCAGCTGCACAGGAAACCGCAGAAAAAGCAAAAGTAGAACTTCGCAAAGAAAACGAAACAAAAGAGGTTGTGAAACCACAGGAAGAAAAAGCGGAGACTGCACAGGAAAATGAGACACAGACAGTCACAGAGGAAACCGATGTGGTCGAAGAAGTGGCAGAAGCTGAAAAAGAAAGAGAAATCAAAGAAACGCTTGAAACCATGGAAGCGGAAGCTGCTGTGGAAAAATCCTGAAGCATGTTTTTGTGTTTCTGGCAGCAGAGCTGAGCAAGTAGCGAAGCGGATTGTGAATGTCCGCTTTACCTGAATAGTTACAAAAATCCCTTCATAAGATACAGTAAACGGACGGACTTATGGAGGGATTTTTCTGTCATTTCTGCTTTTTTTGTCGATGTATATGATACCGTTTGTTCTGCTTTACGTTGTCGGTTATGCCTTTCTGAAAAAGAGAGATGCATACGGTGATTTTGTGCGTGGTGCCGGGGAAGGAATCCACACGGCATTTGCGATCCTGCCGACACTTGTCGGGCTGATGACAGCCGTAGGGATCCTGCGGGCATCGGGTTTCCTTAAATGGCTCTCGGATATCCTTGGCAGGCTTTTTGCCGGAATCGGATTTCCGGTGCAGCTTGTGCCGCTTGCAGTGGTGCGTCTGTTTTCCGCCAGTGCGGCGACCGGATTTCTTCTGGATATTTTTAAAGAATTCGGGCCGGATTCCAAGATCGGAATCATCGCATCACTGATGCTCAGCTGCACGGAAACGGCATTTTATACGATGAGCGTTTATTTTATGGCAGCAAAAGTGACAAAAACACGGTATACGCTGGCAGGTGCACTGCTTTCTGTTTTTGCCGGGATTGCCGCCAGCTTTTTCCTTGGAAATTTTCTACAGCTTTAAGGACCATTCCTGGCAGTTCCAGACGGTTGTCACGATATCCTGATAGAATTCCGGCTCATGGCAGATCAGCAGAATACTTCCCTTATATTCCTGAAGAGCTTTTTTCAGTTCTGCTTTTGCGTCAACATCGAGGTGGTTGGTCGGCTCGTCCAGCAGCAGAATATTGCTCTCACGGTTCAAAATCTTGCAGAGACGTACTTTTGCCTGCTCGCCGCCGCTCAGTACACGCACCTGACTCTCGATGTGTTTGGTGGTCAGACCGCATTTTGCCAGCATGGAACGGATCTCGTACTGTGTCATTGCCGGAAATTCGCTCCAGATCTCTTCGATACAGGTCGAAGTGTTCTGCGTATCGGACTCCTGCTCAAAATAACCGATATGCTGATAATCGCCAAGATGCACTTCGCCGGAATACGGTTTGATCAGCTGCAGAATGCTTTTTAGAAGCGTGGTCTTACCGATACCGTTTGCACCGGTCAGGGCGATGCGTTCGCCGCGTTCCATGCGGATATTTAACGGTTTTGTCAGCGGTTCGTCGTAACCGATCACCAGATCGTTTGTCTCGAAGATCATCTTTCCGGAAGTACGGGCCGTTTTAAAGTGAAACTCCGGCTTTGGTTTTTCACGATCCAGTTCGATGATGTCCATTTTGTCCAGTTTTTTCTGGCGTGCCATCGCCATATTCCTTGTAGCGACGCGGGCTTTGTTGCGGGCAACGAAATCTTTAAGGTCGCTGATCTCCTGCTGCTGGCGGTTGTAGGCAGCCTCAAGCTGGGCTTTCTTCATGGCGTAGACTTCCTGGAATTTATCGTAATCGCCCGGATAGCGGTCAAGTCTGCAGTTTTCCATATGATAGATCAGGTTGATGACGCTGTTCAGGAACGGAATATCATGGGAGATCAGAATAAAGGCATTTTCATAATCCTGGAGATAGCGTTTCAGCCATTCAATGTGCTGCTCATCCAGATAGTTGGTCGGCTCGTCCAGAAGCAGGATGTCTGGTTTTTCCAGCAGAAGCTTTGCCATCAGTACACGGGTACGCTGTCCGCCGGAGAGATCGGTTACATCACGGTCAAGCCCAAGCTCTTCCAGACCGAGTGCACGGGCGATCTCGTCTACTTTTGTGTCGATCATATAGAAATCGTGCTGCTCTAAAAGCTCCTGATATGTGCCGGTCTCGGCGAGCAGACGTTCCATTTCTTCCGGTGTGGCATCGCCCATCTGTTCATACATACGGTTCATTTCCGCTTCCATTGCAAATAAAAACTGAAAAGCAGAACGCAGGACATCACCGATCGTCATGCCCTTTTCCAGGACAGAATGCTGATCCAGATAGCCGACACGGACATTTTTTGCCCATTCGACCGTTCCCTCATCCGGTGTCAGTTTTCCGGTGATGATATTCATAAACGTGGACTTGCCTTCTCCGTTTGCACCGATCAGGCCGATATGTTCGCCTTTGAGGAGACGAAAAGAAACATTGTCGAAAATCGCACGGTCACCAAAACCATGCGTCAGATTTTTTACATTTAAGATCATAATTACTCCTGTCAAATTTTGTGAAGTTATGAAAGTTATGAGATGCCATATGAATTGTTTCGTACTTCGTACGTTCACAATTCTTTCTACGCTTCGCTTCGGTCGGGGCGGGTTTCAAGGTCTTTCATCCACTTATGAGCAAGCTCATGTGGATTTAGATCTTTTGATCCTGGCATCTTATTATCTTACCATAAAAGAAAGGGGTTGCACAATCGAAAAAAAAGGAATATCCTTACTGCGATTCTTGTGATAAAATAACGGGTACAAAAAGATTTTTGGAAATATATAAGGAGGAGCATATGACAAAAAAACAGCTTGCGCTGGAAGTGATTGAGCGTTTAAAAAAGGAATATCCTCTGGCAGACTGTACGCTTGATTATGACGCGGCATGGAAACTGCTGGTCAGTGTCCGGCTTGCGGCACAGTGTACGGATGCCAGGGTAAATGTTGTGGTTCAGGATCTCTATGCGAAATATCCGGATGTAGATGCTCTTGCGGAAGCGACACCGGAAGAGATCGAGGCGATCGTAAGGCCATGCGGTCTTGGAAAAAGCAAGGCACGTGATATCAGTGCATGCATGAAAATGCTGCGTGATGAGTACGACGGCAAAGTGCCGTGTGATTTTGATGCGATTTTAAAGCTTCCGGGCGTGGGAAGAAAGAGTGCAAACCTGATCATGGGCGATGTTTTCAAAAAGCCTGCGATCGTCACGGATACGCACTGCATTCGTCTGACAAACCGTATCGGTCTGGTAGATGGGATCAAAGATCCGAAAAAAGTCGAAATGGCACTCTGGAAGATCATTCCACCGGAAGAAGGTAGTGATTTCTGCCACAGACTCGTTTATCATGGCAGAGAGGTCTGTACAGCGAGAACAAAGCCTTACTGTGACAGATGCTGCCTGGCGGATATCTGTGCAAAAAATGGAATTTAAAATATGGAGGTAGTAAGGAAATGAGAAACGCAGCAACAGATCTGACAGAAGGTACACCTTGGAAGATTATCATGCGATTTTCGATTCCATTGTTTTTTACGTTTTTACTGCAGCAGTTTTATAACATGGTAGATACGATCGTTGTAGGCCAGTTCCTTGGAAAAGATGCACTGGCGGGCGTTGGTTCTACCGGGGCGATCAATTTTATGATCATCGGATTCTGTATGGGGCTTGCCAATGGTTTTGTCATTCCGGTCGCACAGCGTTACGGGGCAAAAGATTATAAAGATATGAGAAGGTTTGTGGCAAACAGCATCTGGCTGACTGTTTTTTTCGCGGCGATCATGAGCATCACAGTCTGTATTTTATGCCGCAGCGTGCTGATCGCCATGAAGACACCGACAGATATCCTGGATCTTGCATATGATTATATTTTTATCATTTTTGCAGGGATACCGATCACACTTGCCTACAATCTCCTGACCGGGATCATCCGTTCTCTTGGGGATTCCAAATCGCCGCTGATCTTTCTGCTGATGGCAGCAGTGGCAAATATCGGATTTGATATCCTGTCAGTAACGGTTTTGAAACTCGGCGTTCGTGGACCAGCTTTTGCGACACTGCTTGCACAGGCATTTTCCGTGGTACTGTCTCTGTGGTGTATAAAGACGAAGTTTCCGATCCTGAAAATGGAGCCGGGAGAATGGAAATTGCATGGCAAACACATCGGTATCCTCTGTAAAATGGGTATTCCGATGGGACTTCAGTATTCGATCACAGCGATCGGCAGTGTCGTGCTTCAGACCGGTATCAATACACTTGGTTCGGCAGCCGTTGCCTCGGTTTCGGCGGCATCGAAGCTTTCGATGTTCCTGGCGTGTCCGTTTGATGCGATCGGTTCGGCCATGGCAACTTACACCGGACAGAATGTCGGGGCAGGCAAGATCGAGCGTATCGGTCAGGGATTAAAGGCATCCGTTCTGATCGGTATCACATATTCGATCCTGATTTTCCTGGTCATGCTTTTTTCTGCAAAATACTGGATGCTTCTGTTCATAAATGCATCCGAAACGGAGATCATACATAATGCAGTGCTGTTTATTCTTGCAAACAGCGGATTTTACATTGCACTTGTTTTTGTCAATGCGGTTCGCTTTACCATTCAGGGAGCGGGATTCAGCGGTCTGGCAATCCTTGCAGGTGTCATGGAAATGATCGCAAGAGCCATTATCGGCGTGATCATGGTTCCGTATCTGGGATTCGCAAGCGTATGTTTTGCCAGTCCTCTGGCATGGATCATGGCAGACTGTTTCCTGATTCCGGCGTACTGTCATGTGATCCGAAAGCTGAAACAGAGAAGGGCACAGGGTGTGCCAAATATGTAGATTTTGTTAAGAAGTGTTAAGAAAAGTTGACATTAACCGCATCTTCATTGTACAATGAAAAAGGGAGTGGACTTGAAACACACTGAAAATCAGAGAGAAAAGGGGGATTTTTCATGTATAATAAAAAGAAAATTGCGACATTACTGGTAATCGGAATGGCCGCAATGTTTATGATGAACGGCTGCCAGAAAAAGGCATCTGAGACGGAGACGACGAAACAGACGACAGCTCAGAGCGAAAGTACTGCACAGACCGAAGCAGCCACAACATATACCTCAGAGAGCAATTCATTTTCTTTTGATCTTCCGGATTCTGCATGGGTGGCGACAAAGGAAGGCATTGAGAATAAATGGGCATTTATGAAAGAAGGCGTCGGCACGATCCGGATCACGCACAAAAAGTCAAAGATCAAGGAGAAGAATCTGCCGCAGTCTCAGGAAGATGCGATTGCTCTTTTAAACGATATCCAGGAGAATGCATTTTCTCAGGTAGAATATAAAAAAGACAGCACCAATGGTACAGAGCTTTATTATTATGCTGCATCCACGCAGGACGCAGATCTTGGTTACATTTATCTGATCAAGTATCTGATCAATACGGACACCGAGAGTTATACGATCACGGCAAAACTGACATCCAGTGACAGTACGGTGCAGCAGGCAGTGAAAAGTGCCGTTACCAGCTTCAAAGTTTTAAATGATGACAGTAAAAAGACAGATTCTGGTGCAAACTCCGGATCTTCGGCAGACGGCAGTACATCTTCGGATAATGCCGGTAACAGTTCTGATCCGGAAAATACAGGTGATACTGCTTCAGACAATACTTCCGGTGAAAGTACAGGCGATTCTTCCGGTGCATCGACCGATGAGGAATACCGCTATTTCTTTGATGCAAACGGAAATACGATCTACGCTTATCCGTCTGAGGACGGCACCTGGCGTGATGATAACGGAACTTCTTATATTTTCCTAGAAAACGGCGTAGAAGATTCCAACGGCACACAGTATTATTATGATCCGCCTCAGGGAACAACAGGTTCCGGATCAGAGTCGGATTCTTTGACAGGTTCCGGCAATTCTTCAGATAATGGCATGGTCATTGGTTTCTATGATATCAATGGAAACTATCAGACAGCGACACAGGATGCAAACGGAAACTGGATCGGCAGTGATGGAAAAACCTACACTTTCGATGAAAAAGGGGCAACAGACAGCGACGGCAATTTCAGCAAATGGTAAAACAGGATATAAAGGAGTGTAAATATTATTATGAAAAATAAGGCATTACATTTTATGGCAGCAGCAGTCCTCTCATCGGCTCTTCTGATGACAGGATGCGGCAGCCACAGTGGGGATACGAACAGCAGCACAAAACAGACCCAGGATCAGACACAGCGGGGAGCAGGTCAGGATTCTGCCCAGACTTCAGCCGCAGAGGATCAGAATCAGGCATCGGATGACCAGAATCAGAGCCAGGATACGCAGACACCGGAAACACATCCGGATCTGGAGACAAGAGTGGAAACAGAGGTAGTGCAGCAGCCGGAAACACAGGCACCGGATACCGAGAATAACATCGATAATCCGGCAGCCGATAATGGTGAAGGCGATAGCAATGGCTTCTATGATGATGGCGGAACCTGGATCACCGTTCACAAAAACAGCCAGGGACAGTGGGTTGATGAAAGCGGTATGACCTACCAGTTTGGCGATGATGGCGTAACCGATCAGAATGGCGTTTTCTATCCATATTAAACCGGTTTTTGATTGACATTATATCTGCGAAAGCGTAGAATATGGAAGTCAAAGAAGGTAACAACCAGAATGGAGGAGTATAGATGAAAATGAGATCAAAAATCGTAACTTGTCTGGTACTCGCTCTGTCCATTTCCTGTCTGGCTACCGGCTGTAAAAAGAAAGCACAGGAAACTGAGACGAGCAGCGAAACGATTCGTGTTACAGAGAAACAGACAGAGAGCGAAACAGCAAAGAAAGCTACAAATACATCCACAACATTTAAATCAAAAGATGGCAGTATTTCTATCAAACTTCCGGATGACACCTGGACAATGAAAAAAGAAGGCACAAAAGAATGGACCTTTGAGTCACCGAACCAGGGAACGATCACGATCGTACATTATTCCGGAGATGAGACGAACGGACTTGTTTTCCCGTCCTCTGAAGAAGAAGTACTGAATAATCTGGAGAAAGCCGGAAAATCCAAAACCGATTATGCAGTTGTAGAATACAAGAAAAATACCATGGGTTCTTACGAGGCATATCACACAACCATCAAATGTAAGAGTACAAACAGTAAGTATGCGTACTCGGTAGCGTATAACCTGGTAGGAGATGAGGATATTTATTCGGTCAATGGTCAGGTTATGCAGGATGATGCAACGGCAATGGAAGCGATCCGTACTTCTGTGGAGAGTCTGAAACTGCTGAAAACATCGAGCACAACAACATCTGAGACTAAAAAGAATAATATAACATCTTCCGAGTCGAACAGTACAACACAGTCCGAGTCCGGAAGCACAGCTTCTACCGATGGCAATTCTGATTCCAACCAGAACGGTCAGTATGTTTATGACAGCAACGGCAACGCAGTCTATATCTATCAGGACAGCGACGGAAACTGGGTAGACAGCAGCGGAGCGATTTATTATTTTGATGCAAACGGTATCACAAACAGCAACGGTGCAAGCTTTACCTACAATCCGCAGGGTGGAAACAGCGACAATAATAACAACAACGGCGGAAATAACAATAACGGCGGTGATAACAACAATAACAACGGCGGAGCTACTCAGACCAGCAGTTTCTATGACAATCAGGGAAATCTGATCACAGTTTATAAAAACAGCAACGGAAACTGGGTAGATGGAAACGGCATTGTTTACACCTTTGGTCAGTATGGTGTAACCGATAATTACGGCAATTATTATCCATATAGCAACAGCGGAAATAATAACGGCAACAGCGGAAATAATAACGGCAACAACGGAAATAATAACGGCAACAACGGAAATAATGGCAACAATGGAAATAATGGAAACAATGGCAATACCGGCGGCAGCACCAACGGTTTTTATGATGACCAGGGCAATTATATTTCCGTGACACAGGATGCAAACGGAAACTGGGTAGACAGCGGCGGAATGCAGTATACATTCGGTAACGATGGCGTAACCGATGCAAACGGAAACTTCTATCCATACTAAAAACAGAAAAGTGCAGAGACGTACATCATGTAATCATGCAGAATATACAAAGGACAGCAGAGAAAATCTGTTGTCCTTTTTACGTTAATTGGAAAAGATTCAAACTTTTATAAGTGGCGGGCAACAGATTTGTCTGAGTGGGGTTTCATTTTCGAATAGTAAGATTCTTTACATGGATTTTACATGGCATTGCAGAGGATTTGATCTTGTGGCAGTAAAATAAATTTATGGTTAAAGGTAGAATGCCATTTTTATGGGATTTAGCCCAGGTCTCACGTGTGTCTGGCTTAAATGCACGCAACGAAAAAGCTGTTAAGGGCATCACATTTTATTGAGGAGGACAGAATAATAAATGAGAAAAGTATATATGAACCGGGAACTGTCGTGGCTGAAATTTAATGAACGTGTTTTGGAAGAGGCGGAAAATAAAAAAGTGCCGCTCTGTGAAAGACTGAATTTTGCAGCAATCTATCAGAGCAATCTTGATGAATTTTTTATGGTGCGTGTGGGATCGCTCGTAGATCAGATGCTTTTGAAGAAAGATATCCGTGATAATAAAACAAATCTTACACCGGAGGAGCAGATCAAAAAGATCCTTGCGGAAGTCGGAAAACTGAACCGTCGCAGAAACGTCGTTTACGATGAAATCATGGAAGAACTGGAAGAATATGATATCTGCATCACGGATTTCAAAAAGATGAATGAAAAAGAAAGCGAATACGTTAAACGCTATTTTCAGGGTGAAATCGCACCGATCATTTTCCCGACGATCGTGGCAAAAAGACAGCCATTTCCATTTTTGCGAAATAAAGAAATCTATGCAGTCGTAGTGCTGGAGACAAAGAGCGGAAAAGAGAAGTTGGGTATCATTCCATGCAGCAGTGGTATGTTCAAACGTCTGATAGAACTTCCCGGCAAATGCGGCACTTATATTCTGGCAGAAGAAGTGATTCTCCATTATATGCCGGAAATTTTTAAGGGTTATCGTGTAAAAGCAAAATCACTGATCCGCATCACCAGAAATGCAGATATTGACGCAGACGCACTGTATGACGAAGATCTGGATTATCGTGATTTTATGGTGGAAGTGATCAAACAGAGGAAAAAACTGGCTCCGATCCGTCTGGAATTGTCACGGGAAATGGATGGTGAAGTGATCAGTACTCTGTGTCATTATCTGGATCTTGACCGTGACTATGTTTTCTATAATGAGGGACCGCTGGATCTGTCATTTGTCTATGAAATCCAGGATAAACTGCGTTACGTGCCGGAACTGTTCTATCAAAAACGGATTCCGCAGAAATCTGTGCAGTTTGAAGAAGGCAGACCGATTCTGGATCAGATTCTGGAGGGGGACAAATTTTTATCTTATCCGTATGACAGCATGAAACCGTTTCTTACGATGCTGCATGAAGCTGCAAACGACAAAGATGTCCTTTCCGTAAAAATGACGCTCTACCGTGTGGCAAAACAGAGTAAAGTGGTGGAAGCTCTGATCGAGGCAGCGGAAAATGGCAAGGAAGTGCTGGCACTTGTAGAATTAAAGGCAAGATTTGACGAGGAAAATAATATCGAGTGGTCAAGAAGGCTGGAGCGTGCCGGATGTCATGTGATCTATGGGCTGGATGGATTTAAAGTACATTCCAAACTGTGCCAGATCACCAGAAAAGCCGGCGATGAAGTGCAGTATATCACGCAGATCGGAACAGGAAATTATAACGAAAAAACAGCGTGCCTTTACACAGACCTTTCCCTGATGACAGCCGATACAGAGATCGCAAAAGAGGCGAGAAGAGTTTTCCAGGCACTGGCGATGGGAGAAATCGTAGAACACACAGACAAATTGCTGGTAGCACCGCTCTGTCTGCAAAATAAAGTGCTGGCGATGATCGATGATGAGATTGCAGCTGCACTTGCCGGAAAAGATGCTTATATCGGGCTGAAAATGAACGCACTTACTGACAAAAAGATCATAGACAGGCTGATCGAAGCTTCCTGCGCCGGAGTAAAAATTGATCTGATCATCCGCGGTATCTGCTGTCTGATCCCGGGCGTAAAAGATGCAACGGAAAATATTCGCGTGATCAGCATTGTGGGAAGATTTCTGGAACATTCGAGAATTTATATTTTCGGAAGTAAGGGAAGAGAGAAAGTTTATATTGCGTCAGCCGATTATATGACGCGAAATACCTTAAGACGTGTGGAAGTCGCAGCTCCTGTCTGCGATCCGGCAATCAAGGAACGTCTGCTTGAGATGTTCCGGATCATGTTAAATGATAATCAGAAGGCCCGCCATGAGGATTCAGAAGGAAATTACAGAATCCCGATGACGATCGAGCGTCCGGTGGATGCTCAGGAAACCTTCTATCAGCAGGCGTATGAAGCAGCAGCGTCAAAAAACGTGTGAGGCGACTGTTTTGCGTTCGATTTGAAGATGTCATTATAGATGGAATTTCCGGGAAAACAGATTTTCCTCGCCGCAGGGCAATGGACGCAATGTGCTCCATCTGGACTGCCACGCGGAGGCATTTCGGCATAAAAAAAGGACACCGCAATTTTGCGGTGTCCTTTTGTATAAGCTTTTGAAAAGTTTGATTTCGGCAGTCTTATTCTTATTTCTGAGGACCAGCGGAAACCAGAGCTTTACCGGCAGCATTTCCTTCGTATTTAGCAAAGTTCTTGATGAATCTGTCAGCCAGATCTTTTGCTTTTGTTTCCCATTCGGAAGCATCAGCGTATGTGTCACGTGGGTCCAGGATAGCTGGATCAACGCCTGGCAGTTCTGTAGGAACTTCGAAGTTGAAGTATGGAATGGTCTTTGTAGGAGCATTCTTGATATCTCCGTTCAGGATAGCATCGATGATACCACGAGTATCTTTGATGGAGATACGTTTGCCTGTTCCGTTCCATCCTGTATTTACCAGGTATGCTTTTGCACCGCTCTTCTCCATTTTCTTAACCAGTTCTTCTGCATATTTTGTAGGATGCAGCTCCAGGAATGCCTGGCCGAAGCAAGCTGAGAATGTCGGAGTCGGTTCTGTGATACCACGTTCTGTACCAGCCAGTTTAGCTGTGAAACCAGACAGGAAGTAGTACTGTGTCTGAGCTTCTGTCAGGATAGATACTGGAGGCAGTACGCCGAATGCATCTGCGGACAGGAAGATTACGTTTTTCGCAGCCGGTGCAGAAGAGATCGGGCGAACGATGTTCTGGATATGGTCGATCGGGTAAGATACACGAGTATTTTCTGTTACGCTCTTGTCAGCGAAGTCGATCTTGCCGTTTTCGTCCAGAGTAACGTTCTCAAGCAGAGCGTTACGTTTGATTGCATTGTAGATATCCGGTTCGGATTCTTTGTCCAGGTTGATAACTTTTGCGTAGCATCCGCCTTCGAAGTTGAATACGCCGTTGTCATCCCAGCCGTGCTCGTCATCACCGATCAGCAGACGTTTCGGGTCTGTAGAAAGAGTTGTTTTACCTGTTCCGGACAGACCGAAGAAGATTGCTGTGTTTTCACCGTTCATGTCAGTGTTTGCAGAGCAGTGCATGGAAGCCATGCCTTTCAGCGGCAGGAAGTAGTTCATCATAGAGAACATACCTTTTTTCATTTCTCCGCCGTACCATGTATTTACGATAACCTGTTCTTTGCTTGTAATGTTGAACATAACAGCTGTTTCAGAGTTCAGACCCAGCTCTTTGTAGTTCTCAACTTTTGCTTTGGAAGCGTTGTATACAACGAAATCCGGCTCGAAGTTCTCAAGCTCTTCTGCTGTAGGTTTGATGAACATATTTGTTACGAAATGTGCCTGCCAAGCTACCTCAACGATGAAACGGATAGCCATACGGGTATCTTTATTTGCACCGCAGAATGCATCTACAACGAACAGTCTTTTGTTGGAGAGCTCTTTTTTTGCGATCTCTTTTACTGCTGCCCATGCTTCCTGGGTTGCCGGATGGTTATCGTTTTTGTACTCATCAGAAGTCCACCATACAGTATCTTTCGAATTCTCGTCCACAACGATGTATTTGTCTTTCGGTGAACGGCCTGTATAGATACCTGTCATAACGTTAACTGCACCAAGCTCTGTCTCCCGGCCTTTTTCATAGCCTTCCAGCTCTGGTTTTGTCTCTTCCTCAAATAACTGCTCATAAGAAGGGTTGTACACAATTTCTGTGGTACCGGTGATGCCATACTTTGTTAAATCGATCTGTGCCATCTTGTAATTAACCTCTTTCCTTTGATAGTAATACTGCTTCATTCTGCAAAATGCAAAAATTTGAAGGTATCCTTTTTAAGAAACCGGACCAGCCGGCCTCTTCTACTCTAATTATACATAAAAGGCCAAAAAAATCAACTGAAAATCTTCCGTTTTTTTACAGAACATGTCCCAAAATCTGTAAAAATTTTATAAACTTCGATTTTTCGAAATTTTCTGACAATTGCACTTTTGTACACTTCATCCTGCAAATTGACATTTTTTGATTTTTTATGTTATAATATTAATAATTATGTTCGGAAAGAAGTTTCTTTATGTATTACGATCTGACCCGTGGGAAAATCTCCCGCTCTCTTATCCTGTTTGCCCTGCCGATGATCGCAGGAAATCTGTTGCAGCAGTTTTACAACATTGCCGACACCCTGATCGTCGGACGCGTTCTCGGAAGCAATGCGCTCGCCGCCGTCGGCTCCTCCTATACGCTGATGACGTTTCTGACTTCCATTTTTCTCGGCCTGTCGATGGGCGCCGGTGCGCTCTTTTCGATTTATCAGGGACGAAAAGATCTTTCTTCTTTAAAACTTTCAATTCTCCACGCGTTTCTGCTGATCCTTGCCGTTACGCTCGTGCTGAATCTCGCTGTTTATGCAGGCATCGAGCCGATCCTTACGTTTCTTCGCGTCCCGGATGAAGTCCGTCCCGGCATGCGGACGTATCTTCTGATTATCTTTGCCGGCCTTATTGCAACATCCGTATACAATTTCTTTTCCTGTATGCTGCGCGCGCTCGGAAACTCTTCTGTGCCGCTGATTTTTCTCGCTGTCTCTGCTGTGCTGAACATTGCACTGGATCTGCTCTTTGTCGCTGTACTGCCGTTCGGCATCGCAGGCGCGGCGCTCGCTACGGTTCTTGCGCAGTATGTGTCCGCCGTCGGTATTCTGCTCTATGTGCTGCTCCGCTGCCGCATGTGGCTGCCGTCAAAAAAAGAATGGCGTTTCAGCCATTCCATTTTAAAAGAGATTCTGAATCTTTCTTCGATGACCTGCATTCAGCAGTCGGTCATGAATTTCGGCATTCTGATGGTACAGGGGCTCGTCAACAGCTTCGGTCCGGCGGTCATGGCGGCATTTGCGGCCGCGGTGAAAATTGATACCTTTGCCTATCTGCCGGTGCAGGATTTCGGAAATGCCTACTCCACTTTCACCGCACAGAATTACGGGGCCGGAAATCACGAGCGGATCCGGCGCGGCACGAAAGATGCTTTTGCACTGAGCGCTGCTTTTTCCATCGTCATTTCTCTGCTTGTCAATCTGTTCACGCATCCGCTGATGCAGATTTTCGTGAAAGCATCAGAAATGGAGGTCATCGCGATCGGCGTACAGTACCTGCGGCTGGAAGGCTCGTTCTATCTCGGCATCGGATGGCTGTTTCTGCTGTACGGGTATTACCGCGCTGTCAAACGCGCCGAGATGTCGGTTGTTCTGACCGTCATTTCGCTTGGCATGCGTGTGGCGCTGGCATACCTTTTCTCCGCCACGGCGCTTGGCGTTGCCGGAATCTGGATCGCCATTCCGATCGGCTGGGCACTAGCTGATATAACCGGACTTTTCTTCCTGCGGCGTGCATTCCAATCGCAGAAGCCTGCATAAGTTCCGAATCTTATATCTCAGTACGGTTTTCTGGGTATT
>ENA-ORLU01001068-ORLU01001068.1-human-gut-metagenome-genome-assembly--contig:-NODE-1068-length-22197-cov-4.337116_pt1 | contig 22197 bp, 19 predicted proteins | sample MGYA00243009_ERZ508833 | MGnify/ENA primary metagenome ERZ508833 (study PRJEB26277, sample SAMN04329763) | human gut metagenome | biome: human-associated habitat | host: Homo sapiens | place: USA...
CTTCAGAACAGCTTCCACCACTTGCATTAAATGACAATGTGTAAGATTGAATCTTCCAACTTGGGAGTAAACTGCCGAACATATATCAGATTTAACGGCAGTTTATTCCCAGATTGGATAGTTCCGCCAGTTGGAGTAATTCGGAATGCTCCATTGGGATATCGTGATGATTTCTATTGGACTAATACCACGGGTAGAACTGTAACTGTTACGTATTTAATTCAACTATATGGAACAGAAAGTGACTATTGTTATTGCTCTATTTATGTAGGACCTGGTACTGATTATTCTCAGCCTGTTGTCTTTAATGAATGTGGTAATAGATATTACAATGGTTCTTTCAATGTCCCAAACGGATATATTTTACATGTTAGCAATCAAAAGAATATAAAATGCACCATTCTTCAGTTAACAGGCAATTAATACTAATTTAACTGTTAATATTCTGTATTTACCATAAAATATACATGTAATGATATATACGAATGGTAATTATAAAAAATAGAGAGAGTGTATACTCTCTCTATTTTTTATAAAATTAATTCCAAGCAGCGAATGCAAAAGCCTCCCATCCAATCCAGACGGATGTATTGCCATCTAATGTGCCAGAATTTCCTCCGTTTGCTTGAAATTCTGCAATTTTGGAACTTCTGGATTGATCTTTTATCCAAATTGTACCCCAATGATTTTCGCCACAATTGTAATAATTTAAGCCACCAGTCGGAATTTGAATACCCCAACCGGTACTTGCATCATACCAAGTCATCAACCATTTAAATGGAGTGTAATTTATATTGCCGCAATTATCTCTTACGCCAAAATAATAGGTTCCTTGCTGCACATAATTTTGTGTTCGTGATAAGTTAATGTTTACACTTATATTTCCACCAGACCATGAATTCCATGCAGAAGAAGCAGTTGGCGCAGATGTACCCCAGTAATAGCTATTTACTCCAGCGGAATCATCACTTGCATTGTAGGTTACGGAAAAATAAGGTGTTCCACCACCAGCTGCAGTAACCGCTGTAACATTGTTTCTCGATAAAGTTGGCGCCGTAAAATCGGTTTGTATCCAATGAGCATAACAAGTCCAACTTTGAGCCATTACTGTATTATAATCATGTATTTGTACACCACTATTAGGTGATGTAAACCATCCAGCAAAAGAAAATCCAGGTCTAGTTGCATTCGGAAGTGTACCATATTGTCCACCATGATATACAATTCGTGATGATTCAGAACAATATCCACCATTTGCATTAAAAGTAAGAATATATGGATTAGGTGTCCAACTTGGAGATAAACTGCCGTTAAATCTGATATATGTTCGGCAGTTTATATCCAAATTGGATCAAATCATCAATAAGCCTAATGGACAGCAATTGGTCGTGTAACAACAATTGTAAAACAGGACAGTCAGCATATAGTATTTCCAATTCAGCACTTACTGCACAAACTTGGGGAAATTACGGGGCGTCATGGTATATTAATTTTTCCAAAACAGTCAATATGTCTGATTACAATTATTTACGGATGAATATAAACGCTACATTATTCGATCGTGGTACTGTACGCATATATATTGACGGTACTGTAATTTACATTGCTCAATACAATAATATTTCAGGAGTTTCAATAAACCAAAATATATCATCATATTCCGGAAATCATACCATAACGATTAATTTTGAGCAGTCTAATTCTGGAAATTCGTCTGGTTCTACTGCAAATTCAATGACTGTTTCTAATATATTATTAGGAAATTAATATAAAAAGATGGAATAGGCTGCAACACTTATTTTGTATGGCAGCCTATTTCCTTTTTTATATTATTAATTTACCATAACATAATTCATACCTCCACTGGCATTAGCAATTACGTATGAGTAATTGCTGCAATTAAAGGTACAGCCATTATTTGCAATACCATAACATATAGCATTACCATTAGGATCTGCTACACCATATCCACCGGTATTATTGCCAGATGCAGTAAAAAGTCTAAACCCAGATGTATAAATAGTTTGTGCTACACCATAAGATCCCTTTTGACATTTTGACATTGAAATACTTATGTTTCCTTTATTATCTTTTACTGCAAAATAATAAGTACCACCTGTATTATTCAAAGTTATGGATGTACCACTATATGGTGTATAGGTTACATTTGTTGCAGATGGATATGTTGTTCCCCAGTAATATCCATAAATACCACTCTCGGAATCTGAGAAGGTATATGTAAATGAGCCATATCCATTTCCTTGATATACAGCCCCTGCTACACTTGAGGTATATGATAGAGAAGGTGGTGTATTGTCTATTAATTCCCAATGAGCATATATAACGCAATCAGATGCTGCCATTACTGATGTATTATAAACCTGTTTTCCACCAGATGCCTCTGTAAACCAACCGAGGAATTTATTATAACCGGATGCAGATGGTGTTGGTAATGCACCGTATGCTGCGCCGTATTGGACTAATCTTGAACTTTCTGCACAACTTCCACCATTTGCATTAAAATATAATGTATATGTATTAACAATCCAATGGGCGTAAACAATGACATTACTTGTTCCCATCTTCGTAGTATCAAATACCTGTGTTCCTCCAATTGCAGATGTAAACCATCCAGCAAAGGTATATCCGGTGAGAGAAGGAATTGGCAAAGTCCCATAAACTGCATTATAATTTAATAATCGATTGCCTTCAGAACAGCTTCCACCACTTGCATTAAATGACAATGTGTAAGATTGAATCTTCCAACTTGGGAGTAAACTGCCGGAGATATTGAATCTGTTCGGCAGTTTATGTCCGGTTTGGATATCTGTAGTATATACAGTAAAACTTACTGCAACTGGAAACGGAATAGAACAATTTACAACATCTAACGGAAGCGGAGGCTGGTATAGTTTAGTTAGAACACAAGGAACTTCTATTAATTTATCAGGATATAATTATATAAAAATAATATCAGAAAGTAGTCCAGAACCATCAGAATACGGCGAAATAACAGTAAATGGCATCAATTATGTCACTGAAAATTATATAGGTACTATTTTCAAATTAAATAATTCTTCTGTAAGCTTTGCTGGATATAGGTATGATAACACAGGTGGATCATATATAGACAGTAGTGTAACAATACAATATTGGAAATAAAAAAAAGAAAGCACAAAGTCATGAAATTTAATGACTAATGTGCTTTTTTCTTCTTTTTTAATATTGTCTAAACCTGATTACAGATAAAATCAAGGTCCCTTCCAATTTATATGTTGTGGCAGCGCCCCAATAATAAGTACTTATTATTTGTCCTGCTGACAGATATGAAACTGGATTCCAATTGCCAGTTGAACCACCCATAGATAAGTAACTTCCAGACTGCATATTTTCTGCGCCTTGAACAGAAGCAAAATAATAATCACTGGTCGGTACAGTGTAAGATAATGATACTGCATTTGTCCCTCCCGAACCACCATTACTATATCCAGCTCCTTGCTCATAAACTGTTTCTGCTATGAGGTTTACATCATGATTTGGCATTGTAAATTGCATCGAATATTGTCGTCCATTGTTACCTGATTTGTAAAATCCAATTGTTACAACTGTACCCGGTGCATATGTTCCTGATCCAAAAGCATCATAAGTGTTGTTTCCTGCGGAGACAGTCAAATTGAATGTAGTTCGATACCAAACTGGGCATAAACTGCCGTTTTGATTCATAGTTATGCTGCTGATTCCACCGGTCCATGTATCTGCTTTATAACCTGTTTTTGTAAGTCCAGTAGGTAATGTTATTACTGTTCCAGCTTTGATAAACGCAGAATTGGTTGTATAATTTGTTGCGCCATCAGCGTTTAATGTAAGCGAATAATAAACTACACTTTGTACTGCAGACATGTTTCCAGCATTGTCTTTAATAGCCATATACCATGTTCCACTGTTATTAACAGTTACAGAAGTTGTACCTCCAAATGTAACATTTGAACCAGATGCATCTGGTTGTGTCTGTCCGATATAATAACCGGCAATTCCACTTCCCTGCTCTACAACATTCGCAAAAGAAATGGTTCCGTTTGAAGCGATAGCTCCAGTTGTTGCATTCATTGTGAATGTAGGAGCTGTATTATCAACCCATTGAGCGTAAACTGTTTCATCAGAGGTGATTTGAACTTTATCACTACCATTTCTTGTAATACCCGTTCCATTCGGTGCAAGATTCCATCCTTTAAAAGTCCAACCGGACCAGGCCGGTACTGGTAGTGTTCCATATGCTGCATCATATGTTACGGACATAGATCCAGGATTAACACTAGCATTTGCAGCAACTTTATTTGCTTGACTACCCATGTTAACATCAAATGAGATGTTATAGCTGTTTGGTGTCCATCTGGCAAATAATGTATGGTTTGAAGGATTAGTTACCTTGGTGGTTTCTGTAACCTTTTCTCCATCAGTTCTGGCTGTATACCAGCCCTGTGCAGTATAACCAGTTTTTTCATTTAATGTTGGTAATGTTCCATACACATCATCAAAAGTTACTGTTTTCGATGTATCTCCTGTGATATCACCATTGACAGGACTTGATGTATGATCAAATAAAACGGTGTAGGTATTAGGCTTCCATTGTGCAAACATTGTTACTACTGCATCCTGAGTATCGGAAAGATTTAATACTTCTTGACCATCAGAATAAGCATTTCCGCTTGCATCTGCCATATCATTCCAACCAGTCCATGTATATCCTGGTAATGAATAACCCAAATTGGATAAATTCGCCGCTGTATCGTAAGTAAGAATGGAATCATCCATGGTTCCGTTAATTAATGAGCTCGCATTTGCAGGTTTGTTTGAATTGTAAGCTATATGGTATGTATTTGCATTCCATTGAGCAAATAATTCAAGCAATTTTGCATCTTCAGTGGTAAGGTTTTTAACCTGTTCCATATCTGCATAATTACCTGTTGATCCATCAAATTTATTTCCAGAACCGTCAGGAGAAGTATTCCATCCATTGAATGTCCAACCTTGTAATGTGTATCCATTCTGAGATAAAGTCTCTCCATCCCGATCAAACAAATGTGAGGAATCTGCAGTTGTTCCTGCAATTTCTTTGCTTGCATTTGCAGGTTTATTACTGTTATAGGATACAGTGTATGCGTTTTGTCTCCAGTTTGCGAAGAATTCAGCATTTTCATACACATTTTCTGGTGACATTGCAGCTCCGTCTGCATTTACCCAGTGATTACCATCAGTGAGTGTATAACCCGTTTTTGTGACTTCCGGCTCGCCCTCATCAAATTCTACAGCGAATGGGCCATAGTTTCTTGATGTGACTTCGACCTTTGCCTCAGTAGTGTCCATGCCGTTCGCAAAGACACCGCCGGTTGCGTCTTTTAATGTTACTGGGCAAAGTCCAATTTTTTTGAGACACCGTCCTTTGTTGCATAAAAATGACCATCATCTCTTAATTCAATACTGCAGCCATCCAGACTATTTTGTATGTTTGTAATATCATTTTTGCTAGAATTAATGGCATTCCAAATGTTAGTAATGGAGGTATTCACATCATTAATTGCATTATCGACACTCGTTGAGTGATTGCCATTGGCTGTAATATAGTTATTGAGAGCATCCCTTACAGAATCAATATCACCGGCTGTTTTTGAGTCAAGAGAATTGATAGCGTCACTTAATTGCCGCTTCTCGTCTGTGCTCAAAGATTTATTAGCATCGATCTGCTCCTGCAAGGTTTTCTGTACTTCTTCAAGTCTTGTCTGTAAAAGACTTTCGATGTTCTTTTTATTTTCATCAACTTGTTTCTGCAATTCTCCAATTGAGCTGTTGATGTTATCTACTGCATCCGTGAGAGCCGTAGACTGCTGAATACCGGCAGCATTTAAATCAGCTGTCAGTTTTGCTTTTACATCATCAATATTTTTTGCTGTTTCAGAATCAAGTGAATTAATAGAATTTTTTAAAGCTTCTCTTTCTGCGTCTGATAAAGCTTTGTTATTGTTAATCTGATTAGTCAGAGAATTTTTAAGATCGGCTAAATCTTTATTGAACTGATTCTGAAGTTCCTCATTGATTGCTGTTATTTTTTTCTTGATACTTTCGATCTCTTTTTCATTTGTTGTTACTCTTTTTTCAAGAGCCTCATTTTTAGCATCATTCTGGGTAATGTACTCCTGCATAACAGTATTCGTATTTGTAATCTGCTCATTGATTTCTGTAAGATTTGTTGCGCTGGAACTATTGGATTCCTTGAATTTATTCTCAATATTTGTAAAATTCTGATCATATGTCTTTTTATCAGAAGCATAAGTTGTTGAGAATTTAGCAAGTTTATCCTGCAGATCTTTGATATTTCCGGTGTTGATCTGTATAAGAGCCGTCACGTTTGGAACAACTGTCTTATCAATGTAATCTCTAAGTGAACTATCCAGTTCTTTGATTTCTGTTGTGGTCTGATTTGAAATTTCAGTAATCTGGTTAGTCACTTCTGTGAGCTGACTGGAATAATCTTTTTCAACTTTTGTGTTATTTTCGTAGATTGCTTCAATCACGGAATTCTGAATCATATCGCGGATCGAATCAATTTCATTTTCACTTAAAGATGTTGAAAGATTATTCAGTACATGTTCAGTGATATAAGCAGTTATCTGCTCCATTTCACTGTCAGAGATTGTGCGTTTTGTATCCTGAGTGTCATAGTACTGAGATACGTAACTTTTGATCTCTTCTGATACAGCATCCTCTCCTGCATAATTAGCTTCGCCCTCGACAACCTTCGTAGTAAATACCTTTACTACCCCCTTGTTACGTATGACCATAGTTACGGTAAGAGCCATCGCAATAGCAAGTACCAAAATGGCCAAGAGCAAATATTTCTGCTTTGTCTTGAGCCTTTTGAAGTTGAATTTCTCATTCATACCTTCATGTTCCTCCTTTTTTATTTTTTTTAGAATTAACACGCGATAAATCGGTGTTCTGTATGAATATGTCAGAGTAAATTTTATTTAATGTCTAAATTAAATCTCTATACAACAAAAAAATGGGAGAATGATAATTATTCTCCCATTTTTTATCGTTAACTGATATTTTTTTTCTTCATAAATTTGTCACCTTATTCCAAAATTAAAACATCAGACATCCGGTCATCATAAATGAGGAGATGTCTTACGGAAAAAGTTAATATTGAGTTTTATTTTTTTCTAATTCTTCTTTAAAATAATTCAGTCGTTTCATACAGTCCGTATGATCCTGACCATTTTTATATTTTATGATATACTCCTTAACATCATATACACTGTATAATGACATTTTAGGAGTAGTTCTGAATGGCGTAAGTTCATTTGTGATATTCAAGCGGTGTAATGCCTGTCTGGATATCTTAAGGATATTGCATACTTCTCCAGTTGTTGCAGTGTTTGTCTCTAATACTTCTTTGACTTCTTCTTTAGAAAGAGGATTAAGAATTGTTGTCATGACGTCCTCCTTCCTTATAGAATGGATTCTTAATATGCAATTCCCCACCATTATCTTTTATTTTATCTATTATGATGTTGCATAAAGCTATGATAAGCCCTCCTGCAACACAGTAAATTGTGATCAGAGTATCCAATGAATCAATCCTCCTTTTTTTTATTGTCATTTCTTTTTTTGTCGAGATTATCAAGAGCATTAATAAATATTGGCTTGTTACCAAGGATCGGAAATAAAAAGTCAGTCATTAAACGGTCTTCTTTTTCAAGTTCGTCTCTAGTATAAAGAATATCACAGTGAAGTTTTTTATCTTCTTTCCATATGAGCTTTACTGCATCGCCGGGCATTATTTTTTGATATTCTTCTGACAGTTCTCCATCAAAAATAGGATTGATGGTATGAGAAACTATTTTTCTGGATTTATCTATGAACAGATACGTTCGGCTCATCATGTCTGTTTCTTTTATGACAGCTAAAAGGATACATTCTTTATTTCCGGTTGTTGGATGTGATTTGCTATTGTTGTTAATATTCATATATAATTCTCTCTTTCTTTTAGCTTTTTGTGTTTTTACAATATTATTATGTCAGAGTAAAACTCATAATCGCATATTACATTTACACGTGTAACAGGTATTTTTATCGAATTTTATGAAGTAATGGGTAAATAATAATGATGCCTAAAATTACATAATAAAAAAAGCCAGTATGAACTGGCTTTTTTTTATTCAAAATCATCAAGAATCAAGATGCCTTCGCTGAAAGCTTCATCTATATCCTGCTCTTCCATGGACATCTGAACGATATCTGATTCAAGCACGGTATCAATATTTCCTGCACTGCGGCGTTTAAATATTGAACTGTTGCTCAAATACCGCTGAAGTTTTTGTATTGCCTTATTTTTTTGCGCAACAACAAATTGTGTGTCTACAGTCTTTCGGGTTATATTAAAGTACTCGCGTACTTCTTCATCACGAAAGTCCTTTGCGACAGAAGTACTTGTTCTATTTCCGAGACATGATTCTCTTACAATATACTGTTCAAGCCGAGACAATTTCATAAAAGCCTCAGAAATTTCTTTTGTAGATTCATTTTGTATAATGATATCTTCAGGTGTATCGAAATTTCCATTGATCTGCATATCTTCAGGTGCAGCCTGGCTTTCTGTTGAAACATAATCCATAGTTGCTTTTACAGTTATATATGCAAGCCCGGTAAGTGAAACAAGCTCCTGGATGCTCATTGACTCTGGAAGCTGCCCGATAGTCTGGCATTTGTTTTTAATGCTGTTATAAATGTCCATATAATATCTTGACATTTTTTCGCTATCTATCATACTTCGACGTATGATCTGATTAAAAAATGTCGTCGGCTTAGAAATATGAGGGTTGTATTTTGCAACAGCGACCATTTCATCGTCTTTCTTTGTGTTCTGCTTGATGCCAAGTAAATGATTTAATATAGCTTCCATTGCCCGGCTGACATTTTCTTCGTACTCAAAATTATAATATTTTGCAGCAATTTTTCTTACATATCTTTCAATGTGTTCCAGAAAATAAGTCAGATATTCGTCCTTGGCTTCTTTATATTCTTGTGCATTCTCGTCCAATGCGATAAATCTATCGTATCTTTCGATAATTCCTTCAAATGTTGTTTCGCGGATCTCTGCTTCATAAGCATCTGCCTCTGATGCAAGGTCTTCCTCGTCAATATCTTCGTTATCTCCATATTGATCAACGAAGTCAGAAGATTCATCATACATTGAAGGATCGTTGATGTCTACCCCGACATCTTCATGGTCAAGGTACTCCTCATACTCATCAATGTTTTTTCTCAATTTGCGCCTCCTACTTTTTCCTCTGCTATTGCATCCATTAATAACGGATGCTCTTTTATTAGGTGAATTGCCTCAATTGCTCTGGTGGCTTCGTAAAAGGAAGAAGTATGGGTAGAATTGGCACTGTTATAACTTTCTTCAACAGAGTAACCTTCTTTTATACTCTGTATCATGCGTTTTACATCCATGATTGCTTTTCCTCCATTTATCAATTGTTTCATGATAATAATGTCAGAAAAAAGAAAAAATGATGTTAACGCTCAAATGTTTGATTATTGATTTCCATATTATAATAATGCGCTTTTTTTCTTACAGCTTTTAATATGGATATTTTTTTTTCATCACTAATCCAAGGGTATGAATCAATTAGTTCATTACAATTTAAGTTCTTTAGTGATATAAAACTCGCGTGTTTGATTGAATGCCGTATGAGTTTCTGTTCAACATCCCCAAATAATTTTGATCTTGTTTTATTCTGCATCATTTTTTTTGCACTCCAAAAAGCGGTGCCGGAATCAAAAAGTGGTGCTGGACCAATAAATTTATTAGTCTCTACATCGAGAATAAAGCCAAAATTGCCAAGATGCCGGTCTTCGTTTCCAATGATATTATCGCAAACAATCATATTATCAAGAAATTCTTTAGCACCTGGGATGTCAAATTTTTCAAAGCCTCTGAGCAAATGGGTGTAACAGCTGTCTTCGTCACGTTTTGGGATTGCATCGTAAACCTGACTAGCTGGTACAAATTCTGTTCTTTCGGTAATAAAATTATCACACACAGAACAGAGGTCAACTCCTTCTATTATCAAATTATAACGCAATGCAGGTACTAATTTCAAGTGGTTAAGTGTATTTGCTGCAAGTACTTCGTTCAGAGGTTCCTGGCAATATTTTTTACTGCCTGCTTTAATCAAAAAGGAAGTCTTATCTTCCCGCTGTTTCCATCTTTTGCATAATGCACCATTTGTAGTTAGATCTGGTGAAAAATTGTTTAATTTTCCACGTTTCATGGTCCATGGCTCAAAAAAAATGTTCCCTATATCCTCTGAATATACATTTGTAAAAAAATTTATTTTATCCCATGATTCTCTGCCATGTTGGAACCAGTATTGGTCAGACAGAGATGCCATTGCAAGATTATTCTGCCAGCCAGCACCAAAATTCAGTCGTGTCTCTCGAAGACGTTCTCTTGTTTCCGGAATATTTCTTTTTTCAACCCATTGTCTCATTTTTTCATCTGTATAATTAGTGCGCATATGCAGAGGAAGCAATTCTGGATTGATTAATACATGCATTTTGTCGATATGAAAGCCATTCATATTAATACATTCGAATGTTGCAACAGGAGTATTTTTTTTATAAAGTGTACAAGTATCCAATTTTTCATCTCCTTCATATAAATACCCTGTCATGGAGGCAGGGCATTTAATCTATATTCTTTTAAGTTTCAGATGGTTTTGTTCGTCCCACTGGCTTATATAAGCGTTTCCATCCATAGTAAAAATACCATCCATATCAGTTTTTCCAAATTGAGATTGCTGCCCATCCCGGAAGATATAAAGAGACTCTGCACCTGTGCCTGTATTTGATGATCCAAGAGGATATATGGATACGGAAATCCCATCTATCATTTCATCAAGATGACCTGAACCAACTTTGGCATTCTGTTCGGATGTCTCAATATGCATTTGGTATTTTTCTATATCTTTGTCAGCCAGGATAATATCAACATGGAATCCTCCATTTATGTAATTTGATTCCATGCGGACAGAAATATCATCCATCTCTACAGATACACTTTTATCTTCAGATGAAAAATCAGAGATCAATGTACGGGTGTATTCCATATCCATAGCCCAGATGATTAGTTCCTTTCCACCTGCATAGACCGGACACGCAATTATCTGGAAGAAACAATCCTTATTATTTTTATTATATTTAATCAATGAATATGAATAAGTGAGATTTTCTACAGAAAGATATCTTTCTTCCTGTGAAATATCTCGGAAGGCCGTGTGTTCATCAAGCTGAAGCACATCCTCTTCCAACTCTTCATAATTAAAATCATCTGATGTTCTAATTTTTTCAGGAGAATCAGTCAACGCCGGTATTTGATTTACTTCTGATTGTATTACATTATCAGTCAAGGAATCATCTGTAAAATTGTTTTCGGATGCATCCACTGCATCTGTCATTTCCGCAAGTGATTCATAATCAATCGCATCATCGGTTTGTTCATTATTTATCGCTGTTTCTTCTTCATGTTCCTGAAAAGAAATATCGTCATCTTCTATGATATTTCCATCAAGTAATGATTCATAATCTATATCTTCTGCGTGATTGTTATCATCTAAAGGAGTGTTTCCATCAGAGACCGTTTCTGTTTCAATAGGTTGGCTTGAAGAGTTAGTACTGTCACATTCCTTTTCTAGCTCACTTGGATTCTCATTTTCATCAGTTCCACGATTTGCCTTCATTTTCTCTTTATTATTATACATGCGCTCTTCTGCATTCTCATACATTTTATGGAGATCCGAATCAATGTTGCCAAATTCATAACCGATTGCTACAGATATAGGAGTGACGCCATCATCAATATATGTTGATGCAAAATGTTCACGAAGTTTCTGCATCTTCATTTTTACGGTTTGTCTTCTTTCATTTTCGATGATGCATATAAATTCATCCCCACCAATACGGAAAACATGTTCACCAAGAATAGAAGTCAGTCCATCAGCTGTCAGCTTGATCAGTTTATCTCCATATTCATGTCCCATAAAATCATTTGTGCGTTTTACATGATTTACATCTATAAATGCGAAACAGAAAAATTCAGCAGTCATCTGCGAAATATAATCGTTGTAAGCCGCACGGTTCCCAATTCCTGTCAAGGAATCAGTATATGCAAGATTTTTATACTGTTCCGCTTTTATACGTTCCTGCGCAATGAGTGACTGTACTTCATTTATTTTTTGGTTTGCTTCATTTACATAAGAATCACATTCAGCTTTGGTTGATTCAAGTTTTTCCTGCAAAATTTTTTCTGAATTTTGGATCTGCTCCTCAGCTTCAGCCTTGATATTTTTTCTTTCTAATGCAAGATTATCTTCCAGTTCCTTTCGCTTTTCTTCAAATTCGTGGTTGATACGTTCTCTTTCCACAGCGGATTTTGAAATTGCCGCATCAGCTTCTGCTCGCAGTTCTGAAATTTTTTCTTTCATTTCCTTCTGAAGTGAATTTTCCATTTCTGCAGCTTTACATATGATTTCATTTTTTTCCATTTCAGCTTTTTCAAGAAGTTTTTTCCGTTCTTCTTTTTCAGCTTCAATAGTTGCGTTTGCTTCCTGGATCAGTCTTTCTTTCTCATCCAGATGTTTTTTTAGATTTTCAATGGATAATTGGTATTCATGATTCTGTTTGCTTAATATCTGTTCATACTGTTCCGTTTTTTCAATGGATTTTTTTTCAAAGTCTTCCTTTAAAAATGCAATCTCCTGTTTATATTTTTCTTCGGAAGCCCTTAATTTTTCTTCTGCATCATGTTTAGCCTGCTCATAACGGATGTCTGCATTTTTGGCTATATTTTTAGCTTCGATAGCTGCTTTCTCAGCATTTTGTAAAGCTTCCTCTTTGATCTGCCTTGTTTCTGCTGTGGCGAGTTCCAGTTCTTTTTTTGCATTCTCCAATTTTAATTGGGTTTCATTTACCGTCTGTTCTGCTTCTCTTCGGATCACTTCAGATTTTTCTCGCAGTGAATTCAGCTCATTTTGGGCAGCAATCATTTCAGATCTGGCTTTTTCAGCTTCTTTTTTTGCTTCACTGCTCTCTTTTAATGCCATTTCTTTTTCTTGGAGTGCGTTGTTTGCAGATTCTTTTGCCAATAATGCATCGTTGTTTGCTTTTTCTGCAATTGCTTTAGCGTAAGCAATCTGCTGTTCGGCATCATTTTCCCGCTGTCTTACATTTTTGAGAGCTTCTTCCATTTTTTTATTTGCATTTTCAGCCTGTGCTTTTGCATTTGTGGATTCCTGCTCTGCTTTCCGTACAGCTTCTTTTGAAGATTCTAATTCGTGATTTATTTTTTTTGCTTCTTCAACAGCTGCTTCATATCCTTTGTTTGCATTTTCCGCTTCGAGTTTTGCTTTTTCAAGTTCAATGGAAGTCTCTTCAGCTTTTCTTTTTGCATTTTCTGATTCAGCCATGGCAATTTCCGCAGTTTTTCTTGCATTTTCAAGCTCTTTCTGCATCTGCATAAGTTCATCCTGCGATTTTAAGGTTTTTTTGTTCAGCGCATTAGATTCTTTTTCCGTTTCTTTTAAAAGCTGTGCAGTACGGTCAGCTTCTTCCCTTGCCCGTAATGCCTCAGCATCAGAAAGTGCAGCTTTTCTTAATGCATCATTAAGTTCCTTTTCAGTCTTCTGTTTTTCATTTCTTGCTGATAATGTTTCTTTTTCTGCTTTAGATGCAGCAAGTTTTGCTTCTTCTAGTTCTTTGGATTTATTTTCGGCATCTTCTTTTGCTTTTTCGGCAGCTTTCAATGCTTGGTCAAGTTCTTTTTTGATAGTATTATCTATATCTGCCGAACCTGGTATTGAGGACGGTTGTTGCATCTGCTGAGTATACATACCATATCCAGGATACATTCCCGGCTGGATCAGATAAGGATTCATATAAGGGATCGCATAGGGATTAATTGGCTGTGTTCCGATATAAGGATTAAATATTGGCTGCATATATGGCTGTGCAGGTTGAGGGGCAGCCTGTTGAGGCTGCATTCCTGCATATGGATTTCTTTCAATGCCTGTGCCACCCATTTGGGAAAGTTCCTTGATTCTATTTTCAATATCTCGGCCAGTTTGCAAAGTTTGAGGGGCAGGAATAGCATAAACATTCGACTGCTTAATATCATTGGAACATCCTTCTTTGAGATCCTGCATTGTGATGACGTTCTGGGATTTTGAAGCTATAAGCGTTTCAAATTTATCTGCTCCAAGATACTGTTTAAGCTCACTGTTTTTAATATCGTAAAATTCATCATCAATTACAATGCGGGTTTTCCCGCCTTCCAGACACATAAATTCAACATCCAGTTCAATTAACTTTGCAAATGCCATATTTCTTGCTGCACAGATCTTATTGTATTCATTTACTTTCTCAGGAGATAGATGTTTCTCTATGTCTCTTCTTGCATCATCTGCGTTTTTCAAAAGTAATATGAAATGATGTTTTGTTTCAAGATTATCTCTATACATTATGTAAGTAGCCTCCAATTAATATTTTATATGATAAATATGTCAGATTAAAAGACAGATTTAAGCTGCTTTTCTAATTCTGGAAATTCGGCAAGTTTACGAAGTTTATATTGTGAAATAGCGTCTTTCTGTTCTGGTGGGATTCCTAAACTTTTTGCAATGATCTCATCATTTAATGACAACATGGATATGATGTTCATCATATCAAACCAATGTTGGCACATAAGAGAAAAACTTTTAAGACCGGACTGTACATCCTCTGCATTTAAATCAGTCCCCTTTACATAATCGTATTTGAAATCTAATCCGGTTTCTCCATTTTTAGGTGGATAAGATATTTTTAAAGGATATGCAGTAATGCCTTCTCTTTTAAATCGCAATTTAGCTGTGAAAGAAAGATCCTCTTTCTTAATAAAAAGCTTATTGCCAAAATTGTCCTCATATTTGCAGTATCCTTCCTCAATCAATTTATTATCGGTTAATTTAAACATGGCAAACTCCTATTCTTTTTTATTAAATATGTCAGAGTAAATAGTGAAAAATGTTTTCAGTACAAAACAAAAAGCAGCTTTTAGCTGCTCTTTGTTTAATCGTTAAATAAATTGATTCTGTATTGATATTTCAGGGTGTTTGGGGAAGAAGAAATAATACTGCCTTTTCCACCACGGCATTCTGCAAAATGCGGACCTGTAACTCCATTATATGTAAATTCTCCCAGATAAATCACAACATGGTTGTATTGACCAGCAACAGTTCCATTTACATTATTTTTAATGAGCAGGTCACCAGGTTTCAATTCTGACGTTGACCATGAAGTGCCGGATTTCGTTGAGACATCCATTCCGGAATGGAGCATTCCGTAACAGTTTAAGTACATGATGTGGTCTGTAACACCACCCAGATACATCATATAATTTACAAAACCAGAACAGTCAAGTGATGAAGGCGGATTATCAGGATCCGTTACCTTGCTTCCCCATCCATACGAGAATGCACCGACACCGCTCATGGCAGCTTTTACAAATGATTCTCTGTCTCCGGTCATTTCTCCCATGTTTGCTACAATATCTTGATAAATCTGATCTGTTTCTGCCGAACTTAATAGGCTTCCTGTTTTGCCCACAAAATTTATTCCGAGTGAACTCCAATCCAATTCATAAAGTGTCAATGCGAGTTGGTAGGAATCCGTTCTGTCTGCGTCTGTACCCCAGCCTTCCCAGATATAATTTTCTGTATTATATAATGAATCGGAATTACAATTTTTGTGCATCCATTCATTTGTTGTGGTATCATTTTCCATCATATCAACAATGCTTGCGTCTATATATATTGTTACATCAATTGTAAGTTTAAGGGCATCATCAGTTACCGTCTGTGTGTAACTGTCATTGATCCATTGGACGCCATTCGATGTTCCTGCTGATCCGGGCATTTCCAAAGCGGATACGGCTATGTCATAACCGCCATTACTGTATGCTTTATCAAATAATTGTTTCACATATGCATAATAAAAATCGTGATCATTTGCTTCGTAGCCTAGAGCTACAGTTGCCATAGAGAAGATTGCCTTATAGAAATCTTCCTGTGTATATGTTTTTGTGATTCCATCCATAGTTGTATGTGTGGTCCGACCGTTTTTATCAATATATTTGTATGATACGTTTATGGTTGGTGCATCTACAGCGACATCAGATGGCATTTGATCGCCAGCGGTAACAACTTCACCATTTGCATCAAGACCATGTGTTCCGATTGGTCCGGTTGTCTGAACAGTTTCAGAATGATGCGTTGGTTCGATGTTTGATGGTCCGCTTGAATTTGAATTAACAGTGACTGTGGATCCATCTGAACCTGCATACGTTTTTGTCTGGCCATTATTTGATTGGAGTGTATATGTAACACCACCTTCATCCCATTCAACGGTTCCTTCATATATTGTATTGAATCTAAGTTTAGAAACAGGAGTTCCAAGAATAGGATTCCCGGCATCATCTTTAGTCAGACCATTTTCATTTCGATTTGTTGCCTGATTGACAATGCTTGTTTTTTTTAAGTTCATAACAGGCAGAACTGCAGTTTGATCTGCACCTGCAGATGATATGACACCATCAATTAAAAGATCCTGGTAAGCCTTTTGCGTTCCCCATAATTCATCCATGATCGTCTGACCTAAAGGAGTGGATCCATCGGATGTTTCCATAAATGCTGAAGGGATAATGCTGCTCAACCCTGTCATGATTGTCAATAGTAATGCGGAGACCAGCAAAACTGCTACAAAAGATATACCAATCTTTATAATAAATTTCTTTAGAAAAATACCAAAAGTATTTATATGGGAAACCGCATCTACAGGTGCTGTGACCACATTTTTCGTTACGGCGGCTGCCTTAGAATTTGCAACAGTCTTGTAGCCTTGCGAAATTTTCATCGCTGCATTCGACTTAGCAAAATTTTGTCCTGCTTTACTTGCAGCTATTTTGTGTGCTGTTCTTGTTGCGACTATCTTGGCGTTACGATATGATGCACTTGCGATCACCTTGGCTTTGCCATAAGCAGATTTATTATTAAAAGTTCTGACTTTTTGAAGTGCTTCGCGTGGTTTTTCCTGCCCTTCTCGTATTTTGACAGCTTTTTTTCTCATTTCTTCCAGCTTTTTATTTCCTGGAATGAATTCATTATTTTTTTTCAGCTTGGACTCTAAACGGTCAGCTTTTTTGAATATACGAGATGAATCAAGGGTAGCTGCTCCGGATATTATAGCTTCGCTTGCAACAGTTGTAGCTGAGACAGCTGTTTTTGCAAGGCTGATAGATGATTTTGCCAAACCCAGTCCGGATTCAAAATCACTGCCTTCGTATGATTTTGATATTATTTCTTTTCCAATGCCTATGCTTCGTCCCTTTGCAGCATTTGCAATACCGGCATCTTTTTGGATGTTTTTTCCTTTTTTCCAGGATTCCAGCAGCTTTATTTCACCATCGCTGTGTAGGCTGACACCTTTGACAGTCTCGCCTTTTATCAGTTTGTCTATTTCAGAAGACGATAAAGTCTGTATATTGATTCCTTGGGAAATGTAGTAGTTTTCAATCTGTCCAAGATGAGCATTTAGCCGTTGTGATTCGGAAAGATGAAAGTTTGTGCCGCTTATTCCCTGTTCTCCTTCAGGCTCTTTATCCTTTATTTTTTGAATGAATGTTTGGTGTACATCATCTACAAATTCCTTACTTTGCAACACTTTTAATTGGCTGATATCTGCATTATCATCAGAATCGCGCAGCATCATGGTTTTTGCGAAACCCGTCAGATCTTCTTCAGTCATAGAAGATAAATAGGAATTAAGCTCCCCTTTTGTATTAACAGCCTGCAGTCCATACGTTAATGCAGACGCTGCCGTAATTGCTTTTCCAGTGTATTCCCGACCAGTCCATGCATCAGATTCTTTGTAATTATTTTCAACCGTCTGTTGAAAGGTCTGTGCAATGCTTGAAAAATCCTGCTTTTCGGCACGGTTCAAGATACGAATATCTTGAGGGATATCCGCTTCTGGCTCTACAATATCGATCGGATTTTTGGCACGGTAATCTGGTTTTGAATATCCGCTTTCTTGCGTATTATTGATGGCATTTTGCCTGTATTCGTAATTTCGTTGTTCATAAGCATTACGTATAGACTCGGTTTGGATGGTTCTATAAGCCTGATTGTCGGTATTTCCGGTGATATCGTTAATTTTTGACGTTGCTGAATCTAATTTTCCAAGAAAATCAGCACCGGTTTCATCAGAAGTGGTCTTCTTCTCTTCATAATCATCAAATTCTCTGCTCATACTTTTCTCCACAAAAAATAAAGTTTGTTGTTCTCATTTCATAAAGTATGTCAGAGTAAAATAAAAATAAGACAGTTTATGCAACTGTCTTATTGGAAGTTATTTTTTTAGTTTATATAATTCTATGTTCTGCTCTGCTGCTTTCCGTCTGGCTAAATTAATGAAACTACTTGGATTATCAGAATCATTAAAATATTCCCATTCATAAACGTGATTTGCAAGGTCTTTCTTTTCTAATTCCCATTTCCTAAATTCAATTTCTTTTTTTGTCAGGATATGTAATCTGAGAAATTTATCCCATGCTTTGAGCTGCTTTTTATCTAAAACGTCAGGCAATTCTTGATAAATTTTTTTAAATTTATTTTCGACATCTGCCATGGCATCAATGGAATGAGTTGTTAAAAAAATGGTCCTTTTCTCAACAGAAAAGTAGATATTATCAATACTTTCACCATCAGCAGTAAGATGCATTGGCTCATCAACCATAACTACATTATAGATATGTGATGCATTTAAGGCATTGATTTTGTTCGCAAGGACAAAAAGCGCATTCACATGAGTTGTATTCTGGACAAGAGGATTCTGGACATATTCTTTATTGCCTTGAAGTGAACAAAGAATAAGGTCATGATCAAAAATGTCACCCATCCAGGTTTTTCTGGATCTGCTCTTACATTCGACTACAAAAATGCCTTTTGGAGTTACAATTACTTTATCTAGTTCATTTCCAAAGTTTTTACATTTAAAATTACAATTTAAAATAACATTATTGTATTGTTTTCCTTTGAATAATCGCTTGGAAAATGTGGCAGCTCCGGATTCGTAAGGATCGCCTTTCTTGCTGACATGACGCCATATGTCCAAATGCTCTTCAAGGGTACGGTTAGTCATAACGGCCATTTCTAAATTGTCATACAGGATGGATATTAAAATAATTCCGATATAAATGATAAAAAACCATTTGATTCCGCTTCCTAAAGAAGCAAGCATATTATGGTCTTTAACGATTCCAACAACAAAATTAACCACAATTTCTATTTGCTTATCAAAAGTTTGGATGATTTTTTCAGCAATGTGAAATAACATAATCAAATTCTCCCATTTTTTTATTTTAAGTATGTCAGAAAATTTCAATACAGTTTGTCTCCATATAAGAAAAAGTATAGCAGATAGCAACGATGCACACAACAGTGTATATTGCCCAAATGATTACCAATATTGAAAATGGTAATTATTTATTTTTTAAAAGACAGCCACAATAGTGACTGCCTTTTAAATCATACAAGCCTATTTTCTTAAGGGATCATTCTGAACGATCTTTCTGAACATCAGCCTTTACAGCTGATTCAGGAATATCTGCGATAGCAAGTGCATCCTCTTTCGTAAATCCTCTTTTCAAAAGATTGTAATATACAGTAAGACCTTTTTCTAAACTACCCTCTGCAATGCCCTCTGCTTTAATACCATCAACGAAAGTCTTTTCATTATACTCTGTAATGCACATACTCTTTACCTCCGCTCTATGTTTGATCAAAAACGCTTTCATTACGTTTTCTGCAATGCACCGTTTGACTGCTTCATCTACTGCTCTTTCTACCGTCATGCCGTTTCCCATATTGCTGCGGATATACTGTACCAGTGTCATATATTCCTTTAATGGGCGGCATGCATCCAGCAGACCATCATTTCCTTTGTTCAGGTTATACATGGTTGCTGTCCATTCAAAATCCCCGCTCGTGTCCTGATTGATAAAAGAATCTGACAGACGGAGCTTTTTTACCGGCTCGGTATCTCTTTCACCATTGTAGAATACCACATATTGTGGTGTTGGGATCTGGAGCAGCCTGGAACCATAAAGGTTCAGTTCATTCGTCTCAATATAGCCACTATACAGTTCCCCGAAGTACATAAGTCCCCGAAGCGGCATATTTGGATTGTAACTGCTCTGCTGTTCCCATAATGTCAGGTAGCTTGATATCAGAAACGAAACATCGTTTTTCATCCTGATATATATGGCATCCTCAAGAGTTGTGATCTGCAGTTCGTCCGGATCATTGTATTCTGTCCCGTTCAGCGCATTGTACAGTGAAAGTATGTCAGCTGCATTGTCTTTGCTGCCGAAAATAAAACGGAACAGCCTGTCCTTATAAGTTGTCTGTGTTCTGATCTCTATCATTTGTCCTCTCTTTCCCTTGTTATATAAGATCAGGGAAAGCCGGCAGCTTCCCTGATACAGTTCAGGGTTGCCCCAGATTTATTCTGCCCGCGTGTCTGTGTATGATATTTACTCCAGACTTCGAGATTCATTCATATTATGTCAGAATAAATGAAATATCATGATATTCTTATGTTAGTTTATCTTTTTGTCTATATTGATATTATAGCATCTGCTTTGATTTTTGTGAAGAAAAACAATAAAAGCACCACAGAAATTGATATCCTGTGGTGCTGCGGCTGTGATATACTTTACTCCAATTTGATTGTTACGGTATTCAGCAGGGAATCCGTAGTGTTGGTTGAAATGATCTCTTTTCCATTATAGGTTTCTTTTTCATCAGAATCTACATAGTTTTCGACAAACCAGTCATATGTATCTTCATCAAAAAACTTGATCGACATGATCTCATCTCCGGAATCAATAGCTGACTGGAAGATATCTTCAACAATGTCATTGTTTTTATTGGTAACGATCCGGTGCTCCCTTTCAAAATAATTGTCTTCTGTGGCGAGGCAGTTTGGAAGCACAAAATCAACTTTTGTCTGGTGCGTCAGCTTAGTATCATTGTCTGTCATGCCAAGGTATGTATAGTTCACCATATCCCCACGGGCCGCCCACGCAACATCGACATAGTAATAATAGCCATCCATTCCAACAACATTCCAGGCATGGTTTGTGCCATTTGCCGTTCCCGTTACGACACCGCTCTGTACACCTGCGCCTTCAAGGAGATACTGCATTGCATTGGCATAACCTTTGGCATCAATCTGTCCATTGAGGAATACGCTCAAAAGATCTGCACCGTCATCGCTGCATCCGATGAAAGAAAGGTTCTCAGCAAGGTAAGTATAAAGAAATTTCACTTTTTCATAATCATCAGCATTGTCAGGGATCAAACTGATGATTTCATCTCTTTTTTCTTCCATCTGTTTGGAATAATTTTCGATCTCATCTTCCGTTTTTGTATAGACAGGTTTAAACTCAAGAGATGTGATTTTGTTCATATCTACTTTTTCAATGGATTCATAATTTTTTACCCAGAACATGGCTCCATTATCTGCGATCATAGCATTGAATGCCTCAGACAGTATTTTTGAATCATTCGTGCTGGTAATGATACTTTTTTCATGATTTGTGACACAGTCATAAATTTCGTCATATACTTTCTGATGTTGGAAATCAATTGCATTGTAAGCAAATTTGTTTGGGAATCTCGAATTATCCACTACTGCAACAGCAGTCGGCACCCCATCCACTGGCTCGATCTGGTTTTTTTTAGTGATACTGCATCCGGTCATACTCGCCAGTATCATAGCTCCCATAAGAGAACATAAAAGAAATTTGTTTTTTTTCATAGAACATCGGCAGCGATTGAAAACTGCCACTCCTTTCCAAGATAATTATTTTGGACTATGAAACAGTCCAATTAAAAAAGTTACCTATAATATGTCAGAGTAAAGATAAAATAAAAAAGGGGCTGTGAAAAAAGAATAGTCCCGAAAAAAAAGAAAGACCAAGAGTTTATAATGAACTCAAGGTCTTTCTTTCTGTTATAATTAATTTGTGAAAAAAATTAA
>ENA-ORLU01001077-ORLU01001077.1-human-gut-metagenome-genome-assembly--contig:-NODE-1077-length-22051-cov-2.594748_pt1 | contig 22051 bp, 12 predicted proteins | sample MGYA00243009_ERZ508833 | MGnify/ENA primary metagenome ERZ508833 (study PRJEB26277, sample SAMN04329763) | human gut metagenome | biome: human-associated habitat | host: Homo sapiens | place: USA...
ATCATGAAAGGTGAAAGATACTATCTTTTGTTTTGAATAGTGAAGGATAGAATAGACTTATAAAAAGCACCAAATAGTATTAAGCAGAGCAGCACATGATCACTTTTACAGTAATAGAAAAACGTAATGTCAACTTAAACAGGCTTAAAGAAATGATGCGTAAACTAACTTAGGAATAACAGTGGAAGCTGTCAACCAAAATCCGGTACAATACACATAGTGCAACTTTAATTTGAGAAAAGCGGCACTTTAAGGACTGTAAAGTGGCACTTTAGGATTAAAAAAGCGGCACTTTAGGGGTCGTAAAACGCCGCTTTAGGTGATGGACCTATAGGTTTTTATATCGACTCCATAAGTTAATCTTTCCATAAGGATACCCGTTTCACCTCCTGTTCAAAGTTGGGAGTGAAGACGCCTTTGCCCATTTGTTCCTTGATTTCTTCGATACTCCAGAAACGTCCTCCGTCCAGTTCCTCGGGATCGGGGGTGATAGGGCCATCGTAAGTGGTCCGGAAGCTGTTTACCAATTCCTTCTCTATGGAAGACTCGAATATATAACGTTTGATGAAGACAGGCGAAAAATCAGTAATGCCCAATTCCTCACGAACCTCACGGCGCAGGGCCTCTTCCACGCTTTCTCCATAATCAATATGCCCACCTACGGCCGTGTCCCATTTTCCCGGTTGTATATCCTTGTTCATGGAACGTTTTTGGAGATATAGATCTCCATCCTTATTAAAGATATGTAAATGGATTACGGGATGTAGCAACTTACTTCCACTATGACATTCCTTGCGAGTAGCCTTTCCGATCGTCTCACCTTCCTCGTTTACCAGAGGAAACCATTCTGTTCTCATATTTTAAATAGACTTTAATTTACTGATAACCGTACCTAACTCCTCATCCGTTAAATTATTTCCATACGTAGCGTAATCCAAGCGGAACGTACATCCATTCTTGTATTCGGAGCAACCATAAGCGGTTTTGCCCCGGAGGATAGAGCCTTTGTGACAGATGGGACAAACGGGCTTTTCCGTTTGTGGAAGCTCCAATTCAGGAGTAGCCTCTGCTTTCTCTTTCTCTTTCTCTTTCTTGGCACGAGGCTTACGAGGTTTCTTTTCCTTTTTCTCCTTGGGTTCGTCTTTGGGAGTTTCTTTAGCTGCTTTAGACGTATCCTCAATCGTGATCGTTCGCCGGGTTTGGTCGGAAAGGACGTTTATGACGACCTCGTTTACCATTTGCTTCAACTCATCAAGGAAAGTACGGGCCTCATAAGTTCCCCGCTCGATCTGGCGAAGCTTCTTCTCCCAAAGACCCGTCAACTCTGCGCTTTTCAGCAGTTCCTCATGGATCGTGCCGATCAATTCCGCGCCGGTAGCGGTGGGATAAAGATTCTTACGTTCCTTTCGTATATAATTACGCTTAAATAAAGTCTCGATGATCGCCGCACGGGTAGAAGGACGGCCGATGCCGTTTTCCTTTAAGGCATCCCGCAGCTCGTCATTATCCACTAATTTACCGGCGGTTTCCATCGCCCGCAATAAAGTAGCTTCTGTATAAGGTTTCGGAGGCTGGGTCCAAGTCTCTTTCAAGATCGGTTTATGCGGGCCGCTTTCTCCTTTCACGAAATCGGGCAATACGCCTTCTTCCTCGGTAGGTTCAGCCTCCGGATCTTTCTGCTCGGCTCCGAATACGACACGCCAACCCGGTTTGAGGATTTGCTTTCCAGTCACCTTGAATTCTACCTTATCCACTTGACCCAAGACCGTAGTGGTCGATATCTCGCAATCCGGATAAAAGGCGGCGATAAAACGACGGGCTACCAAATCGTACACCTTCCGTTCCGTATCCGTAAGATTGCGGGCGGGGACTCCGGTAGGGATGATCGCATGGTGATCGGTAACCTTCGAGTTATCAAACACTTTCTTGCTCTTCGGCAATTTCTGATTCATCAAAGGAGCGGTAAGCTCCGTATAATCCACCAACCCTTTCAAGGTATTGGGAACTTTCGGATAGATATCATCACTAAGGAAAGTCGTGTCTACACGTGGGTAGGTTGTCACCTTCTTCTCGTAGAGCGATTGGATCAACTTTAGCGTATCGTCCGCCGTAAACGCGAATTTCTTATTACATTCCACCTGCAACGAGGTCAAGTCGAATAGGCGGGGGGCGAATTCCTTCCCTTTCTTCTCGGTGATACTGGTTACAGTAAAATCCTGTTCCTTTACCTTCTCCAGAAAAGCCTCGCCTTCCTCTTTCTTCGTGAACTTACCTTTCGTGGCGGAGAAAGTCGTATTCCTGTAAATGGTCTTTAATTCCCAATAGGGTTCCGGCTTGAAATTGTCGATCTCGGCTTGCCGGTTTACGATCAAGGCGAGCGTCGGGGTTTGCACACGGCCGATCGATAATACCTGCCGGTTCTGCCCGTAGCGCAAGGTATAAAGGCGGGTGGCGTTCATCCCCAGCAACCAGTCGCCGATGGCACGGGATAGCCCGGCCTCATATAACTTATTGAATTCCGTCTGTTCTTTGAGTTTTTGGAAACCTTCCCGGATCGCCTCCTCCGTAAGCGAGGAGATCCAAAGGCGGTAGACCGGGCATTTACAACCTGCCTTTTGCATGACCCAGCGTTGGATCAGCTCTCCCTCTTGGCCGGCATCACCGCAGTTAATGACCATCTCGGCATTTTGCATCAGGCTCTCGATTACCTTGAATTGTTGCTCATACGTAGGATTCTCGATTAGTTTGATACCGAACCGGGGAGGGATCATAGGTAGTGACCCCAGACTCCAGCGTTTCCAGTTCTCCGCGTATTCATGCGGTTCTTTCAGGGTACACAAATGCCCGAATGTCCAAGTTACCTGATATCCGTTTCCTTCGATATACCCATTCATTCGTTGGGTTGCCCCTAATACTTCCGCGATTTCCCGGGCCACACTCGGCTTTTCGGCGATACAAACTTTCATCAATACATCATCCTTTCTTAAATGAACAGACAAAAATACATGATTATTTCCGAATGAGCAAAGATGTTTGTTATCGCGAGTTTATAAAGCTGTATGATGGAGTTGCTGATTTTGGTTCAATTTGTTTTTACCTTTGGGAATTTTGCATACATTTGAACCTATGTAATCGAAGTGGGAGAATAAGTCGAATGGCAGACATTGATTCAGAGAAAGAAAGAAGGCTTGTGGCGGACTTGCTAGAAGGGGACGAGTCGGCCTTTTGTGAATTATATGCCCTGTATAAGGATCGCTTGATGTGGTTTTCCTTGAAATTCCTTAAATCCCGGGATATGGCGGAAGATGTTTTTCAGGATGCTTTCGCCTCTATTTGGCAGAATCGCCGTTTCTTGAACCCGAATGTACCTTTTGGCCCGTATGTGTATACGATCGTGAAAAATCGGATCTTAAACCTGTTGGCGGGACTGGATCGTGAGTTGGAGCTGAGGGATAAGATACGGTCCGCCTCATTGGATAGCACGAACGAGACGGAGGACTCGGTATTGGATACGGATTTAAACGCATTGTTGGATAAGGCGCTTGAAACGTTGACCCCACAACAAAAAAGGGTTTTTGATATGAGCCGTAAAGATATGAAATCCCATAAGGAGATAGCCGACAGTTTGGGTATCTCGGTATATACGGTACAACAACATATCTCTACGGCCTTGAAAGTGATCCGGGCGTTTCTGGCTAAATATGCGGAGACTTATATGAAGCTACTGCTCTAAAAACACACCTCCCTTTATTCATATTCCCGATAGGCACCGAACCGGGCTAAGCGATCCTCGCCGAGTTGTTCCGGTACAGGTTGAGGGGAGAGGCTCAAGCCTTCGTTGATCTGTTCCCAAAGTCCCGTACGGGTGTAAGTTTGATGCACTTTCTGGAAATGGGTGGATAGTAATAAATCCTTGGCTTCTTGATATTGCTTCTTATCAATCAGTAGCTGTACCTTTCGCTCGACCACCCATTCATCAGAGGACGCGTTTATCTTATCCAAACATTTTTCCCGTTCCGGTAAAGCCTCTGTTCCAAACTTCTTTAATACTTTATCCCGCTCGATAACCAACTGGGGATGTAGGTTCAACCACGAGGTTTCGGGGATAGCGGCGTAAGTATCTCTCGCCTTTTCCCACGCCTGCCGACGAACATATAGCCTTGCCAATAAAGCTTTCGCCAGATCGATATCCGGAATGGATAGTTGTTCGATCGCCTCCTCTACACGTTCTCTTCCAGCCAACCAAGTCCCATAGTGGAATTGCCAATAATCCCGTTCCGGCCGGGGAGATATTTGGATCGCCCAACGAAAAGCATCGTCCAGATCTTCCATGCCGGATGGAGCCCACTGCCCGTCTTCCGGATAGGGGGCGGCGGGAAGCGTGGACTTATTCTTATAGGCATCGGCTAAGGCGATCCAGATGGAAGATTCATTCTTCCGGGCCCAGTCGAATAGCGGGATGCGATCGATCGGGCGAAGCCTTAATGCCGGAACCTTTAAGGAATAGATATCCAAAGGATGATCTGTCGGTATCCAATATTCTACGTGATTCTTTTTCTCGCCGGGACGCAATTCGAGCTTGATGGACTGGTCGCTGATCGGGCCACCTTGGATTTCTACGTAAGGCTGCCGGTCGGGGGTACTGAGCATGGACCATTCCTTGTCACCGGCTACGCCATAACTCCATAGCTTGATACCGGGCGTACTGGATTCGTCGGCGATATGATAGAGCCCGCTGCCCAAGGAGGGAGTGTAGGCCCCGAAAGCATTCACGTCTTTCGTTTTCCAGAAGTAGCCGGTCATCTCTTTGATATCCCGTTCATGATGGGTTCCTTCGGTTTTCCAGTCGATCGTGTCCAACGTGGAGGCATGGGATAATACGGTCCCGTTCGGGAAATCGTATTGGGTATCCGGTGCGCAAGGAAGGGCGGCGTTGGACCATGACATCCATGGATAGGCTTGCTTTCCCGGGTTGTAGTAAACAACCCTTTGGGTAAGGCATTCGTCCTTATCTCCTAAGGAATATTCTACAGACCATTGCATACCGTAATGAGATTCCCGTTCTCCGCATGTTACATATGTGCGGTCTCCCGTATGATCGATCTGATAAAGCACCGGCTCATTTTGCGTGGGAGAGTGGGAGATCGGGAAACTGACCTCGATCCCCCCCGCCACGAAATAGAAACGGGGTAATATCCGTGTGTATTTGATTACGTCCGGTCTGTACAAGACCTCCTTGCCGCTCTCCTTGTGAGTGAGGGATATTACTTTCCCGCAAAGATCGGGGCAGATGATAGCCTTGACTTTCTCGTTCTCTAGCGAGATCATCCGGTACCTTTTAGGTACCGGACGATTTGAGGTCTCGCTATAACTCATATAGGGGTATACGCCATTCGGGTCCAAGGTGGTCGGTAGCGGGCCGGTGGGCGTCAATACGTGCGTCAGTTGTATCTGGTCGAACTCCTCGCAAACAGCACCTGTTGTTTGCGAGAAGGCTGGCCCTGCGGCTACGCTTGCCATGAGTGATAGGATTAAACGATATGCTTTCATGTCTTTCCTGCTATATAAGCCCATTATTTCGCCAAAAGATCGGACAGTTGACGGATGATGAGGTTACCCTTACGTACATCCGCCGAGATCTTGTTCTCATCGAACTCTTTCTCTTTCGGGAAGATAGACAAATGTTGGTCTAGCTGCTTCAATAAGCCTTGAGCTTGAGCGTTACCCGATTGGGCGGTCAGTTCCCGTAAGATACGGACCTTTTCGAAATCCACGATACCTTCTCTCATTTTCTCGAAGCGGATGCAACTTTTGCCTCCCGGATATACCATGTAGCAATCGCCTGCTGCCCAAGAGCCATGACGTGCGTCACGATCGGCATCTTCCGGCCAAGCGTCGTAAGCCCATCGCAAGAAGCCGTCGTACCCATACGCCATTACATACCAACTGATCCAACGTCCCTCGATAGGAGGTGAGAACACGAAGTTGTTCGGGATCGGCGGGTTACAGCATACGTATACGGTGGACGTGCGTCCGGTGGCGGCCCGTGCCTTTTGCTCGGCGATGGTAGGTTCCTCTCCGTAAAGGAAAGAATAATCGTCCAGCAGTCCGTCCAATTCCTTATGCCAATTGCCGGCGTAAGTGATCTTCCAGCATTTATCATGGTTACGTACGACATTGATAGCCGCTAAGGTCTCTTCCATCGGATTCTCGTTGATTCCGATATAGGTGATGTCCAACCAGCTTTTAGCTTCTAGATGGAACTTGAAATCCGTGAGGAAGATATTCCACATCTTCTTGAATTCCTCCGAGCTTGGCGCCCAGTTGATATAAGAATAATCGCCCGTAGCCTCGTCCTTATAGCGGTGACGGAATCCCCAAGGAATCGGGGTATAGAGGGTGATTGCCTCGTCGATGCCACATTCCATCGCTAATTCTACGTACTCGTCGAAGATCTTGTAGTCGAAGGCCCATGTGCCGTCTGCTTTCTTGATCCACTCGATCATACCCCCCTCGATCATATAGGAGTTATCGGACCAAGGAGAATGTACTCCATAAGTCGTGATGTAGGTACCACCCGCATCGGCATAATGCTTCAAATGCTGCTTGAGAAGCATTTTATGTTCTGGTGACCACGGTTCCACGTGATTGTACCATGCCACGGCCCACGGGTTCTGCCATAGGTCCAGACGGTATTTCCAGTCTTTCGGATAGGGGAGCAACTGGTTTTGCACCACGATCTCCAGATTCAATAGTTGAGGAGCCTTGCCTTTCGCCCGCACCTCCACCTGTCCTTTATACGTGCCGGGAACGGTTCCTCTCGGCACATCCACCATCATCCATACCGGACGGGTGGTTTGGGAAGGGAGATCGAAGCGGTCCAGCGTCTCGAAACGGTCTGGCATCAAGAAGCCGGATTTGTAGGGAGATTCCCCGCAGATGGCTTTTTTCTCGGCATACGGATAATTGGACAATACGTAACGCACCAACTCGAAGGTAATCCGATCTTTCGGAATGATGTTTCCCTCGGCGCTCCTCAAGTCCTGCGTAGAGACACGTACTTGTTCCAACGCTTCTGACGACCATACCAATATCTGGGCATTCGCTCTTTCCCCCCTCCAAACGGTCGTAGAGTAGGAAGATGATAAATCGTTGTCATGGTTTACGGGTACTTCCTTCCGGAAATAAAGCCGGTCGGTCGATCCGAAGGCGGAATGGATACCCGCCTGATTGCTCCAAGCGGGTTCATTCACGCAAAAATCAAATGTTAACTCCGGGTCATAGTGATGACTCCGTACAGGGACAAACGTGGAATCCATCTGCCCCGGATACACTTGGCCTAGACTGATATGAGAATAAATAAAAAAACTAGCTACCGCTAAAAAGTATTTCTTCATGCTATAAAAATTTAAGATAATTCATATTTAAATGGGATTCCCCTCCCAGATAGGTAGGCCCTCCCTTCTCGTATAGGTAGGGCCTACCCTCATATATATAGTCGCTTATTCTTGGAAAAACCCTTACCAGCCCGGATTCTGTTCCAAGGTTCCTTTCGACAATTGTACCTGTTGCAAAGGGATCGGGGATAGCCAATGCTTCGGTGTCTGGAACTTGCGGGCGGATGCGGGTTGGGCGATGATAAAGCCATCGCTATCCACCTGTATATCCTGCCCGATCACCAACTCCGGGAATTTCTGTTGATACTCCGTACCCACGAATTTCACGCCACGGATCGCAAGGGGAAGAACCGTTTCCGCCGTGCCCCAACGACGTAGGTCGTCCCGGCGGTATCCTTCGAATGCCAGTTCCACGGTTCTCTCACGCCGGATCTCTTCCAGCATATTCAGGCCGTTGACGGAGACGAAAGCGTTGGTTAGGTGAGGCATATTCGCCCGGTTTCTCAGATCATTGATGGTGATGTCTAACTGATCGTCCGTGATTTGTCCGTTCTTCTCGTATAAAGCCTCGGCGAGGATCAGCAGGACTTCGGCGTAACGAAACTCCTTGAAGTCGTATTCGCCGATGAATTGAGCGGCATCCAATGTCTCATCCAAGAACTTACGGATCATATAGCCTGTGCGTGTAGCGCTATTCCCTACAAATCCAGGATAGGTAGGTGTCCAGAGACCTCCCTCGAAAAAGACCTCGCTACCGGGAACGATAAACGTCTGCTCCATACGGGAGTCCCGGTTCTCGAATTCACTCGTCTGGTATTGGAATCCCTTAAATAAAGGGGATTTGTCGATGGGCAGACCATCGTTACATAAATACATATCCGCAAGGTTTTTTGTAGGAACCATGGCACCGAACCAAAGTTCCCGTGTCCAGTTATGGGTCACTCTCAATTTATAATAACGCCTTGCCAATAAGACCTCCTTGCTATCATCCCCCTCTAAGATATGTAGATATTTATAGCTTTCCTTCCCTTTATCCCGGAACAAGGCGTATTCCTTGGAATCCACTAGGGCTTGGGCGGCATCGATAGCCGATTGGATATACATATCGGCATTGGAGCCTTGATGGTATTTCTCCCAAGTTCCCTCGTACAAGGATACGCGGGCTTTTAACGCTAAGGCGGCCCCTTGCGTGGTACGGCCCAATTCCTCGGTAGTCAACTGGCTTTGCTTGGGAAGCAAAGGAATCGCCTTATCGAGATCGTCGATGATAAAATCAATGATCTCCTGCTGGGAGGAGCGAGGCGTGTAAAGCTGTTCCGAGGAGGTATTCAAGGGAATCTCTATCTTGGGAACCCCTCCGTAGAACTTGACCAGTTTCCAGTAGTTGTAGGCCCGGAAGAAATGGGCCTCGGCTTTCCAGCGTCCGATCTCGTCGTCGGTCAATCCAGACTCCTCCGCTTTCTTGAGCAGATAGGAAGTGGATTGGATGAATTTCCAAGGCTCATCCCAATCATCCGAATTGACCGGTGCTAAATAAGAACCATCGCTTACGTCGTCCGCCCCCGAACCGAAAGCGATATCCGAGTTCTTATCTATATATTGGGAGGCCTCCATCAGGCTGAAGTAGAAATCATTGGCGGCCAACTCGAAATCGGAAGGCTTTTGCCAAAATACGGCGTCGGACACTTGATCCATAGGTGTCATATCCAAGTCGCAACTAGATAGCCCGAGTGTGGCCGATAGCGCTATAATTATATTAAATCGTCTCATACTGCTAATTTGTTTTTTCGTGGAACCTTAGAAAGTTAAGTCAATACCGAAAGAATAATAACGTTGGAACGGATAATTGAATCCGGCTTTGTCCGACTCGGGGTCCCATCCTCCTTTTACGTTATGTATCTCGAATAGATCCTGTCCGCTTACGTAAAAGCGTGTCCGTTCGATGCCTAGTTTCTGTAACGCGCCTTTGGGGAGCGTGTAGCCTATCTGGATATTCTTTAGGCGAATGTAGGCGGCGTTGATCTTTTGCAGGGTGGATGCCTGATAATTCCAATGCCGGATTTCTCCATGCGTCAAGCGGGGATAATAGGCGTCCGGGCGATCCTCGTTCCATGTCTGGCCGTAGTAGAACTGGGGCGGGTATCTCCACCAGTCGCTCCAAGGCATGGCGAAGTCTCCTTCACGGAACAAGGTGCGCTTGGCAACTCCTTGGAAGAATACGCTGATATCGAAGTTGTTCCATTTAGCGCCCAGATTCAATCCGAAGGAATAGCGGGGAGTGGTGGAGCCAACGTATTCGGCGTCGCCGTCATCCCCATCTTTATCACCGTAGGTGGAGATCTTACCGTCGCCGTTCAAATCCTTGAACTTCGCGTCTCCGATGCCGATATTGGAAGGTACGCCCTCTAGTTTCTTATAAGCGTCGAGATCCGCTTGGTCCTTGATCACGCCATCGTATACGTAAGCGAAATAGGAATTCATGGGATAACCTTCCCGGGTCTCGTTCAATCCTAGTTTATAGGTATCGGCACCTCCGTATTCAACTAATTTGTTCACGGCGTCGGTCAACTGGAATTGGGCAGAGTATTCAACGTTGCCGATCTTGTCGGTCCAGTTCAATGTCAACTCGAAGCCGTTCGTGCGTAATTTACCCGAGTTCGAGTAGGGTGCCTCCGCGCCTAACATGCTGGGATAAGTTACCGGAATTAACATATTATTATTCATTTTTACGAAATAATCAAACGAGAAGCCGAGGCGGGAATCAAGGAAAGCGGCATCGACACCCACGTTGACATTCTCCAGAATTTCCCATGTCCGGTCTACCCCGGCCAATACGTCTAAGCCCATGGCTTGGCTTTGGGAACCGTTTCCGAACGGATAGATTAATTTAGTTCCCCAGCCATCGTCCCTAAACTTTAGCAACTGGATATAGTCATACAGGCGGATACCTTCTTGGTTTCCGGTCTGTCCGTATGATGCTCTTAACTTCAGCTCATTGAATACCTTGGAGTTTTTCAAGAAGTTTTCTTGCGAGATACGCCAGCTGGCGGAGACTCCGGGAAACATCCTCCACCGGTTGCCGGGGGCGAAACGGGAACTACCGTCATAACGGAAGTTTGTCTCCAGAATGTACTTGTTCTTAAAGCTGTAGCCTAGGCGGGCGAAGGTAGAGCCGGTAGCCCAATGCTCGGCTTTGGCGTCGTTCTTCATATTTCCCGTGCCTCCGAGGTTAAGCTCCCACAGCTCATCCGAGATGAAGTTATCACGGCGTGCCATGAACATGCGGACTTCCTCCGTCTCGTAGGCCATACCTAACATGGCGTCCAGATGGTGGTCCGGGCCGAAGTTCTTATCGTAATTCAAGTAGGCCGTGTAATTTTGGTAAACGGTCTCTTCTGTCGTGCGATCCACGGCAGACTGCTCCGGACTTCCCGCTCCGGTGTAGTAGGTGATATTATTGTCCCATGTATAAAGAGGGATCGCTTTCGCTATGTCCTCATTGTTCTTGTTCTTATAATTAACACCGGCTTGGGCGGTTAAGGTCAGCCCGTCGATAATGTTGGCGATTAACCTGAAATTACCATTCATCTCCCGGGTCTTGAACGTGGCGGTCTCGCTCTCTTTGGCCAACGCTACGGCATTGCTCCAGCCTCCTTGGGTGAAGAAGTTACCATCGGCATTATAGACCGGGTGGTTAGGCATATCCAGAATCGCCTCACCGATTACCCACGCTCCGTTGCTGCCTACATCGGTACGTTTATTATTGTCCAAGGCTACTTTGGTCTCCAGCTTTAACCAATCCGTGATCCTATAATCGTAGTTCATACGTAGATTATACTTGGTGTTATTGTCGTCGGCATATTTTACGACTCCGAATTGCTTGCTATAACCGGCGGATAAATAATAATTGGATTTCTCGCCGCCACCGGAGATAGTGAGATTGTGCTTATGCTGAACGCCGTTGTTCAACAGCTCGTCCATCCAGTCCGTGTTCGTAAAGAACAATTTCCATCCTCCATACAACGGGTGATCGATCGGATTCGGGTCGTTGGACAAGATCCTATCCAGAAGCTCTTGCGTATACATAGGGGCGGAGCCGTTATGGATATTGGCCTCGTTGTCCATGATCGCCATCTCATAATTGGTTGGCGCTTTCATCATACCGGTCATCTTGGAGATCGACAAGTTTCCATTGTAAGTGATCTTAGGTGCGCCGGTCGCTCCCTTCTTGGTCGTAATCAAGACAACGCCGCCTGCGGCCCGTGCTCCGTAAATAGAGGCAGAGGCATCTTTTAAGACGGAGATGGCATCGATATCCTGCGGATTGATCATATTGATATCACCGGGAATACCATCTACTAAAACCAGCGGGGCACTGTCTCCGTTAGCGGATGAGACTCCACGTATGTTCATCTTAAAGTCCTCGTTACCCGGTTGGCCGGAGCTTCGTTGGATAACCATTCCCGGTATTTCTCCCTGCAAGGCGGATAGCACGTTGGTCACGGGCTTAGATTCGATAACCTCGGAGGTGACTTTCGAGATCGCTCCGGAAAGATTGCTTCGTTTCTGTGTTCCGTAACCAATCACGACTACCTCATCAAGCTTCTGGGCGTCTTCCTTTAGCTGGATATTAAGGGTCTTGTTGTTGCCTACGGCCACTTCTTCCGATAAATAGCCGATGTAAGATATGAGCAGGATCGATTTACCGTTCGCCTCGATGCTATACTCACCGTTCAGGTCGGTAACTGTCCCTTTGGACGTACCTTTTACCACGACGTTCGCCCCGATGATCGGTTCGCCCCGTTCATCTGTAATGATACCGGTCACTTTCCGGTCTTGCGTCACTGGAACGGAGGCGTTGCCCGCGTTTCCGAGACTGACGGCTATCGTGTTATTCTCTCGCTTAAAATAAAGATTGGCTTGCCGGGTGATCTCGTTCAATACGCTGTTGATGGGAGCGTTCTTGAACTTTAGGTTAACTTGTACGTTCCGGTTCGCGATGGCTTCTCCATAGAAAAACTTTAATCCTGTCTGCTTCGACAAATCATCGAAGACTTTTTGTATGGGTTGGTTTTTTACTTGAATCGTTATTCTTTCTTTTTGATTTTCTTGGGCTTGCAGAGGCTTAGGGGAGCTTAACGCTAAAAAAACTAAAATAATAGAACAACACATCCAATTATACCTAGTAATAGTTGGAAAGTTCATAATTTTGTATGTTTAAAGGTTGTTTTTATACACTTTTAAAAACAGTCCGATTTATGTAATCTCCAAGGGGGTCCAATCCAAGGGTGTACATATCGGGAAAGATAAAGGGAGATCGAAGGTCAGAGGTCGGTTTCCCTTTTTTATGTGGCTAAGCTTATGTCGTATCTTTCATGGGCAAATCGATTTTAAGGTTAATAACTCGTTTTGTATAACACGATCCGGTTTCCTTCCGTCCGGTATCGGATGCCGGTTGAATATTGAATCGCGTTCAGTACGGCTTTCAGACTTTTATTGTCGTGCTCGCCATAGATGTAATCGTCGAATACGCTATTCGGATCGAGTACGATCGCTTGATTATACATCCGTTCCAGATCATGTACAACGCTACTAATAGGTGTCCGGTTAAAATAAAGGCCGCCTTGCAACCATGCCGTTACTTTTTGGACGTCCTCGTTCTTTTTAAGGATCTCTCCATTCGCGTTATTCACGATTACTTGCTCGTTCGGTAATAGGCGCATTACGCTTTCGGGCATATCCACCTCAACTTTTCCGGTCCGAACGCTGACGGCCATCAACTCATCCTCTTGATAGGCTTTTACGTTGAAAGAGGTTCCGAGTACTTTTACGTCGGCTTGTCGGGTACGGACGATGAAGGGCTTGCCCTCGTCTCTCATGACATTGAAAAAAGCTTCTCCTTCCATTTCTACCAAACGGATGTCAGAGGTAAATTCCGTTGGGTATCGCATGACGGTACCGGCGTTTAGATGAACGACCGTGCCATCGGGAAGGGTGACTTGCTTATGTTCGCCATGATTGACGCTTATTTCCGTTAGGAGATGGTCGCTGGCAGATGTATGCTGCTTCGATGAATGATTTAGGTATAGTTTCGCTCCGAATCCGATGGAAACGATAATCGCTATGCTCGCCGCATACTTGATGAAAGTGGATAGGGAGATTCTTCTTTCTCTTTTACGTGTCTTATCCAACAGGTCTTGCGCCTCCTTCTTATAAAGCAGATGATTATGGGAATCGGATTGAGGTAAGTCTTGCGCCTCGTTCCAGACCCGGTCCATTTCGCTTTCTAATTCTGCTCGCTCGGTTATGGATGAGGCTAACTTCCGCAAGGTCTCTATATCGTTCCGTGTATAGAGTCCATTTACATATCGGATTAATAAATCGCTTATATATTTGTTTTGTTCTTCCATTATTTCTCGTGCTATATTAATAGTACAAAGAAGTCCGGGAGAACTGGGATGTCATTAACTTTTATTAGTATATGATTTTATTATCTTCGCGAAACGATATGTGATGCTAAATGAAAGAGAGACAAATTATAAAGTCGTTGAAAGAAGGAGATAGGGAGGCTTTTTCGATGTTGTATAAACAATATTGGGAAAAGGTTTATCATTTCTGCGGGCTTTATTTGAATAATCGGGATGTGGCCGAGGATGTGGTACAAGAGGTGTTTATCAAGGTCTGGGAGTCGAGGGAATTCATCCGGGAGGATGATAACTTCAAGGGGCTTCTGTTTGTCATCACCCGTAACTTGATCTTCAATCAGCACCGGAAGAACGTGAACGAGGACTTTTATAAAATGACGGTCTTGTCCGCTATGGAGACCTCCTACGACTTAGAGGAAGAGATCACCGCCTATAACTTGGGGGAGTATATCGATCATTTGATAGAGGAATTGCCGGAAAGACGCCGGGTTATCTTTAATCTAAGCCGGAAGGAGCATAAAAGCTATAAAGAGATAGCCTTCCAACTCAATATTTCCGAGAAGACCGTTGAGAACCAGATCAGCGAAGCCTTGAAGTTCTTGAAGAAAAATATCATGTTACTTATCTGGTTTATCTAGCGCTTTCCTAGGTCACGTATTCTTTTTCAGGCAGCACATAAATCCGGTGTGTTCGATATCCTACGCTGGCTATTACGTTATCCTTGATAAATTGCTTGATATCCTCGCTCGCACGGTAGCGGGTACAATTGTTCAAGCCGGCGTAATCGGTGAGATTTATATATGAGTTTCTTTCTAGATAAGATAACATCTTAGCCTTCCTTCCCTCAATTCCCGTTTTGGGCAGATTTTCCCGTTTAACCAAGATGGGGGCGTTCTTTTTTACCATCTCCTTCAGTCGGGGAGAGCAGCGGAAGTTAACGCCGTGTATGCTAGCGCTTGATTTAGTATTTCCTTTCTGGTCCGTTACTTCTTTGCTTTTTACCGATGGCGAGAAATGTCCCAATCCTTCCAGTTCCACGCTGTACCCATAGGATAATTCCCTGCCGATATAGGAAGTAAGCGCCTCCAATACACCTTTTATGTCGGCGGAGGTGACGGATGAGCATTCGGAAATATACTCACATATATCGTTCATGCGTTTGGTATCTCTGGTGATGACTCGTGCGCAGGATGTTGGCCCGCGTTGTTCATTGCCCGGTGTATTATAAATACTGACTTGGATGCCACTTCTTGGTTTACCCATGATTTTCTCGTTATTTAAATGGATAATGTATAGGATGCCTCGGAGATTTAACGTTTATCTCTTTGGCGTTTCTATTTGATGAAATCGGTTGCCGACGCCCTCGGCAATGCTGCTGACGCTGTCGGAAATATTGCTGACGGCGTCGGAAATACTGCCGACACCGTCGGCAACCAATTTCATTGAATACAAAGGACGGAAATATAAGGATGGAAAGCAAGGAAGATACTGATAAAATACAATTTCGTAAAGATAATTTTAAAGAGTACCTATAAGTAATGGACATTTAATTGTACTTGAGGCTTTAGGCATGATTATTTTTCAATCGTATTTGGGTATCTTATCTGAATTTGATTAACCTAAGCGAATTTTTTTATCTTCCAATAGGGGGGAGGGAGTCGTGGCGTGTATTTATAAATAGAACAAGAATAATAAACATGAGCGAAGATACGAGAACGATATTGAAGAAGTTGATGCGAGATGCTCTGGATGAGAAAGATCGGCAACGTTTGCTGTGTGACCCAAAAGTGGAAGAGCGTATGCGTTCCCAATGGGACGAGGCTGCGGATCGCGTGAATCCCGTGGTGGGGAATCGCATGTGGGAACGAATCATAGCCCGGACAATGGCGACAAACGGTGTCCGTAAACTCTGGGTCTATAAGATTACGGCGATAGCCGCCTCCATATTGCTACTTTTAGGTGTAGGAAGCGTAGTTTATTGGTCTCATACGAAAGAAGATCAATATATATATGTAATGGCCTCCGGTGTCCGTTGCATAGAGCCGGTTTCCTTATCGGACGGTACGACCGTGAGAATGGGGCCGAATAGCCAGTTGATTTACCCAAAGAGTTTCGATGGCAAGACCCGTGATGTGGAATTAAAAGGGCAAGCCTTCTTCGACGTAGCGAAAGATCGGGAAAGACCATTTACCGTGCATACCAAGAACATGGATGTAACGGCCTTGGGCACGGCCTTCGAGGTTTTCAATTATGATTCCGAGAGCAAGTTGGAGACGATCCTGTTAAACGGTAAGGTGAAGATTGGCTTGGGAGGTCCCAATGTGAAGAACAGGCGTGAGGTGATATTGAACCCGAACGAGATGTTGGTTTTCGACAAACAAGCGAATACCGTTAGAGTTAAGACGGTTAATGCCGAGGAGTATTCGGGTTGGCGTAACGGTGTCCTCAGTTTTGAGAACGAACGCTTGAGCATGATCCTTACCCGTCTGGAGCCTTGGTTCGGGCGGAAGATAAAGTGCCCGAAGGAGATAGCGGAGAAATATCGGTTTACGTTTAAGGTACGGGATGAGTCCTTGGAGCGAATCCTGTTTATGCTGAGCAATACGTCGCCCATTAAATACAGAGAGAAAGACAATGAATATGAACTATATATAAAGGGAGATAAATGAGTGTCTAACGTTAAATTCTAGGAGATATGCTTGTTAACAGTTCTTGAGTCTAATAAAAAACAGGAGGAAAAACTAGGTTTCTCCTCCTGAGCAAATGTTCTTGACGGCAGGCGTTAGGAGTTGAGAGGCCGACACACCTGCTAATTTATTCATCAGAAACATTACAAAGTTATGAAAAAAATCAGAAAAGTAAACCGAGTCATGAAGATAAGTGCGTTGTTATCCTTGGCTTTCGCATGCACTGTATCCGCTTCTACCTATGGACAGAATTATAAGCTTTCCATGAATAAACAGGATTGCAGTATATCGGAAGTGCTAAAAGAAATAGAGAAAAATAGTGAGTACACGTTCTTCTTGAATGATAATCAAGTAAATGTAAATAGGAAAACGAGTGTAAAAGCAAATAATGCTTCGTTAGAGGAGGTCTTAGAGCAAGCCTTGAAAAATACGGGATACCAATATGAGATTGTAGACCGGCAGATTATAATTAAGTCAAAGAGTGTTTCAAGTGTCTCACATCCGAATGCCTTATTCCAGTCTTCGCCACGAAAGATTACCGGGCAAGTAAAAGATGCCTTGGGAGAACCCATTATCGGGGCGAATGTTGTCGTTAAAGGCACTACGAACGGAACGATTACGGATATCGATGGAAACTTCAGTCTGGAAGTACCGGACAATGCGATCTTGGTAGTTTCTTTTATTGGTTATACGGATCGTACGGTCGAGGTTGGTAATTCTTCGAAAGTAATGGTTAGCCTGTCCGAGGATACCCAGAAGTTGGATGAGGTTGTGGTCGTAGGTTACGGAACGCAGAAGAAAGTGAATTTAACAGGAGCGATCTCCTCTTTGGATGCGGAGACGTTGGAGAATCGTCCGATCACCAACTCGACCCAAGCGTTGCAAGGTACGCAAGGTGTTTACGTAAATCAAGCGGGTGCTCAGCCGGGAGCGGACGGGGCGACGATTCGTATTCGTGGTCAGGGAACCTTGAACGATAATAACCCGTTGATTTTGGTGGATGGCATCGAGTTCCCGTTGGAAGCGGTAAATCCGAATGATATTGAGAGTATTTCCGTATTGAAAGATGCGGCTTCTTCCGCTATCTACGGTTCTCGTGCGGCGAATGGCGTTGTCTTGGTAAAGACAAAGGGGGGAAAGAAAGGTAAGTTTACCGTCGATTATAATAACTATTTCGGCGTGCAGCAGGCTACCTATCTGCCTAACTTCGTATATGATCCGGTCGTGTTTATGGAAATGAGAAACCAAGCGCAACGGAACGAAGGTAAACTAACGGTGGATTATTCTGATGCGTTAATCGAGGAGTACAAACAAGGTATGTTAACAGACCCGATTATGTATCCGCAGAATAATTGGTTGGATATTATGTATAATAATGCCTTTATTATGGAGCATAACATGCGTTTCTCCGGAGGTGATGATAAATATACGTATTCCGTATCTTTAGGCTATGGTGATCAAAATGGAGTATTGCGTGGAACGGATTCCAATAAATATACCTTAGCTGTGAATACGACTGCTCAGGTAAATAGCCGTTTGAAGATCGGCGCTAATATCAATGCGCATTATCAGATCTATAATGAGCCGGTAGCGGGTGTGGCAAACTTAGTGGAGATGACTTATAAAGCGCAGGCTTTCCACCCGACTTATACGGCCGATGGTCGCTATGCGGATACCTTTATCCGTACTCCTGGGCATAATATCTATCGCCATCCGTTGGCGTTGGCCGATGAGGGCGAGAACAAGCATAAGTCCTTGCGTATGTTGGCGAATTTGTCTGCGGAATATAAGCTTCCGTTTGATATCGTTTATAACTTGAATGTCGGTTTAAACAAATATGATTATCTGCAATCTCGTTTTGCGCCTGATGTATACGAATATCAGTTGAAGACCAATGAGGAGAAACGAGTGGTTTATGACGGTCAGAATACACGCCATGCCTATAAAGGTGATAAGAATGACTTGGCAGTTACAGTATTCAATACTTTATCTTGGGGCAAGAAGTTCAATGATGCCCATGACGTAAAAGTATTGGCTGGCTATAGTTTTGAGAGCGATGATAAGACTGAGTTTTCCGCTAAGGTAGAAGGTTTCTTAGGGAACGAGTTGCACGAATTAAACGCAGGTTCTAGTAATCCGAGTGTAGCGGGTACTTCCTCGAGATCAGTCTTGATGTCTTACTTTGGTAGGGTGAATTATGGTTATAAGGATCGTTATTTATTTGAGGGTAACTTTCGTTATGATGGTTCGTCTCGTTTTGCCAAAGGAAATCGTTGGGGGATTTTCCCATCATTCTCTGCCGGATGGCGTTTGAGCGAGGAAGAGTTTATGAAAGATATTCCTTGGATATATAATCTGAAATTGAGAGCTTCTTGGGGACAATTGGGTAACGAGCGTATCGATTTGTTCCGTTACGTGGACCTAATGAACTTGAAGGTGATAAAAAATGATGGTTCAATTACGGATTATAACTACCCGTTGAATGGAGCGATGCAATCCGGAGCGGCTATTACCGCCTATAACGATCCGAACATCACATGGGAGACAACGACCATGACGAATGTCGGTATTGACGCTAGCTTGTTAAACGGAAACTTAGATTTCTCTTTCGAGTTCTTTGATAAACGTACTTCCGACATCTTGCGTAAGGTTACTTTGCCGGATCAAGTAGGTGGTCTGGATGGGCCGATCCGTAATATCGGCGAGGTGAGCAATAAAGGTTTCGAGTTGAATATGGGGTATCGGAACAATATCGGGGACTTCCGTTACGAGGTAAATGGAAATATGACCTTTATCAAGAATAAGATCGTTAGCTTGAAGGGGCAAACAATCATTGATGGAATGTTTATCTTGGAAGAAGGAAAGCCTATCGATTCTTATTATATGCTTCATGCTATCGGTATTTTCCAATCTGAGGAGGAAATCAAGAATAGTCCGTATCAAACCGCGGCTACTAAACCGGGATATCTGAAGTTTGAGGATACGAATGGAGATGGGAAAATTACTGAAGATGACCGCCAGATACGTGGTGGTGTGATTCCTAAGATAACTTATGGATTCAATATCAACTTAGGATATAAGGATTGGGATCTGAGCGCTTTCTTCCAAGGTGTAACTGATGTCTATACATATGGAGACCGTATTGGTGCTACTCCTTTATGGTTTGGTTGTGGTTTGCCGGAACAATGGTTGACGGATGCTTGGACTCCCGAGCGGGGAACCAGCGCTACATTGCCTATCTTGACTACGTATGAAGGATGCTTGAACGAGAATTTCCGTACAAATGATTTTTGGTTGAGAAATGCCTCTTATTTACGTTTGAAGAACTTGCAACTTTCTTATAACGTACCGGCCTCTTTCTTGAAAAGCGGTGTGGTTAAGAGATTAAAGGTCTTTGTCAATGCGCAAAACTTATTCACGTTCTCTCCGATGAAGGATTTTGATCCGGAAAAGAACTTGAAGGGAAGCAACTGGTATGCCTATCCGTCTGTACGGACTTATACGGCAGGTGTTAATGTCACATTTTAAATAATAAGGAATAATAATATGAGACGTAAAATATATAAGATGATATGTGTCGCTGTCGCTTGTATGAGTTTAATCGCTTGCGATAGCTGGTTGGATGTAGATCCTTCCGATCAATATTCCACGGAAACATTCTGGAAGACAAAAGAGCATGCGAGCGCCGGTATAATGGGATGTTACAACGCATTGAAACCTTGGCGTTCATTGCATACGATGGAATTCGATATGCTGACAGCGAATGCGATGCCTTATAACGAGGCGAATGGTACGCAAGCGATTGGAAAGGGTGAACATTTGTCTACTACGGCTCTAATCGGAAGTTTATGGAAGAACTGTTACGTTGGTATTGGCCGTACGAATACTTTCATCGCTAATGTCGGAGGTGTCGATATGGATGAGTCGGAGAAGGCGAAGATGGTGGGTGAAGCCAAGTTCTTACGAGCTTTCTATTATTTAAGTCTGGTCGATAAATTCGGAGGTGTACCGCTGATTATAGATGCTCCCAATGCGGATGAGCAAGCCGAATTACCTCGCAATTCCAAGGAAGAGGTAGTGAATCAGATTGTCAAGGATTTGGAGGAGGCCGCTGCCGTGCTACCGGACACCTATGCTAGCTCAGACTTGGGACGTGCGACAAAAGGTGCCGCATTAGCGTTAAAAGCCCGTACTTTATTATATAATTCTCGTTGGGCGGAGGCGGCCCAAGCTGCTAAGCAGGTAATGGAGTCTGGCGTTTATCAATTATTCAATGATTATCGTCATTTCTTTAGCGAAGATAATAAATATAATTGTGAGGTAATCTTTGATATAGAAGCGAAATTGCCGGAGTATCCAACGGATTATGATCAGAATATCAGGCGCTTGAATCGTCCGGCTCCCTTGAAGGAACTGGTTGATACATATCTCTGTATTGACGGGAAGACGATAGAAGAGTCACCGCTTTATGATCCGACTCGTCCGTATGAGAACAGAGATCCTCGTTTATTGAAATCGATCGTTTGCATCGGTTATCCGTATTTAGGAAAGACGATCACAAAAGAAGATGTGGCGACTACGGGTTTCGGTGTGAAGAAATACACTTCTTATGAGGATGATGTAACGATTCCTTTAGTAGAACGTTCGGCTTTCAATTTCATTTTAATTCGTTATGCGGAAGTTCTGTTGACGTATGCCGAGGCGCAGAATGAGGCGAGTGGTCCTGATCAGTCAGTTTATGATGCCATCAACCAATTGCGTAGGCGTCCGGATATCAATATGCCGGAAGTACCAAAAGGTTTGACGAAAGATCAGATGCGTGAGGTAATCCGCCGTGAACGCCGTATCGAGTTGACCTTTGAAGGACTCTACTATTCGGATATCTTGCGTTGGAAAACCGCCGAGAAAGAGAATAATGGTATGATGCATAATTATGATGGAATAGAAGTCGTGAAACGTTCTTTTAATCCGAAACGAGATTATTTATGGCCGATCCCTTATAATCAAACAGTCTTGAATCCAAATTTGGAGCAAAATCCGAACTGGGACTAAGGCGAGGCATCGTATTTGAAAATAAATCATGAATATAAAACAACTCATTTTAACTACCAGCGGGCTTCTGCTCGCTGGTATCGTTGAGGCTCAGTCGGCTCATCCGAACGTGATCTTGATCTATACGGACGATCATGGATCACTGGACGTGAACTGCTTTGGGGCGAAAGATTTATGTACTCCCCATATGGATGCCTTGGCAAATCAAGGCGTTCGCTTTACCCAGTTTTATGGGGCGGCGGTTAGCTCGGTGTCGAGGGCTTCCTTATTGACGGGACAATTCGCCAAACGTGCGGGACTTACAGTGAATGCGGGAGGGAATAGTTTCTTACCGGTAGAGAAAGAGACTATAGCCGAGCGAATGAAATCGAATGGCTACCGTACCGCCTTGATCGGAAAGTGGCATTTGGGCGACCGTATAGAACAGGGGCCGAACGCACAGGGTTTCGATTACTTTTGGGGAATACGAGGAGGATGTGTGGATAATTAT
>ENA-ORLU01001082-ORLU01001082.1-human-gut-metagenome-genome-assembly--contig:-NODE-1082-length-21987-cov-181.552259_pt1 | contig 21987 bp, 18 predicted proteins | sample MGYA00243009_ERZ508833 | MGnify/ENA primary metagenome ERZ508833 (study PRJEB26277, sample SAMN04329763) | human gut metagenome | biome: human-associated habitat | host: Homo sapiens | place: USA...
GAGCTCGTTTGCCGTCCATCTGTAGCCTGCGCCTTGAGCACGGAGCATAAGCAGAAACTGGTAATTAACGCCGAGGGCGAATGGGAAGTAGCCAGCAAGCCAGACTGGTGTGAAGTTTCTCCTGCCAGCGGCAACAAGAAGACAGAAGTTACTTTGACCATCAAGGGAATGGCTAAGAATGCTGATAGCCGTGATGGAAAGGTGGTATTCCGCCTGAAAGACAAAGACTATACCCACGAATGTAGCGTTTCGCAGTATGGTTATGAATATGGCGAGGACGAATGGATTACCCTGCAGAAGGCTACCAAGGGCAATAATGGTGGAATCAACATCGTTCTGCTCGGCGACGGCTTTAACGCAAAGGATATTGCCAGCGGCAAATATCTGAATGATATCAAGCAGGAAGTGGAGTATTTCTTCGGTATCGAGCCTTACAAGACTTACCGTGATTACTTCAACGTTTATACCGCCATTCCGCTTTCTACGGAATCGGGCGTAGGAACCGTGAACACCATCCGCTACAACCGATTCAACACCACTTTTACCGGTGGCGTAGGATTGAAAGCAGATTATGATGAAGTATTCAATTATGCTCTGGGCGCTCCAACCGTCAACAAGAGTAATCTGAATCAGACCCTGATTATCATGGTTCCTAATTCTACCGATTACGGCGGCATCTGCCAGATGTGGGAAGATGGTTCGGCTATTGCTTTCTGTCCGCAGAGTACCTACGGTTATCCGCTCGATACCCGTGGCGTCATCCAGCATGAGGCAGGCGGACACGGATTCGGAAAGTTGGGCGATGAGTACATTTATCACAACGCCTTCATCGATTTCTGCGACTGCACCTGCTGCGGACACGTTTTTGAATTCAACGCAGCCAAGTCGCTTGGTTGGTTTGATAACCTGGAACTTACCGGCAAGATGCATAGCGTAGGTTGGAGTCATCTGATTTTCGACAACCGATATAGCGACATCGTAGACATTTACGAGGGAGGCTACATGCACAACCGAGGCGTATTCCGTTCGGAGCCGAACTCCTGCATGAACAACGATATTCCTTACTACAGCACCATCAGCCGTGAGAGTATCGTGAAGCGCATCAAGGCTTATGCCGGAGAAACCTACAGTTTCGAAGACTTCGTTAAGAACGACAAGCGGGATGCGGGAATCGTAGAGAGCCGTGCTTTCGGCGGCAATGGCGACCAACGCACATCCGGAACCTACCAGCATGCTCCAGTCTTCCATAAAGGCAGTCCGCTGAAAATGGCAAAGGTTAGAAAGCATCGCTAAGAGCGAGGGCAAGGTAAATCAGAATATGGACCATTAAAACAAGAAAAAAATGAAGAAACATATAATAAGATACGCCAGTTTTGCGTTGGCTATATTAGGAATGGTTTCATGTAGCGAGGAGGTGGAAACAACCTCCCGCTACAAGGATGCCCAATCTACGCCGATGACTTTTGCCGTAAGCTATCCCGGCCAGAGCCGTGCCACGGCAACCAGTTTCGAGTCAAACGACAAGATAGGTCTCTACGTGGCAGAAAGCAAGGCTCCACTCGAAATAGGCGGCAATCTCGTGAACAACGAAGCGCTCACCTACGATGGCAGCAAATGGGAAGCCGCACGCACCCTCTACTGGGACGAAGGCACCTACAACGCCTACGCTTACTACCCATACATACAGGGCGTAAGCAGCACGACAGACCAGCCTTTCAGCGTAGCCCTCGACCAGAGTACCCCGAAGACGGCAACTGCACCCGGCGGTTACGAGGCAAGCGACCTGCTCTTTGCCACCAGCAAGGACATCCAGGCATCCAACTCCCCTATCAGCCTCAACTTCAAGCACATCATGAGCAAGCTCAAGATACGCCTGATCAAGGGCGAAGACTTTGAGGGAGACATGCCTACCCATGCCCAGGTAACCATCCACAGCACGGTACCTACAGCCACCATCGACCTTCAGGCAGGCGTGGCAACCCGTTATGTGAAGGGAACCCAGCAGAGCATCATCGCCCATCAGGAGAGCGACTACATCTACTCGGCCATCATCGTGCCTCAACGCATCGAAAACCGAAGACCACTCATCGAGGTGGTAATGAAAGGTGTAAGTTATCTCTACGAGAGCAGATTCCAGTTTAAACCCGGAACCGAACATCTTGTCAACTTCATCATTTCTGACAACCCAGACCAGGTGAAGATAGAGATAGGCGGCGAGATTCAGAACTGGGGGAAATAAATAAGAAAGCCTTTCTCCCGAAGGGCTATGAATGATAAGAATACATAGAATTATAAATGAAGAAGACGGTATTGATATTATCCCTTCTAGCATTCCTTCTCGGAGGATGGGTGGCAGCCTTGTGGCTGCTGCCCTCTGCCGTTTATAAAGGCGACTGTCAGGAAATCCGATACGGAGTGAACGAAGGACTGGAACTTGTAGAACAGGACAACGGCGCGAAAGGCAAGCGATACGTGGTAGAAGATGCAGACGGAAATGAGCTGTTTACCATCCCTTTGCGTGGCTGTCTGCTAGACACCCGTTTCCGCAACGGGCAGCTCCGGTTCCGCGAGCAAAACTCTAAGAGAGAGGGATTTATCGACCGCCAGGGTATGGTAGTATTCACAGAAGACAATAAAAATGCGGTTCCGGAAGCCAACAGGCAGCAGGCGCAGATGCTGATGAACGGAGAGACGGAAGAAGGCACGAAGAGTGCGGCTGATTACCAACCGGAAGAACAGGCAAGCAGGCAAGCGAATGCACCAAAAGCAGGAAAGACCAGCCATCTTTCGCAGGTAAATCTCAAGACGATGGCACAGTCGAATCCTTTCTACAAGGAAGCCTCGAAAATCATGCAGGGCAAACTCACAGAGACCGATGCCAGACGCCGCCATACCATCCTCAACTACTGCGAACATTTCCGCAGAGCCTATACCACCAAGGATCTAGATTTCCTGAAACAGGTATTTAGCGACAAGGCACTCATCATCGTAGGAAACGTGATAAAACCAGTAGCCAACGACAACAAGTGTCAGGCTGAAGCAAAGGTAACCTACGCCATTCACTCGAAGAAAGACTATATTTCAAGACTGGCGAAGGTATTTACAGTCAACCAGAAGATAGACTTGAAATTCTCGGGATTCCGCATCATGCGCCATCCTACGATGGACGGCATTTACGGCGTCACCCTCCGGCAGCAATACAAGAGCGACCGCTACGCAGACGACGGCTATCTCTTTCTGCTCTGGGATTTCCGCAACCCGTCCATGCCACTCATCCACGTGCGCACCTGGCAACCGGCAGGAACCGTACATAGCGGAGACGATGTAATCAGTATACAAGACTTTAATTTAGAATAATATGATGATACTCTTATTCATATTAAGCCTGTGGTCAGCATCCGTTCAGGCACAAGAGTTTTCGGTAGCAGGTTTTCGCCTGTTGCCCAACGACGTGAGTGCCTTTATCACCCCCGTGCGCGACCTCAACGATGAACCTTGCGCCCTGGTGAAGGTAGAAGCGCCCTCCGACTTTGCCTTCTCCACCCCGCTCGGAATCGTATCGCGAAAAGATAAAGTGGGCGAAATCTGGCTCTATCTTCCTAAAGGCTCCAAACTGCTCACCATCAAGCATCCGGAATGGGGCGTGCTCCGCGATTACCGGTTCAGCAAACCGCTGGAAAGCAGAATGACCTACGAGCTGAAACTGAAACTGCCCAAGCCTACTCCTATCATCCAGGAGAAGCACGACACCATCGTAGAGGTAAAGACGGTAATAGATACGATTGCCATCCCACAAGTACGTAAGAAGATGCCACTCGCCCTCTACACGCTCGCCACGCTATCCCTTCATGAAGACGGACCGTCCTATGGTCTCTTCTTCGCCCTGATGCGCCGCCACGGCTTCTTCATCCATGCCAGCAGCAACCTCAAGAGCATAGGCAGCACAGAGGGAACCTGCAACAAAGAAGGTTTCACGCCGGGCAGCAGCATCAAACCTTATTATACAGGCAATACACGCCACCAGAACTACACCTTTACCGCTGGAGCCATCCACCACATCACGCATGGCTTCTGTCTCTTCGAAGGTGTAGGCTACGGCAAAGCCGCTACAGCCTGGCAGCAGACCGAGAGCAGCGGAGGCGGATACCTGCTCAACGAAGACCTTACCCACAAAGGCTTCGCAGTCCAGCTGGGTGTGCTCGCCTCGTTCAACAGAGTGAGCATCGCAGCCTCAGCCATCACCATCGCCGGGAAACAATGGCAGGGCAGCATCGGCATAGGTATTAAAATCGGAAAACAAAAGAAGTAAGAAATGAACATAAAAAGCATATTACGCAATATCAGATTTCTTGCCCTCCTGATAGGAAACATGATGATGGCAGGTTGCAGCAATAGCGATAAGCCTGCCTATCTGGAACCGCACCTGATAACCACAGAGGCGACCCACATCACCCGAACAGAGGCTACCCTCAACGGATCAGCCACCATAGAGGGAGAAACTGAAATGCCGAAACTCCTGTTCAGATACGGCACTTCGGAGAGCATGAACCTCAATACCAGCGAGGTTCATGCCCAGGGAGCTGACGTCTCGCTGGTTCTGACGGGGCTCAAAGCGGGCACTACCTATTATTATATGCTGCAGGGCAACAACGGGCGAACAACCACAACCAGCAACATGATGAGTTTCACCACCCAGCCCAATATAAGTCCGAAACTATCGTCGGCTACGCTCTTGAGCCACGGACCGATGAGCGCATTCGTAAGCTACGAAATAACCGATGATGGTGGCGAGCCGATGACCGAAACCGGATGCTACGTTTATCTGACCGGCGAGCCGGAGAACAAGCAGAAATGCATCGTAGAAAACTTTGACGGAAAGAAGGGAAAAATCAAGTTGCGCATCGGAAATCTGGAGCGGAATGCCCACTATGAATTCCAGCCTTTCGCTCGGAATAGGGTAGGAGAAACCATAGGAACCGCCATCAAATATGATACGAGCGACGCCATTACGCTAAACGAAACAGGTGAACTGATCCAGCTGATGGGCAATCATCTTTACGAATATACCCAGTTGACCATAGCCGGAACCCTGAACGGCGAAGACCTCAGCTGTATGAGAATGATGATGGGGCGCGACAACGATAACGCAGTCACCCCCGGCAAGCTATCGGATATAGACCTTACCGACGTTCACCTCGCAGCAGGCGGAATGGTAGGTCCTTATCATCACGAAGCTGCAGAAAACCAGATTGTGCAAGGCACATTTGCCGGTTGCGAGAAGCTCACCCACGTAGTTCTCCCAGCCGATGCAACCACCATAGAGAAAGATGCATTTGCCGATTGTACTTCGCTCCGCGAGATAGAGATTCCAGCCTCAGCAGGCAGCATTCTCCCTTCCAGCGGATGCACGGCGCTCGAAGCCCTTACGGTTTCGCCTGCCAACGCTAACTACAAGAGTCAGGACGGCGTGTTGCTGAATGCAGAAGGCAACAGAATCATCTGGTTTCCGATGGGCAAGAAGGGCAAATACACCCTTCCTTCCGCCTTTACCTCCATTGGCGCCTACGCCTTCAAGGAATGCAGCATCGAGGCGTTTTATCTGTCAGACAACGTTGAAACATTAGGACAAGGCGCCTTCATGGACAGTCAGATAAAGGAAATACATCTTGGGGCAGGCATCAAGCTGATTCCTACAGGCGTTTTCCAAGGCTGCCGGAAACTCACGAAAGTGTATCTGGGAGCCAACACAGAACAAATCAGCAACTACGCCTTCGACGGAAGTCCGCTTACCGACCTTTATGTTTCAGCTTCCATGATTCCTTACTGCGAAGAAAACGCCTTCGCCAACAAGGTAGAAGACTTCTTCGCCACCTGCGTGCTCCACGTGCCTGCAGGCATGAAAAAGAGCTATCAGAACCATAAAATATGGGGTAAATTCACCCATATAGTAGAAGAATAAAAATGTTGAATAATCATATAATTAAAAGATAAATTATGACAACACCCGAAATAGAAGAGCTCAAATCACTCGTAGAACAGAAATACGGCAAGATTCTTGCCACGACAACCGACTTCGAAGAGTTTTCACTCTATCTGGAGAAGAAAGCAAGTGGAACTATTTCGCCATCCACCCTCAAACGACTCTATGGTTATGTGAGCGACAATCACAAGCCACGCATGGTAACCCTCGATGTGCTTTCCCAATATATCGGTCATCGGAACTACATGGAATTTACCCATTGGCTCAAGACAAGCACCAAGTACAACAGTTCCTTCTTCAAGGAAAACCAGCTGGTAAGTAGCGATTTACAAGAAGGTACTCTTGTTTCTATCGGTTGGAGTCCCAACCGTCTGCTGCAGCTCCGCTATCTGGGCGACAGTACCTATGAAATAGAAAAATCAGAGAACAGCAAGCTGCAGCCTGGCGACCGCTTCGTAACAGGCTGTTTCATCAAGGAACAGCCCCTCTTCCTGCCCTACATCGAGCGTGGCGGCGAGCGTACAGCCTCGTTCGTAGCCGGCAGAAACGGTGGACTTACCGTCATCAGCATCAACGAGAAATAAAATAACAGTAATCAAGAAAAAGAGGAATCCGTGAGCATGGAAGAAACTGAAGAAAAGAAGAAGAAAACGACATCGGGATTTACCGAGGATATCAGCAAGGAGATGAGCAATTCAAACCCCTTGCCTGTGGAGGATGCATTCAGCAATCTCCACCAATGCTACGTGTCTATTTCGGGCCATACACGCATCTTTACAGCCACCAAATACGGCAAGCGTTTCATGCTGAAATGTCTCAAGAACGATTTCCTCTACACCCCTATTTACCGCCAGGCACTCGCCAAGGAGTTTGAAATAGGCCAGCAGCTGGAACATCCCAATATCTGCCGTACCATCGACCTGGAAAAGGTTGACAACCTGGGCACGGTAGTGGTGATGGAATATATTGACGGCGATAATCTGGAGCAGCTCATCAAGAAGAATGCCCTCTCGGCAGAACTCGCCCGCAAGATAGCAGGACAGCTGATGGATGCGCTGGAATACATGCACAACAAACAGATGATTCATCGCGATCTGAAGCCTTCCAACATCATGATTACACATAACGGACAGAACGTGAAGCTCATCGATTTCGGTCTCTCGGATAGCGATTCTTTCTGCGTATTGAAATCGCCAGCCGGAACTTCAGGCTATATTGCTCCCGAACAGATGCTACCAGCTGCCAAGGCTGAACCGCGTGCCGATATTTATTCTCTGGGCATGGTTCTGGGCGACATGGCCAAGGCTACGGGCGATAAGGCGCTCAGCAAGATGGCAGAAATCTGTAGTTGCCGCGACCCGCAAAGCCGTCCGCAAAACATCGCCCAACTGCGCCAACGCCTGTCCTGTACGCCCCGTTACCGCCACGCCTTGCTCCTGCTCTGTGCCCTCATCATCGCCCTACTGGCAGCCCTGGCTGGGAGCTATTATCATCTGGAGAAGAGTGCCCAAGAACCTGCATCTTCGGCAAGCGACAGCATTCAGCCCAACGACAATAAGGTAATCGACTATCAGCATTGGGATAAATAAAGCAGGAACTTTAAACATATTTATCTCTTTTTCTTTCCATATTCGGCAGAAATACGCTACTTTTGCACCCTATATGGAACAGATTTCACCAATTCAGGCATTATTGCAGCAACGCACCCTGCTCCAGCTGGAGTATTATACCGAGAAAGAAGCCTTCCGCAAGCTTACCGAACAGATGGGCATGCAGCGGAAGGTGAAACGAGGTGATGCCTGGTTCCCGCTACAGGTGGGAAAGAGCTTTTATAATTCGCTGAACCAGACAGCCATAGAGGTTTTCCGAACCTCTGACCAGGATATCGAGCACAATTTTGAGTTCGGTCGCCCCGTCATGTTCTTTAGAAGTGAAGGAAGTGAAGAACTTAAATATTTCTCCTTTACCGGAACCGTGAGTTATGTAGATGGCGACAGAATGGTGGTTACCGTACCCGATTCTGCCCCTCTGCTCGAACTTCAGCAGTCAACCGATCCTATCGGCGTACAGCTATCCTTTGACGAAACCAGCTACAAACTGATGTTCGAGGCCTTGGACCGCGTGATGAAGGCGAAGAACAACCGTCTGGCTTATCTCCGCGATTTATTCTATTCCCATCAGAAGGCAGGAAGATTCTCCTTCGAACCGATGAAGTTCCCTTGGCTCAATCCTACCCAGGAAAGGGCTGTGAACGAGGTGCTTTGGGCGAAGGATGTGGCCATCGTTCACGGACCTCCGGGAACCGGAAAGACAACAACCCTGGTAGAAGCCATCAACGAAACCCTGATGCGTGAGAGCCAGGTTCTGGTGTGTGCACAGAGCAACATGGCGGTGGATTGGATTTCAGAAAAACTGGTGGATAGAGGCATCAACGTGCTCCGTATCGGAAACCCGACCCGCGTGAACGACAAGATGCTGGGCTTCACCTACGAGCGCCGCTTTGAGAACCATGCTGATTACCCTCAGCTTTGGGCAATCCGCAAGGCAATCAGGGAATTAAGAAAGAACAGAAAGAAGGGTAGCGAAAACTATCATCAGAAGATGGACAGGCTGAAGAGCCGTGCTGCCGAGATAGAACTCCGCATCAACGCAGAACTCTTTGGCGAGGCGCGTGTCATCGCCTGTACCCTGGTAGGCTCAGCCCATCATCTGCTGGAAGGCATGAAGTTCGGTACCCTCTTTATCGACGAGGCTGCGCAGGCTTTGGAAGCTGCCTGCTGGATTCCGATGAAGAGAGCCAGCCGGGTGATTCTGGCAGGCGACCATTGTCAGCTGCCGCCTACCGTAAAGAGTATTGCGGCATTAAGAGCCGGACTGGGCAAGACCCTGATGGAGCGCATCGCCGAAAACAAGCCCGAGGTAGTAACCCTGCTGAAAATCCAATACCGCATGAACGACGAAATCATGCGATTCTCCAGCGACTGGTTCTACGGGGGCAAGGTGGAGAGTGCGCCTCAGATCAAATACCGCAGCGTATTGGATTATGACCATCCGATAACGTGGATTGATACTTCGAACGAGGAGAATCAGATAACGATAGAAGGAGAAGATGCTCCCGAGGATTCTGCTTCCACATCATCTTCTGTATCTGCAGCCAATCAGAATTCTGATTTGAACTTCAAGGAGCAGTTTGTGGGCGAGAGTTTCGGGCGCATCAACAAGGCAGAAGCCGAACTTACCCTGCTCACTCTGGCGGAATACTTCACCAAGATAGGCAAACAGCGCGTTTTGGAGGAAAGAATCGATGTAGGCATCATTTCGCCTTACCGTGCCCAGGTACAATATCTCAAGAAGCTCATCAAGAAGTATGAGTTCTTCAAGCCTTACCGCCGCCTGATAAGCGTGAATACGGTAGATGGTTTCCAGGGACAGGAAAGAGACGTAATTCTCATCTCCCTGGTGCGTTCCAACGATGAAGGTCAGATAGGATTCCTGAAAGACCTCCGCCGCATGAACGTGGCGATGACGAGAGCCCGAATGAAGCTCATCATCCTGGGCAACAAGGACACGATGACGAAACATCCTTTCTACAAGAAACTGTGGGAGTATGTGGAAGCTATCAACAACAACGAATAAAATAAAGACTATTTTATGCTACAACGAGACTACATACAGCGGTTGATTCGCGAGTTTATGGCGGCACTCGAAAGAATGCTCGAAAAGAAAGAGGTGGAGGTGAGACGTGAGAAGATTAAGGAGCTCTACAATCAATACGTGGGGCCTTACGCCTTCTACAGCATCGCCACCATTGAGGACGTGATGAAGGCGATGGCAGGAATAGAGAACGAGGAGAAGCGACTCTCCAAGATGGACATGCTTGCCGAACTCTACTATCACGAGGCTGATACCGTGGGACAGCCCACAAGAGACGAACTCCTGAACAAGGCTTTCATGCTCTTCGATTATGTGGAAGCCAACGGAGATACGTTTTCCATCGAGCGCCGCAATAAAATGGCACAAATCAAACAGAAGATTGGAGATGCGCTCAAATAAAGAGTGCATCCTCCTTTTTATATTTTTAGGATAACAAAAACTAATCATAAAGTTCAATGGTCAAAACTCAAAGTTCAAATTTCGATGCTGAGTGGCGTAATGGAAATGATAGCGAGATGCGGTGTGAGTCTCTGGCTGGTGCCAGCCCTGGCGTGGACGGGAGTCTGCTTCGGCGACCCTGTAGCGTGGGTCATGGCAGATCTCTTCCTCATTCCCGCCTTCCTTTGGCTTTACAAGCATCTGAAGAAGGAGCAAGTCCGATAGGGTAATTTTGACGTTTTAAAAATTTGCATTAAAAAATATTCTGCTAAGGGTTAGGAAAATGAAAATTCGATTGTAATATAGGCAAAAGAAAAGAAATAAAGTAATGCAAATAAACAAAGAAACGATAGAACAGCTCTTCCGGCAGCATTATCTGAGGATGTACCAATTGGCCAGGGTACTTCTGAAGGATGATGCAGCCAGCAAGGATGTGGTGAGCGAAGTCTTTGCCGATGTGCTCGACGGAAAGACCCAACTGGGTCTTGATAACGAGACTATAACCAGCGATTCGCCCCTGCCTTCCACTAACGCCGGGAGCTATCTTCTGGTGTGTGTTCGCCATAAATGCCTCAACCTGTTGAGCCGACAGAAGATGAAAGACCGGGTTCATCACCTCCTGAAAACCGATACTTCGCCTTCGATAGTTCCCCTGGAAGCGACGATTGCCGAAATAGACAGGGAGACCGACAAGTATGAGGCAATTCTGGCTTATATGGATGCAGAACTCACGCCACAAACCCGCAAGGTACTCGATCTCCGTTTTCGGCAGAAACTGAAATATCGGGAAATCGCTACAGAATTGGGCATTAGCGAAGTGGCAGTTTATAAGCATCTGGCGCAAGGCATCAGAAAATTAAAGCAAAAGTTTAACCCTTAGCAGATTTATTATGGACAAGTTTGAAAAAATACTGGATATCATCGACCATCAGGAGAAATATTCTGATGAGGAGATTCGTGAAATATTGCAGGATGAGGAATGCCGAAAACTCTATCAGACGATGATGGAAGTGGATTCTGCACTTGAAAACCCCTCTCCTATTATTAATATAGATGAGGAATGGGAGAAATTCAGCCAGGAGCATCAACTTCAGGAAAAAGCAACTCATCCTATAACTTCCTGGCGCAAACTGGCAGCATCCATCGCCGGTTTTGTCTTGATTTCGGGTATTGCCTTTGCCGCAATCCATACTTACATCAAGCGCAGCCAGGAAACAACCCAGGTAACCGCAGACACTCATCCGGAAGTCATAAAATCAGATTCCGCAAAGCAGGTAGCAGCAACGGATTCCCTGACTCATCCGAAACCAGAAAAGCCAGCCATTCACAAGACTTTCGAGAATGTGGCTTTCGAGCAGATGATTTCAGAGATTGCTTCTTATTATGATTTACAAGTGAAGTTTGAGAATAATGAGGACAAGACCCTCCGCCTCTATTACGAATGGAACAGTCATTCGAGCATCGAGAACATCGTAAAAGAACTGAACCAATTCGAGAATGTAAACATCGAATTGCAGCAAAACGAGCTGATTGTAAAATAACAAGCTTATCCAAAGTAAGCATAATATTATCGACTCTCAAAGTAATCACAAAGTTCAAAGTTAAAAGCTCAAAGTTCAAAGTTAAAAAGTATCATTATGAGAAGATTTTCAGCCATCATATTCCTGCTGTGCACGTTCGCCCTGGCGATGAGCGCACAGCACATCCAGCGCAACTATCACGACCGCAGCATGTCGGACGTCCTCATCGACCTCGACAAGGCTTCCAAGCGCTATAAAATCAGTTTCATCTACAACGAACTGGAGGATTTCACAGTTACCCAGAACGTGAAGACAGCCAATATTCCCGATGCTATCCGCAAGGTAATCGGTTTCTATCCGATGCAGATGACCGTGGGCGACAGCCTCATCACGGTAGAATGCATACGCAAGAGCGAGCGCAAGCTGATAGGCAGACTGATAGACAATCACAATCTTCCTGTAGAATTCGCCAATATCCAGCTGCTCAACCCGAAGGATTCCTCCTTTCTCTGTGGAGGCGTGAGCAACGCCAATGGCGATTTCGTCATCCCCTGCCAGCAGAAGCAGGCCCTCATGAAGGTTTCTTTCGTGGGCTACAAGACGATTTGCAAGCTGGTACCTATTGCCCGCATCGGAAATGTGAAGATGCAGGCGAATTCATACCTGTTGAAAGGTGTGACCGTTGAAGCCGCAAAGGTTGTAGAAAAAGTAGATAGACAAATCATCTTCCCTACAAAAGAGCAGGTGAAAACGGCTTCCAATGGTTATGATCTGTTGGACAACTTGTCTTTACCTACCATTATCGTAAATCGAGCAGAACGCAAAGTTCTGTCATTAAAGGGCGGAGATGTGCAAATACGCATCAACGATGTCAAGGCTAGCATGCAAGATGTATTGGCTTTGCAGCCGGATGAAGTTACAAAGGTGGAATTCATCAATGTTCCAGGACTTAAATATGGAGACAGCAATCTGGATGCAGTCATCAACTACCAGGTCCGCCGACGCTATGCCGGTTATGTGGCTGGAGTTTCTACGATGCAAGGCACCAAGGCAGGTTTCAATAATAGCGACGGTTATTTCAAATACAATGTGAAGAAATCGGAATTCAGCATCAACTACAGTTTCTCCTATCGCTCGGTAGAGGAACGAAGCTATGAGAGTCTCGGTACTTATCATCTGCCCACAGGAGAAACTCTACATCGCAATTATTTAGGTTATGATTCTCCGTTCCTATACACCACCAATAATGTACAGTTGGGTTATAATCTTAGTGAGCCAGACAAATATACATTGAATGTACGGTTGAATTTCTACAATCACAACAGTCCTGTGAGAGGCATGAACCAGCTTTATCAGGAAAGCGGCAAGGCAAATCAATATCTGCAAAACAACAGAAAAATGCTGGAGCAGATTCCATCTCTGGACATTTATTATTCGCTCAACATGCCCCATGACCAGAACCTGGCTCTGAACCTGGTGGGTACTTACATCGGCACAGATTACCAGTATCGTATGAGGGAATATACGTTCAACAAATCGCCGGATGAATCTGTAAAGAACGCTCCGCTGACCGATTACAGTTATGATGCAACTGGTAGAAAGCGCTCTCTTATTGGTGAAGGAACATACAGCAAGAACTGGAAACAGATGGCTTTATCGGTAGGTGGACAATATAATATCAGCCACACAGATAACATCTATGTGGGAAGCAGTAATGCTGATACGGAATTGAAGTACAGCAATCTCTATCTTTTCACCCAGCTACAGGGACAGCAGAAGTGGTTCAGTTATCAGGTGGGAGTTGGCGCAACCAGGTCTTCCATCCATCAGGGGGAGAACGGATACAGCAAATGGCTGTTTCGACCACAGGTAACTTTACAGGCAAAGGCTAGCGATCGTCTGAGTTTTAAATGGAGCAGCAAAATCACGTCAGACATCCCAAGCCTTTCCGACTTGAGCGAGTTGCGCCAATATTCCAACAGCTTTGAGGCGCGTGACGGCAATAGCGGTCTGAAGCCATTTACCGGCTACAACAATACCTTGTCGGCTTCCTGGAACATTCCGCTGATGTCTGTGTACCTGGAGGGAAACTGGACGTATTACGACAAGCCAATAGCCACTTCTATCTTGCCCGAAAAGCGGGAGGATGGCTCTTATCTCTTTGTGAGCAAACCGGAGAATCAGAAGAGTCATGATTACAAGCACCTGCTGTTGACTCCAGAAGTTCACCTCATCAAGGATCATCTGGATTTGAACCTCATGTGCGAGTATCAGAACGTCAAGACAAAGGGTTTGGATTATTCCCACGAGTTCAATTACTTCAGTTATGGAGCAGAAATTCGGTACATGACAGGCAATTGGAACATTGGCTATGGTGCCTATAAGGTGGAAAAGAGTTTTTGGGGAGAAAAGACAAACGGCGGAGAGCCTACCTCCAATCTTGCCGTAACCTACAGTTATAAGAACTGGCAGTTTGGCATTCTCGGATTATTCGTATTCTATCCTCATGGCTGCGTGTATAAGGATGAACTTTTCAACAAGTATGTGCAGCAGAAGAACAAGGTACGCCTTGCTGACCAGGGCAACATGCTTGTCTTTGCTGCCAGCTTCAACTTCAGCCATGGCCGCAGATACCATACAGGCAGCCGTAAGCTGAACAATAGCGATAGAGATAATGGTATCAGATAGAATAGTTTTATATTTTCCTGAAATCACAAATAAGCAAAAGGCTGAACTTCCTAACCCGAAGTTCAGCCTTTTTGCATGTCATCAGTAATCCAAATACGCATTTTATCGTTTATAGACGATAAAAACGCATCAATTCTATCGTTTATAGACGACAAGCATCATTTTTAGGGCAATTTTGCGCTGGGACGATTACCCTTCTAAGAGAAGAAAATAATATTTCCAGTTAGGAAAATAAAAATCTCTAACTGGGAAAATATTTAGGATGAAAATGACTCAAAACAGACAACTGAGACTCACATTCCGGTTTTTCCGGCTCTAAATCGGGCAATAGTCTCAGTTATCCCGTTTTTACTTGCATTTTTTAGGAGAACATGATTTTGTATTTCAGCAAGGTCTAAATCTACTTTAAAGCAAAAAACAAAGCAAATTTGAGGGTTTGGGAGACCTAAAAAGAATGCTTTTGTAAAATCTTTCGAATAATCTATAGGGCTGAGACCGAAAATAAAAAACTGAGAAACCTTCATAAGTCGTTGCTTTCTAGGGAATTAGATTATCGCCTCTTTTCCTTTTACTTGCTTCCATAGTCTCAGTCTCAGAGTCTCAGTTGTTTTTCAAGCACCCCCTCTTCTTCTTATATACTTATATATTATATATATATTAATATATAATTAATTAATAATCAATAAGTTATAAAGATAAAGAAAGAGAGAGCGGAAGAATGGTACCCCCTTTATTTATAACTGAGACTCTGAGACTGAGACTCTCTGCTCATCCCGAACAAAAAAGCAGAAGTCTGCCAGCATCCCTGCCAGCAGACTCCTTTTCCATAAACCGAACCTAAATTTTACACTTTCTTTTTCTAGGAAATGCAATTATAATGTAAACCTAAATATAACCTATTACCTTGATGAAACTTCTAATACGCTTTTCTCTATTATAACGCTTTGCAAATGAATACCTTCTTAAGACTATTCAGCAACAGCCTGCTCTGTAGACTCCTGCTGAGTATTCTCTACAGGTGCATCCTGAGCCTTTACTTCCTCTGTAGGCTGCGCATTCTCCACCTGCTCTACAGGAGTTTCGCTTGCCTTTGCCTCTGTTGACTCTGTAACATTCTCTACAGGAGTTTCCTGCTTGGCAGAATTCTCAACGCTAGCTTGAGAACTGATAGCTGTGCCTTCTACTGTTGAATCGGCTGGAGCTACTGTATCAACTGGAGCTACTTCAGAATTACCCATCATTTTGCTAGAAGCAAAAACATTACTTACTGAAACCATTACCATAGCTGCGATAGCTGCAAAAACGAACTTCTTCATAATCTTATCTTTTAAACTGTTATTACTAATATTGTTATTTACTTTCGTTGTGGATTCATTATCGAACCCGCTATTCATTATCACAAGATGCGTGCCAGAAAATGAGCAAGGCAACTACTTCTCCTGATTATCAGCCACTTATCATTTTCGTGTCAAAAACAGAGAGTGGGGAAAAGGGGGAATGAGTGGGGAAAAAATCCACAAAAAAAATGGGGATTCCGTTCCTGATAACTTCCATTTTCCCCAAGAAACAGTTTTGTTTCACCCCGAATTCTGGATTTCTTTATTGCTTCAGATTCATTCCCAGACATACAAGAGAGCATGGTTACCCCAAAAGAAAGCACAAAAGCTAGAAAAATGAAACAGATATAGCCCTCAAAAACGCTCCTTTTTTGGAAGATACATTCCTTTTTCAAGTTATACGGAAGATTGATGATTGCGTTAACCGCTTGATAATAAGCCTTTTAGAAGAAAGCAGATTAGAAAATCTTCCAGATTCCAAATCTTCCAATTGTTTTTTCTGCATATCCCTCCTACCTCTATTTATATATATTATATATATAATTAATTAATAATCAACAAGTTATATAATACAAAGAAGTAAAGAAGAAGGACAAACTAAAGATGCATACCAACTCAAAATTAATTGGAACAACTGGAACGCAGCCCCAGGAAAATCCCCTTTTCTCTAGAAGGTAAGCCCAATCCATTTGCTTTTCACCTTAGGAACAGAAAATCATAGGAAAAACATTAATTTTCCTTAAACAAGCCGTTTTCCTGGATTATTTCGAAGTATAGTTAGAAATATTTTCGTATTTTTGCAAAGTATACTTTAAAATATTTCTGTATAGACTAGCAAATTATTAGAAATATCATCATAGACTGTAGATAAATGCAGAGGATAACGCATAAGAGAATCAGAATTTCCTGGCTGCTGCTATTGGTTTACTTGCCGATGCTGCTTGCCGTTACGTTTCACCATCATGGTGAAGCGCAAGGAACTCATGCTGATTTCTATTGCGCCGATTGTGCCCATCATGTTCATCACGACGGGCATCTGATAGCCCTACAGCATACCATGCACGACTGTGTGCTTTGCCAATTGCAAAGCACTCCTTATCTGGCTCCATCCCTCGTGGTTTGGGTTGCCATCGCCGTGCTCCATCTCTCCCCTCGCCGTGCTTTCTGCTCTCCTTGTCTGTGCAGGGCGAAGGGGGTAAAATCTACCCGTGCTCCACCTTATTCTCTGTTTTTATAAATAATTGAATATTAACAGAATAAGGTAACAAATAACATAATGAGAACAATATTGAAATCAATATTGCTGATGAGTCTGTGCTCATCGGCAACAGCCCCTGCTATGGCTATAAACAGAGCAAATCATGATAAGAAGGAAGCAAACATTCATGAAGAGGAAGCAAGCGATTCTACCAGACACCAGCCGCTGACGGAATCGAGCGTGAAACTGAACGAAGTGGTAGTAACAGGCTTGACGGGCAGCCAGAAACTGAAGCAATCGCCGGCACCTATCTCCTTCGTTTCTGCCCGCCAGCTCGAAATGCAACCTTCTACCAACATCATCGACGCCATCGCCCACCAGCCAGGCGTTTCGCAGATTACCACGGGAAGCGGAATTTCAAAGCCCGTAATCCGTGGCCTGGGCTATAACCGTGTGGTAGTGGTAAACGATGGAATCAGACAGGAAGGACAGCAATGGGGCGATGAACACGGAATAGAAATCGCCCCCGCTTCGGTTCATTCCGTAGAGATTCTGAAAGGTCCGGCAAGTCTCATGTATGGCTCAGATGCGATGGCAGGCGTCCTCATCTTCCACTCCGCTCCTACCCTTGCCAAGGGCGACATGAGAGCAAATTTCTCAACGGGTTATCAAACCAACAACGGACTTTTTGATTATTCGCTCAACTTTGCCGGCAACCAGGGCGGATTTGTATGGAACACCCGCTACAGCGGAAAGATGGCGCATGCCTACAAAAATAAATACGATGGTTATGTATTCGGTTCATCACTCAGAGAGCAGGCATTCTCGCAGCTTCTAGGCTGGAACTACCGCCAGGGGCATTCGCATCTCACACTCGATTATTATCATCTCACTCCAGGCATCGTAGAGGGAGAAAGAGATGAGAAAACGGGCGAACTGGAAATTCCGGAAGGCTACGATGCCAAGAGTTACGGCAAGCCGATGCCTTATCAGCAGATTCATCATTACAAGGCTGTACTTGATAATTCCTGGTTCCTGGGCGACGGCAATCTGAAGTTCCTCCTGGGTTATCAGCAGAACCGCCGTCAGGAGTTTGAGGAGAAAGAGAATCCGAAGGAATGCGGACTCGATTTCATGCTCCATACCATGAATTACGACCTGCATTATCTCTCGCCGGAAATGAATGGCTGGAAGTTCTCTACGGGCATCAACGGTATGTGGCAGCAGTCGATTAATAAAGGTTCTGAATTTCTGATTCCAGCCTATCATCTCTTCGATTATGGTGTATTTGCCACGGTGAGCAAGGAGATAGGCAAACTGAACCTGAGCGGCGGCATCAGATACGATCATCGCCATCTGCACAGCGAGGCGGATTCTTTCCGCTTCCAGGCCTTTAAGCGCAGCTTTGAAGGAGTAACCGGAAGCATAGGATTGGCTTATGAAATCCTGCCCGATTTCAATCTGAAGCTGAACCTGGCAAGAGGATTCCGTGCTCCGAACATCAGCGAATTATCATCGAATGGTGTGCACGAGGGAACCCAGCGATACGAATTGGGAAATACCAGTCTGAAGCCGGAAAACAGCTGGCAATTCGACCTTGGTCTGGATTATTCTTCGCCTATCATTTCGGCAGCGCTCTCGCTGTTTGCCAATCGCATCAACCATTACATCTACAGCGAGAAGTTGGCAGATGAGAACAATCAGCCTGTCCTCATCGACGACACGCCAGCCTATCAGTTTACTTCGGGCGACGCCCGCATTCTGGGTGGTGAGGCGAGCATCGACATCCACCCTGTGGAGCATCTGCATATCGGCAACACCTTCTCGTATGTCAACTCGGTTCAGTTGCATCAGCCATCCGAATCAAAGTATCTGCCATTCACCCCAGCTCCTCGCTGGGTTTCGGATGTAAGGTATGAGTTTGTCTGCGACGGCAAGACTTTCGACCATCTCTTCGTAAAGCTACAGATGGATTGCAATCTCCGCCAGAACCATTATTTCGCAGCCAACGAGACGGAGACCGCTACGCCATCGTACACCTTATTAAACATGTATGCCGGTACCGACGTGAAGCTCCATGGCAAGCGCCTTCTCTCGCTCTATCTTTCGGGCGAGAACCTTACCAACCGTGCTTACCAGAACCACCTGAGCCGTCTGAAGTATCTTGACGTAAACCAGGTTACAGGCAGAAGAGGCGTTTACAATATGGGCCGCAACTTCAGCATAAAGATAGTGGTTCCGATAGAGCTGTAACTCCCCTTTATAGGATAAGTAATTCCCCTTTTAGGATAAGCAATTCCTCATCAGGAATCAGAATTTTGAATAAACAAGTACCGATAAGGATGCCAAAAGCTGCCGGAAAAGCAACTTTTGGCGTCATTATCGGCATTTTTTCGTCTAATTATTAGACAAACATTACCACTTTTCTATGATATTTCGTAACTTTGCACCATGATTAAGAAACAAGGAACGATATTGATTGTTGATGACAACCGCAACATTCTTACTACGGTAAGGATGCTGCTGGAACCCATATTCGATGGTATCATCACCATCGCCAACCCTAACTCCATCCCAGCCAAGCTGAGAGAGGAGCACCCCGACGTGGTGCTCCTCGACATGAACTTTTCCAGCGGAATCAATTCGGGAAACGAAGGACTGTACTGGCTCAGGGAAATCAAGAGCCTCAGCCCGAAAACCGAAGTGGTACTCTTTACCGCCTACGCCGACATTCAACTTGCCGTAACAGGCATCAAGGAAGGTGCCGCCGACTTCATCGTGAAGCCTTTTGAAAACGAGAAGATGATTCGTACGCTGGTAGAGGCTAGGGATAAGAACAGGGCTGTGGATAACGTTATCAACAGGAAAGGTGGAAAACCTGGTGGAAAAGATGTGCAAAGCGCTATGTATTGGGGAGATAGCGAAGTTATGAACAATTTGAGAAGTATTGTGGAAAAAGTTGCCGCAACCGATGCAAACATCCTCATTACAGGCGAAAACGGAACAGGTAAAGAGGTGTTAGCCAACGAGATACATCGTTTATCCACAAGATGTGGGAAAAAGATGCTGCCTGTGGATATGGGAGCCATTACGGAAACCCTTTTCGAGAGCGAACTCTTCGGTCATGTGAAGGGTGCTTTTACCGATGCCAAGGTGGATAAACCGGGCAAGTTTGAGCTTGCCGACGGCAGCACCATCTTCCTGGATGAGATAGGAAACCTATCCTACAGTCTTCAGGCAAAACTCCTTACCGCCCTGCAACGCAGAAGCATCGTAAGAGTGGGCGGAAGTAAGCAGATTCCCATCAACGTACGACTGGTTTGCGCCACCAACCGCAACCTGCAGCAGATGGTAAACGATGGCGAATTCAGAGAGGATCTGCTCTATCGCATCAATACCATCCACCTGGAATTGCCTGCCCTGAGACAGAGAAAATCAGACATCGTTCCGCTGGCAGAAAGATTCCTCCATCAATATGGCGATTTATATAATAAGTTTAATCTCCGTTTTTCGGAAGAGGCAGAGAAAAAACTTACCAGTTTGCCATGGTACGGAAACATCCGTGAACTCCAGCACGCCATCGAGAAAGCCGTGATTCTATCTGATGGCGGAATGATTTCTGCCGAAGATATTGACGGCGGAAACCAGCAGAGAAAAGAGAAGCCTCTGGAAGAGGTTCAGACGCTCGACGAGATGGAAAGCCGAATGATAGAGAAAACCATCAGGGAATGTGAAGGAAATCTGTCGGTAGTAGCTGCAAGACTGGGCATTTCCCGCCAGACGCTTTACAATAAGATTAAGCGATACGGGTTATGAATTTAGGCACGGATTACACAGATTACACGGATTTTTAGTTATCAGATGAATAATCAGTTAGCAATCATCGTTTTATTGGTGATTTTGGTAGTTTTAGTAGCAGTCAACATCTGGCTCTACCGCCACTATCGCCGGAACATCAAGAAGGTAACCTTCCTTTTTGATGCGATAGATAATGGGGATTTCTCCTTCAGTTTTCCTACGGAGAAGAGGTTTAAGGAGGATAAAATTCTACACCAGTCCCTCAACCGCATCAAGCTTTTCCTGCAACATACGAGAGAGGAGCAGATGGATCGGGAGAAATATTACGAGCAGATTCTGAATGCGGTGGATACGGGCATCCTGGTGGTGGATGGCCACGACAACATCCTGCAACATAATCAGGCAGCCCTCCGGTTGCTTGATACGGATGTGCTTACCCACATGAACCAGGTAAAAGGGAAACTGAAGGATGAACACCTGGCAAAGCATGAGACGCAAGCCATGCTGAAAGACAAGCACGTGCGCATCATCGCCCTGAGCGACGTGAGCCACGAGCTGAGCAATCAGGAAGTGGATTCTTGGATCAAGCTGATTCGTGTGCTGACCCATGAAATCATGAATACCATCACGCCGGTTACTTCGTTGAGCGAAACTCTGCTTACCCGGGTTACAGAGGATAAAGACCTGAAGCAAGGCTTGGAAACCATCCACAAAACAGGAACCGAACTGTTGGCTTTCGTCAACAACTATCGCCGTTTTACCCATGTTCCCCAGCCTCAGTCTGCTCTTTTCTACGTGGAGCCATTCCTGGAAAGAATGGCGTTGCTCTGCAACCACGAAGTAGAGATTTCGGTTTTTCCCAAGGATTTGCTGGTTTACGCCGACGAGAGCCTCCTCTCTCACGTGGTAACGAATCTTCTGAAGAATGCCGTAGAAGCTTTCAGGGAAAAGGAAAGAGAAGACAAGCAGGAATGCCGCTCCGCGGATTTGCAATCCGCGGCAAGCAAGAAGGCATTTATCCGTCTCCAAGCCTACGCCAACGCCCAGGAATCCATCATCATCGACGTGAGCAACAACGCCGGTCTCATCCCCGAAGATGTAGCCTCCCACATTTTCATCCCGTTCTTCACCACGAAGCCGGAAGGAAGCGGAATCGGTCTCTCCCTCTCCCGCCAGATTATGCGAGTAAGCGGCGGCAGCCTCTCGCTCCATCAGGACAAGGCACAGGGAATCACCACCTTCCGCATCATCATCCCATAACATAAGCACATTTTTTGAAAGAAAAGTTTGGTGTTTATCCATAAAAATCGTATCTTTGTCCCCACAAATACAGAAGATTATGGCATTCGAAAAGGAAATCAAGGAATACGAGGA
>ENA-ORLU01001091-ORLU01001091.1-human-gut-metagenome-genome-assembly--contig:-NODE-1091-length-21903-cov-3.422020_pt1 | contig 21903 bp, 22 predicted proteins | sample MGYA00243009_ERZ508833 | MGnify/ENA primary metagenome ERZ508833 (study PRJEB26277, sample SAMN04329763) | human gut metagenome | biome: human-associated habitat | host: Homo sapiens | place: USA...
GAGCATAAAAAAATTGAAAATACCAATTTGGGATAGCCCAATTGATATTTTCATTTAATTTGTCAACAATCTGAACGGTTCCTCAGAACCGTTTTTATTTTACCCTGAAAGGAGGCATTTAATGTCCGAAGGACTGCGACCGCACAGACACTGTTATTTTGAAGTAGAATCAAAAAGATACTTCGATAAAAACAGAGAGTGTGCAATCAGAAAAACGCACTATGAGTGCATGATATGCGGTCATGTGTTCTATGAAACAGTAGAACTTTCTCATGATCCACCGCAATACAAGAATAAAAATAATGTATTAAACAGAAATAGAAACAGAGGCTAGACGTAGTCTCTCTTTATTTTGCCCTGAACACGGCATTTAAAAGGTTTAAAAATTCATCCAGCATGATGTTAAAACTGCGACCGCACTAGAAGACACTAGATTTAAAAACGTAGCGGAGAGAGGTATTACATGGATTTTCTTAAAGATATTCTAGGCACTGAATTATTTGAACAGGTGGCTAATGCAGTAAATGCATATAACGGCGATGAAGCGAATAAGGATAAACAGATTAAGATTGCAAATCTAGCAAGTGGTAAATACGTTGATAAAGGCAAATATACGGCTCTTGAGGAATTATTAAATAAGAAAGATAGCGATTTAACGGACGCTCAGAAACTTATTGAAGGTCTAAAAGAATCAGCTGGAAAAGGAGAAGATATGGCTACTAAGATTGCAGAATTTGAGACAACTATCAGAAATCAGCAGGAAGAACTAAAAAAAGCAGAGACAGAGTCAGCATTAAAGATTGAACTTCTTTCAGCTGGAGCCAAAGCTGATGACATTGATTATTTACTATTCAAATTAGGTAATGACAATGATTTTAAAGCCGAACTTGATGAAAACGGCAAGTTAAAAGGCATTGATGAAAAAATGAAGAATTTAAAGACTATTTATCCTAATCAGTTTGAAGCCGAAACATCTAAGAAAATTGATGAAAATAACTTACCAGGCGGCAAAACCGACGATACTCCTGAACCAACCACTTTGACAGGAGCAATCAGAAACAGATATGAAAATAAAGAATAAAGAGAGGATTAATATATGTCAGTTTTATTAAAAGACATGAAAGTTGGAATGCATGACAAAGTCGCTGAACAAGTAGTTGACTCATTTATCAGACATTCCGAAGTATTAGAATTATTACCATTCGATAATGCAGTATCACCAAGTGGAGGCTCTACATTAACATATGGATATGTACAGACTAAATTACCTTCTAACACTGCATGCCGTGCTTTAAATACTGAATATGCTTCTAGTGAAGCAAAATTAGAACAGAAAGCCGTTAACTTAAAGGTATTCGGTGGTGCTTTCGAAATTGACCGTGTTATTAAGGATGCAGAAGGCATGTACGATAACATGGCATACCAGATTGATGAAAAGGTAATCTCAGCAATTGGAACATTCCTTAATGCTATGATCAACGGAGATTCAGCAACTAACTCTGAATCCTTTGACGGCTTAGACAAGTTCTTAGTTGGTCAGACAACAGAATTTAACAAAGGCGCTTACTATGACTTATCAACAATGGTTAGGCTAGAAGAAAATGCCAGTGTATTCTATGAAGCATTAATCAAATCAATCAACAGAACAGGCGCAGATGCTTTATTTGTGAATGAAGATATGAAATCTAAAATTCAGACTGTCGCTAGAGTATAGGATATAAGTCAGAAAGTGAAGAAACTTTCGTCCGTGTTGTTACTACAATCGGAGAAAATAAAGTAAGATTAATTGATTTAGGAGACATAGCTGTTGAAACTCCTGCACCTAAGCTACAGAGTAATGCATTTAGCACTTTAGGTACTTATATGATTACTGCTTGTGATTTAAGTGTCAGAACAGGACCGGGAGCTAACTATAGAAGAAAGATATATGAGGAATTAACTAAGAACGCTAAGGCTCACGATTACGATAAGGACGGATGTCTTAACTACGGTACTCGCGTCACTATATCCAAATTCGATGGAGATTGGGCAAAGATTCCAAGTGGCTGGGATGCTAAAAGATACTTGAAAATAGTCTGATTTGAGTTTTATCATGAGTTTACTCATAAAGATGTTAACTAAACTCGATTTAATTTCTATTAAATTTCAACTACACAACAATTTATACTCATAAGAAAAGACCAGGGCTTATTTGCTCTGGTCTTTTTTTGCTTTCTCTATGTCATCTCTTATAAGTTTTTTAATGTAACCCATTTTAGATTTGACATGATCAAGTTTTTCTAGAATGTCTGCATCTGTTTTCTTATTGAATGCAAGATTGACACATTTCGTCATCTTCTTAGCATAGTTTGCGCTAGCTTTCTTCTGCGCTTCAGTTGACACGATTATACCTCCCTTAGAATAATTTTGAAATCAAGAATACTAATACGGCAATAAGTCCAATCAATTCGATAGCTTTTAAAATTAATTTTTCCATTGTTTTCTTTGAAAAGTGGTTTTATAATAGTGATAGGAAGAGAGGACAAGCCCCTCAACCTACTTAGTTAAATAGTTTGATTAGAATCAAAATCCAACCAATTAAGGAAATGATTCTAATCACTAGTGCTTCGAATAGGTCCATTATTCGAAGTATTTTTTTAATTTTCTTACCTCCTTTCTTGATTATAGTATATCATAAAATTACGCATACATCAATGTATATTGATATATGCATGAAAATATTATATAAAAAATCTCAGTAAACAATGATAGTTTTTGCGTTTTGATTATGTTGTTTCTAACGCTCAAAATGAGCGTTAGAACTTATCAAAAAATAAAAAAATGGCTTATTAAGGCATAAAATTAGAATCATAAGTGAGCGTTAAATAAGTGTTAGAATGAGCGTTATAAATATATGATGCGCCACTATGTAAGTACTAAACTAGTAACAAATCAGTAACAAGGGGCAAAAAGTCTAGGAAACAAGCCAATTTTAACATCACATACAAATGTTTCATAATAAATATAACCCCTTTCATTGGAAGATAAGTTAATTATATCTATTATTTAAGAAAAATTTAAGGTGAAAGTACACAAATAATACATTTTTCTTTGTTAAGATAGTGTAATAGATGAGGAGTGGTGAATATGAATGAATTAAAAGGCCTCTCACAACAAGAGGTACAAGAAAGAATAGAACAAGGACAAGTGAATTATACAGGTCAGTCTATTTCTAAAACAAAAAAAGAAATTGTGAAGCAGCATACACTTACATATTTCAACTTTCTAAATATATTTTTAGCTGTTTTGATTGTGATTTCAGGACAGCTGCAGAACTTAACTTTTATTGGAGTTATGGTAGCTAATACAATATTAGGTATCATTCAGGAATTCAAGGTTAAGAAAACTATTGATAAGCTAAGTGTTGTGACTGTAGAGAAAGTGAAAACATTACGTGATGGTAACTTGATAGATGTTCCAGTAGAAGAGCTAGTTATGGATGACATTATCTTTCTGCAAGCTGGTAATCAGATTGGGACAGACTGTCAGGTTATAGAAAATCATGCATTAGAGATTAATGAATCTCTTTTGACTGGGGAATCAGTACCTGTTAAAAAGAAGGAGAACGACGAAATCTATGCAGGAACCTTCGTTGTGGCAGGAAGTGGTTATGCAAAAGTAATCCGTGTAGGGAATGCGAACTATTCTACAAAGCTAGTGAACCAAGCTAAACATAAGAATCTTGCATCTAGTGAGATGAGAGATTCTATTGAGAAGATTATCAAGGTTATGAGTATTATTATTGTGCCAGTCGGTCTATTACTCTTTAGAGCACAATATAAGGCCATGCCAAATGACTTTAATACCGCATTAGTTAAAACAGTAGGTGGGGTTATTGGGATGATTCCTGAGGGACTTGTCTTATTAACTTCTTTATCTTTTGTATTAGGTGTTGGTCGTCTTGCAAAAAAGAAAGCACTTGTTCAACAGATGGAATCCATTGAAGCATTAAGCAGAGTTGATGTACTATGTCTTGATAAAACAGGGACTATTACAACAGGTGAACTTAAAGTTAAACATATTGTTCCTATTAGTGATCAATATACGCGTGAGATGATTTGCGATATTATGGGTTCATTTGCTTTCTTAGTAGATGATATCAATCCAACTCAGAAAGCTTTAATGAATTACTTCACTAAAAATGATAAATATCATAAGAAATCAGAAGTACCATTTTCTTCAGAACGTAAATATCGTGCCATTACTTTTGATGATGATCGTTCTTTTGTGTTAGGTGCTCCTGAATTCTTGACTGATAATAAAGAAATCTTAGATCAGGTCAGTGGTTATTCTGAGTTTGGTTTACGTGTATTACTGTTAGGAGAAGCAGATTATTTAGAAGAGGGACATTATCATTCTCTTACTCCAGTTTGTCTTATTGCTATTAGTGATATCATTAAAGAAGATGCACATGATACATTTGATTATTTCAAATCTCAGGGTGTTTCTATTAAAGTCCTTTCAGGAGATAACCCTCTTACAGTTTCTCGTGTATGCACCCTTGCAGGGCTTGATAACGCAAATAATTATATGGATGCTTCGACCCTTCCTGATACTGTAGAAGAAATGAAACAAGTATTAGGAGAAACATGTGTCTTTGGTCGTGTTAAACCAGAACAGAAACAATTGATTATCAAAGCTTTCCAGGAAAATGGTCATGTCGTAGGCATGGTCGGTGATGGTGTTAATGATGTCCTTGCAATTAAGGATGCAGATTGTGGTATTGCGATGGCCAATGGAGCTGATGCGGCTAAGCAGGCAGCACATATTGTATTATTAGATTCTAACTTCAGTTCAATGAAGGAAATTGTAAACGAAGGTCGTGTCATCATTGCGAATATTGAAAAGGTCAGCTCACTATATCTAACTAAGACTATTTATTCTACAATTCTTAGTCTGATCTTTGGATTCTTCTGCTTAACTTATCCATTTACGCCTTTCCAGCTCTCTTTGGTAAGTGGTATGGCAATTGGATTACCATCATTCATTATTACTCTTGAACACGATACAACAATGAGTTCTAAGGGCTTCTTAACACATGTGATTCATACAGCACTTCCATGTGCTTTAAGTGTTGTAGTGCTTGTACTGTTTAATTTTTTATTAAAATGGATGTTCTTCTTAAATGCGAAATACTTTTCTACATATAGTTTCTTAGTGACTATATTTATTAGTTTTATTGTATTATTTAAGGTTTCTAAACCACTCAATTTTTTAAGAAAGTTTAATATTGGTTTAAACGTCCTGCTTACTATTGGTTGCCTTTATGCAATTCCAACCTATTTTTATATGTATCCTATTACGGACTTACGTGTTATTATAGTAGTAGCTTTTGAATGTGTTGTTGCTTATTATTTAGTCGCACTTATCACAAAAGCATTGGATAATATAACTGAATATAGACGTTGGAAGAGGAAGAAGCATGGATAAAAAATATTTTTTCTTTGATATTGATGGCACTTTGACAGATATACAAACTGGTATTCCTGTACCTAGTGCTTTAGAAACAATTAAAAAATTACAGGATAAAGGACATTTTGTCGCAATTGCGACAGGACGTGCCTATTATAAAACAAAAGATACTGCTAAGATGCTTGGTATTCATAATCTTGTATCTAATGGAGGGGCTGCTTTGATTTATAATGATGAGTTAGTTACAAATAGTCCATTAGATAGAGAAAAGGCTCTTGCACTTATTCATGAAGCAGATGAAAAAGGCTTTGGAATATTAATTGCTGTTAATGATAGTATTGATGTAGTGATGAAGGATGAACGCTTTATTGAACAGGTAGGAGAAAGACAGGAACCGACACGTTATATTCTTGATAAGTCATTAAACTATGATGATTTGAAGGATATTTATAAGATTTATATTGCGATTCCAGAAGACAAAGAAGAAGAACTTACTTTAAGAGATACAGTGGGTCATATCCGCTTTGTACCACCTTATCTTACTTATCAACATGATGCAAAAGAAAAAGGTATCATTAAGATGATGGAATACTTAAAGGCTGATATTAAGGATGTTGTAGTCTTTGGTGATGGTGAGAATGATCTTGTTATGTTCAAGAAGGAATGGACATCTATTGCGATGGGCAATGGTGTAGAAGACTTAAAGAAAAAAGCAGATTTTGTCACAAAAGATTCTACAGATGATGGTATAGAATATGCATGTCGTCATTTTGGCTGGATTGATTAAGAAGGAGTAATCCTTCTTATTTTATATATAACACAAATACATGTATAGATAATTATAAAACAACTAAATAAACTTATGATATTAATAAGAATACTTGTATACAATCTATGGATAATGTGATAGAATAAATTCAACCTTCAAAAAAGGAGTTGATGATATGGATCAGAATATAAAGGATTGTTTTAAGAAATCATTGGATGAAACAGCTATTCCTGGTGAACTTTATAAGAAGTATTCTGTAAAGAAAGGCTTACGTAATGAAGATGGTACTGGTGTATTAGTTGGTTTGACAAATATATCAGATGTAGTGGGGTACAAGAAGGTTGATGGTGAAAAAGTTGATGACTATGGTACATTGTATTATCGTGGTATCAATGTGAAAGACATTGTAGAAAATGGAAAAGGACGCCGTTTCTTATATGAAGAAGTATGCTTCTTGATTCTATTTGGCTATTTGCCAAATAGAGAGGAACTGGAGCACTTTAAGAAGACAATTAGCGATCATTACACCTTGCCTGAAAGATACCTAGAATTAAATATTTTGGGATATCCAGAGAAGAATCTCATGAACAAGCTACAAAGAGAAGTATTGATGCTTTATAGCTATGATGATGATCCAGATAATGTAGGTGTATTAGAAACATTATATAAGGGAATTGATTTGATTGCGAAGATTCCTGTTATTGTCAGCTATACATATCAATCAAAAGTACATCATTTTGATAAGGGATCTATGATTATTCATCATCAGAATTATGATTATTCTATTGCTGAACAGATTTTATATTTATTAAGAAGAGATGGTACTTTCTCTAATAAGGAAGCAGAAGTACTTAATACTGCACTTATTCTTCATGCAGACCATGGTGGAGGTAACAACTCTACATTCACAAATGTTGTTATATCTTCTACTGGTACAGATATTTATTCAGCCATTTCAGGGGCTATTGGTTCATTAAAGGGTCCAAAGCATGGTGGGGCAAATTTAGCTGTTAAGAAGCAGATGGAACTTGTTATTAATGAAATTGGTATACATGCATCAGAACTTCGTATTAGACAAATTGTCCAGGATATCTTAGATGGGGACTTTAATGACCATACAGGACTTATTTATGGTATTGGACATGCCGTTTATACACTAAGTGATCCACGTAGTGAAATCTTAGCTAAACAATGTGAAGAATTATCATATGAAAAATTCAGACATGATGAATATGAATTCTATAGAAAATTCTCAGCTATTGCGATTGAGGAAATCTATAAAAGAAAAGGAATTCATGTTTGTACAAATGTCGATTTCTATAGTGGTTTAGTATATGATATGCTTGGTATTCCTGAAGATCTCTATACATTACTCTTTGTAATTGGAAGAACAGTAGGGTGGGTCGCTCATAATATTGAATCTAAGCTTTATAGTGGACGAATTGTTAGACCTGCCACTAAATTTGTGGGAGAACTTAAAGAATATAAAAATATCGAAGATAGATAGGGAAAGTGCGACTAAAATCGCATTTTTTCTTTTGTTTTCAATAAAAACACTACACTTTTGAACCAATAAATGTTACTATCTTTATAAGGATGTTGCCCTCTTAAGGAGAAATATATGGTTGTTTCCTATTTATTGACAATATGTGGTTCTTTAATCATAATTATTGGAGCTGCTGTATTTATTATTGGAAAACACAGCAAATAAACCACTCCGGCTTAATTTTAAAATTAAGTCGGAGTTTTTAGTTTCTTAGTATTTAAGTTTTCACCTAATGCGAGTTGATCCTTATTCTTATTGCGTGTCTACTTCGCCTCTGTCGTATAGGATACTTGCATCCACAACCACTTACATCTGCATTTAGTACATTCTCATCAGCTGTTCTATACTGTCCATGATGTATTCTCTTTCCATTGAAATGGTCTTATCCCATAAGCAAGCTTATGAGGTGTACGATTCTTCCTGCATTACAAGTATGATGCCATTTGATTTACAGAGATATTCAAGATTATCTTGAAGTATCTCATTGTTACTTTTATCTATATTGGAATCCTTCTGAAATGTTTCGTTATAGCCCACAATAAGTATTCCTATATCATTATCAAGACAGTAATTAATCACAATGCGTGCTGTAGTCTTTGATTCTATTGTTGCGCTTACGCACTATTTTTTTTGATCATCTTATTGCCATAGTTCTGTTTATCCTTGATGGACTATAATCGTGCATTCTACTGTCAATTTTATATATTTTATACTCTCTTTCATTTTGGATTACTCAATTATAAGCACTAAAAAAAGCGCCGAAGCGCTTTTTAATTATTTTACTTTATGAATCCAGTTGAACTTATCTGGAAGTTTACCCCATTGGATACCTGTTAAAGTATCATATAATTTCTGAGTTAATTCACCAGTCTTGAAGTCATTGATAAGAACTTCTTCACCCTTATAACATAATTCACCAACTGGAGAAATAACTGCTGCAGTACCTGTACCCCAAGCTTCTTTTAATGCACCAGTACGTCCTGCTTCCATTAATTCATCAACACTTAGATGACGTTCTTCTACTTTATAGCCCCAGTCACGAAGAATTGTTAACATTGAATCTCTTGTAACACCTGGAAGTACTGAACCTTCAAGAGGTGCAGTCACTACTGTATCGTTGATTAAGAACATGATGTTCATAGAACCAACTTCTTCAACATACTTTCTTTCCTGACCATCTAGCCATAATACCTGAGTATAGCCATGTTCTTCTGCTTTAACCTGAGCAGCAAGTGAACCAGCATAGTTACCACCACATTTAGTGAAACCAGTACCACCCTTAACAGCTCTTACAAATTCATCTTCGATCCAGATCTTAACTGGTGCAACACCTTCAGGATAATAGTTTCCAACTGGTGTTAAGATAATAACGAATTTATATTTATTTGCTGGATGAACACCAACACCTGGTTCAGTTGCAAACATGAATGGACGAATATATAGAGAAGTTTCAGGTGCAGTAGGAATCCAATCCTGTTCATACTTAACAAGAGTTTCTACAGCTTCTACGAAGTCTTCTTCTGGTAATTCAGCCATACATAAACGTTTATTTGAGTTTCTCATACGTTTCGCATTCATTTCTGGACGGAATAACTGAACATTTCCTTCAGGATCACGATAAGCCTTTAAGCCTTCAAAAGTTTCCTGTGCATAGTGAAGGACCATTGTAGCTGGATCCATCTGAATTGGTGCATATGGTACAATACGTGCATCATGCCATCCTTTTTCAGAATCCCAATCATATACAAACATATGATCTGTAAAATATTTACCGAAGCCAAGATTTGACTGATCTGGCTTTTCTTTAAGAGTCTTTGCTCTTTCTACTTTGATTTTCATTATTAAAATCCCCCTTTAGAATTGTTCTCATTATAGTACTATCATTTGCTAGATGCAATACAAAATGAGGAAATAATACAAAACAATTTATATAATTTATGGAAAACAGAAAAATAACACTAAATCACTTTAACCTGCAAACTCTTTTCTAATACTGTAAGAGCGGCTTTTTCTAGGTTTTCATCAAAAGATGCACATCCTTTTGTATCTACTTCAATAACTGCATCAGGAAGCGCACTCTTAATCATAATACAATTAGAAATAACACAAATATCAGTCACTACTCCTACTACTCTTACTTCTTCATAAGCTGTATCCTTTAATAAGTTCGCAAGCATTAAAGATGGGAAAGTATTTTTTTCAATCACTGTATGATTTCTACTTAAAGACTGCAATTCTCCATAAAGTTCATGTCCTTTTGTCTGTGAGATACAGTGAGGAACAGGTAAATTCTTGCCTTCCTGTGTTTCTAGATAGTTATTAAAGTGTGTATCTTTAGTAAACCAGACATCTTCACCTTCTTCTTCATATTTCTTTACTAATGAAATGATATAAGGGGCAATCTTGGTTGCTTTTTCAAATCCAAGTGCACCATCCACAAAATCATTCTGATAATCTACAACAACTAGTAGTTTCTTACTCATAATGAAACCTCCTTTTTTATTTATTATAAACCACTTTCATATGTTATAATAGGGGACAGAGAGGTGTTTTTTTATGGATAAGAATTTATTGGGTATGTATGATTTGAAAATTGAGAGATTAAAGAAAGCATTAGAAAGAAATAACATGACTTGTGAAGTGTTTAATACTGAAGAAGAGCTTCATGATTATTTTAAGACAATTTTCAAGGACCAAAAGGTAGTAGCAGTAGGTGGTTCTATGTCACTAGATGAAATGCATGTATTAGATTTAGTGCGTGCAAGTGATGTGAAGTTCCTTGATCGTTATGCTAAAGGATTAACTAAAGAAAAAATCAATGCGATTCATCATGAAGCATTTAATGCGGATATTTATTTAACGAGTACCAATGCAATGACAACAGATGGCTGTTTATATAATATTGATGGCAATGGTAATAGAGTGGCTGCAATGATCTATGGGCCTAAGGATGTTTATGTAGTTGTTGGTGTCAATAAGATCTTTGAATCAGAAGAAGAAGCCATTGATCATATTAAAAACGTGTCAGCACCGGCAAATGCGATTAGATTACACCGTCAAACAGGATGTGCTGTTGCTGGTAAGTGTGTCAATTGCATGTCAGATCAAAGAATCTGTGCATCTTATGTCAAACTTGCATGTCAGGGAAACAAGGATAGAATTCATGTAATTATTATGAGACAGGAGTTAGGTTATTAATATGAAAGCAGGAATACTATGTCCTATCTCTGCACTACCATCATCTTATGGTGTAGGAGATTTTGGAAAGAACGCATATACATTTGTAGATCAGCTAAAAAAATCAGATGTAAAGATCTGGCAGATTTTACCACTTAATCCTTTAGCATATGGGAATTCACCTTATCAGCCTTATTCATCTTATGCCGGTGATGAACTTTATATTGATTTAGAAGACTTAGTTAAAGATGGATTACTTGAAAAAGGTGAATTAAAAACATTTAATAAACAGGCTGAAACAGTGGAATATGAAGCTGTACGCGCACATAAAGAAGACTTATTAAGACTCGCTTATAAAAGATTTGAATTTAATGATGATTTTAAACAGTTTGTAGAAAACAATAAATGGGTTGAGGGTTATGCCTTATTCCGCACTTTTAAATTAACAAATGAGGGAAAGCCATGGACAGAGTGGCATGAGGAATATAAGGAGTTCCCTAAACATCAATCTTTTGAACTGTTACCTTTTGAGAAAGAAATCAATTATCAGGAATTCTTACAGTATTATTTCTTCAAACAATGGTATGCATTAAAAAAATATGCGAATGATCAGGGGATTATGATTATAGGGGATATGCCTATCTATGTAGGATTAGATAGTGCTGATTGCTGGTTAGATCAGGAAGACTTCTTATTAGAGGAAGATGGCACACCTTCATTTGTAGCAGGTGTACCACCTGATTATTTTAGTGAATTTGGACAAAGATGGGGTAACCCAATCTATGACTGGGATCATCTAGAAAAGACAAATTTCAAGTTCTGGATTGATAGAATTCATAGTGCGAATAAGCTTTATGATGAAGTACGTATTGATCATTTCCGTGGATTTGATACTTATTGGAAGATTCCAGCATCAGAACCTACTGCAGTAGTAGGGGAATGGGTCGAAGCACCAGGGTATGCACTATTTGACAAATTATTTGAAGAATATCCAGATACAGATATTCTTGCAGAAGATCTAGGATTATTAAGAGATGAAGTGTATGAATTAAGAGATCATTATAATTTCAAGGGTATGTATATTTTCCAGTTCCATTACAAGGATGAATTTGATTTTGATAAGGTTGTTGTATATAGCGGTACACATGATAATGATACATTAATGGGATGGTATGATAATCTTGATAAAGATAGCTTAAAGGATATAGAACTCTTATTAGATGGTTATAGGGAACGTAAATTACATCGTCAGATGATTCATTATTGTATGGATTTACCTGCTGAATCTGTCATTATTCCAGTATGGGATCTTTTAGGAGAACCAGAAACATCACGTTTTAATACTCCAGGTACTATTGGATCTCCTAACTGGGAATGGAAGATGGCTCGTTTTACAGAATTTAATAAAGAAATGAAATTCATGAAGAAAATCATTCATGATACGAATCGAGATGAAACTCTATGAAAAGAGCCATTGTATTAAGTGGTGGAGGAGCTAAAGGAGCTTATGAAGCTGGTTTCTTACTTGCTGCAAAAGAATTAAACCAACATTTTGATATTGTGACAGGAACTTCTATTGGTGCGCTCAATGGGGCATTAGTCGCTATGGGAGACTATGAAGGATTAGAGTATACATGGAATATATTAGATATGGATCATGTCTTTAATAATGCACCTGATTTGACTGATTTAAAAGATGACTTTATGACAACTTCTTTATTTAATAAGGAAGAGGGAAGTAACTTGTCTGAACTTAAAGAATCCATTGCCCAGCAGACGTCTTTAGCTCAGTCTTTTTTAAGATATTATTTTAAAAATAAAGGGGCAGACAATACACCTTTTGTAGAACACTGCCGTGGACTGATGGATGAAGAACGTTTATTGTCTTCACCTATTGATTTTGGTATATGTACAGTGCAGTTTCCAAGTATGAAAGCATGTTATAAGACTAAATCAGAAATGGAAAGAGGTCATATGCTTGACTATTTACTTGCAAGTAGTGCCTGTTTTCCTGTCTTTCCAATGACAGAAATAAATGGTTATAAATATATTGATGGGGGATTTAGTGATAATCTTCCTATTGATCTTGCTTTAGATATGGGAGCTGATGAAATAGTCGTAGTGGATATGCATCTTATTCCGGTTCATCCACAATATATCAATCGTCCTTCTATTCTTTATTCATGTCCACCAGTTGATTTAGGTGGTTTTATGGACTTTAATAAGGATGCGCTAGAAAGAAATAGGCGTTTGGGCTACTTAATGGCTTATAAGTTATTTGGAAATTATGAAGGTAATCAGTATACTTTTCTTCCTTCAAATCAGACAGTATTTCATGATTACTATAAACAATTATTGATGATGGAAAAAGAAATGAGAGGATTCTTTAATAGTAATTCTTCAGAACTGACATCTTTATTATTAGAAGCCAATCATCAAATAATCTTAAATCTCAAAGATTATACATATATTACTTTAGATTTTATTGGAGAATTAATGGGCTTTGATGATTTAAAGGTTTATGCATTTGAAGAATACAAAAATATGATTCTTAATGCATTTGAGAAATATATGGAAAAGGATTATTTCCCTCAGGAATTAAGTCTGACAAAGGTGAATCTATCTTTCTTACAAAATCATCTCAACAGAGAATCAATTGTGGGATTCTTTCTACATCAAATGAAATACAAGGAAGCAATGGATATGAAGTCGTATTATACGTTCTGTAAAAAGGAACTAATGATGGCTTCACTCATTTATTTATTAATAGGAGGTGGATCAAATGAACATCATTAAAAGGAAATGCCAGAAAGTAGATATAAAAGAAGTTGTTTCTCTTTTTAATGAAGTGATTGAAACAGAACTTTATCTTGAAGAAGACACACCTGTTCTTGATGATTTTATTGAATCAGCATCATATTGTGGTGTAATGCTTGATGATCATCTATTAGTAGGTGCTTATTTGATTAGACCTTTAGGAACCGGACATTGCAAGCATATTGCAACTTGTTCTTATGCAATTAAAGCTGACTATAAGAAAGAACTAGATAGTCTGATTAAGGACTCTTTAGAACAGGCATTTAAAGCTGGATATGCAATTATGCAATTAAATACAGTCACTAAAACATTAAAGATAGTTTTAGATACAGTAGGCTTTAAGAGTTTAGGAATGATTCGTGATGGCTTTAAAACGTCTAAAGGTGATTATGAGAACACTTATGTTTTATATCGTACTCTAGATGAATCTATTTTAGAATGTAAGGAAAAACAGGATCCTATGTCTATCGAAATCAGTCATATCTCAAAGAAGATTCAAAATAGAGGAATTTACTGGATTGTATCAGAAGTCAAACATTATCGTATACAAACAAAAAGAGAATACTCTACCTTCGATTATCGTGATCTTCATTATCAATCAGAAGAAGATATTAAAAAATTTGTAGAAAATATTTTCCATAAGTATCATATTGAAAATGAAAAAAATCATGATACTGTGCATGTTTTATCTGTTCATACATCTAAAGATGATGCAGTAGCTGAATGGGTCAAGAGAGATGATCTAGAATTACAGAAGCAGATGACAAGCATGCATAGTTTTTCAAAGACAGTTAAATAATGAAGGAACTGAATTATAAAAGAATTGGAATTTATCTTCTAGGATTATTGATTTTAGGCTGTGGTATTGATCTCAATACAAAGACACAATTAGGTGTGTCACCCATCATCTCTGTAGCCTATAATATCGCCTATCTCACTCATATTCCTATTGGTGTAATGACTTTTATCTATTATGTTTTACTTGTCATTATTCAATGGATTTTATTAGGTAAGAAGTTTGATTATTTTCAATTCTTACAGATTCCTGCTAGTTTAGTAACAAGTTTTTTTATTCAGCTATTCGATGGAGTTATTCTCGTCGCTTCTAGTTATTCATTACGTTTAATGATGCTTATTCTTGCGATTGTAATTACGGGCATTGGGGCATCACTCACTGTAGGTATGAAAATAGTACCTAATCCTGCAGATGGCTTAGCAAGTGTTGTTGGAGAAAAGTGTCATAAAGGATTTGGTTTTGGTAAGAATTTCTTTGATGGGATTTCCATTGTAATATCTCTTATCATTGGCTTTGTCTTTACAGGTGGTATATTGGGTATTGGTCTAGGAACAGTGATTTCTATGATCTTTACAGGCCGTGTGATTGCCTTGCTTGAAACGAGTATTTCTAGGCTTTATTTTTCTGTCACAGAAATAGAGTTTGCTGAATAAAGAAGATTAAAAAGGCAAATATGCTCATCTATGCATATCTGCCTTTTTTTGTGCTGAGCATGGCACTAATTCAGTCAGAGATAGTCCGACCACAGGTAATTACCGCCAAGTGTGGTGAACTACAAGCCGATACTATAAAGGTTGAAGTGAAGGAAATACGTATCATACCTTAGGCAGATGTAAAGGGTGCATTAAATATCATGCGTAAAAGTAGCGTTGTGGATGTAAACATCCTATACAGTAGAGGCGAAGTGGACACGCAATAAGAATAAGGATCGCCTAACAATAGGTGGAGACTTAAATATCAATCTTCTTAAACGGATGCGTAAGCATCCTAGAAGTCTTGACTTCTAATACGGAGTATTAAGTCGAGGTAGTTCACTATTAATCCTAAAATTTGATTAAAAGAATAGGGGATAGACCTGGCTTGGTCAATCCCCTTAATTATTATCAAAGTGAGTTTGAAATTATCATGTAAATGTAGCGCCGTATACGAGACTTGTTACATACGGTGCAATGGGAGACGCAGTAATATTGATTAATCTTAGAATTGATACTATTTCTCGTCTACCCAATTATGATTAATTATCTAAGTCTTCACCGTTAGTTGCAATGACTTTTTTATACCAATCAAATGATTTTTTCTTTATGCGTTTAAAAGTACCGTGGCCATCATTATCTCTATCAACATAAATGAAGCCATATCTCTTTTCCATTTCACCCGTTCCATTAGAAATAAGATCTATACATCCCCAAGTTGTATATCCCATTAAATCAACACCATCTTCATCCACTGCATCTTTCATTGCTTGAATATGTTTCTTTAAGTATTCAATACGATAGTCATCTTGAATAGAACCATCTTCTTCAATCTTGTCTTTGGCCCCTAAACCATTTTCAACAATAAACAATGGCTTTTGATAACGATCATAAATTTCGTTCATAGTAATTCTTAATCCTAAGGGATCAATTTGCCATCCCCAATCACTTGTATCTAAATATGGATTAACAACTGAAGCAAAAATATTGCTTTCTGTTTGTTTTCCCTTGTCAGGATTAGCACTAGAAACACGAGATGAGTAATATGAGAAGCTAATAAAATCGACTGTATTTTCTTTTAAGATATTTACATCATTCTCTGCAAATGGTATTTCTGCATTTCTTTTTTCAATCCATTTTAAGGCATAGTTTGGGTAATAGCCTCGTGATTGCACATCAATAAACATATAACTTTCTCTATCATCACAAATTGATTTCCAATAATCTTCAGGATTACATGTTTCAGGATAATAAGAACCCGCAGCAAGCATACAACCTACCATATTTTCAGGATTTATCTCATGAGCTAATTTTGTAACTAGAGCACTTGCAACCAATTCATGATGTGCGCAGGTAATCATAGCTTGGGTTTTATTTTCACCTTCTTTAAATCTTAATCCTGCTGCTACAAATGGAAAATGAAGAATCATATTGATTTCATTAAAAGTAAGCCAGTATTTAACTAAACCATTATATCTTTCAAATAATACTTTAGCTAATTTAACAAAACAATCAATCATTTCTCTATTACGCCAGCCACCAAATTTATGAATTAAATGCATTGGGCAATCAAAATGATTAATTGTGACTAATGGTTCAATCCCATATTTTTTACATTCTTTAAAAATGTTTTCATAAAATAATAATCCTTTTTCGTTAGGTTCCAACTCATCACCAAGAGGGAAAATTCTTGTCCAGGCGATAGATAACCTAAAAGTTTTAAAACCCATTTCTCCCATTAAAGCAATATCTTCCTTATAGTGATGGTAAAAATCAACGGCTTGATGACTTGGAAAATAATGATCATCGATTCGATCTATCCACTTTTCTCCAGTCCCAATCGCATAACGATCTGATCCATGAGGCATTAAATCTACATTGGCTAAACCACGACCATCTTCAAATATGCCACCTTCAACCTGATTGGCGGCAGTGGCACCTCCCCACAAGAATCCTTCTTTAAATCCCATATTAAGTTCCTCCTCTATTTATTTTGACACAAACAATCATAGATATCTCCATGTTGTTTGTCTTCCTGTCTATAGAATAGAGGATGAGATTGAAGAAAGCAAAAAAGTTTCCAATTTGGAAACTTTTTTTGAATATATTAAATTAAAATAACTATGAATATATCGGTATATTTTTAATTCTAGTTTGTTAGTAATGTAGCATTTGACACTTTTTTGACACTTTTTGAACCAAAAACGGCATTTATAGCCTGTTTCTGATTATCTTCATTTACATGGGTATAAATATTCATTGTAGTGGCTATGTCTGAATGTCTAGCAAGTTCCTTTGCTATTTGTGGGCTAACTCCGCTATTGGCTAAGTTACTTATAAATGTATGCCTTAGCATATGGAAATGAAAATATATACCTGTCTTTTTTGATACTCCCTTTAGAGTAGTAGCAAAAAAACAGTCATTTATGTAATTACCCTCTATATCACAAACAACATGGCTATAAGGATTAATCTTGAACCAATCCACCAATATTTCTTTTAGTGGTTCAGCAAGTGGGATTATTGCATTGCTTGAGGTTGTTTTTAGTTTATTGGTTGTTTTTATTTCATTGATGTGTTTTCCTATGCAGTCTATTTGCTTATTTATATGAATTTCATTGTTGATAAAATCAAAATCATTCTTTTCAAGTGCTAAAGCTTCACTTAGTCTAAGACCACTATAATAACCAATATACAAGGCTATCACCATTGAATCATTCTTAAATGAATCTTTACAAGTTCTATTCTTTAAAGTCTCTATAATTGCCCCCAATTCCTGGCATGTAATAGTCTTTTTCTTTTTCATTGGTTCAATTCCTGTTAGATCTATCAATGAAACAGGGTTATTTTCAATATAGCAACATTTACAAGCATAACTAAAAATATTTTTAAGTATCTTTTTTATGTTCTCTTGTAATCCTTTAGACAAGTTAGAACACTCATTGAAATATTTTTGTAAAGTTGGATATTTGATTTTAGTAATTTTGTAATGACCTAATTTTTGCTTTATATGGTTCTTGTAGATACTGCCGTAAAGTTTTACCGTTGCATTAGATACCTTTCTCTTTTTAAATGTCTCATAGTAATCTTTAAAAACATGATTTAATGTCAATTCGCATTCTTGAGTTAAATATCCGTTCTTTGCTATTTGTGCTTTTAATAGTGTTTCGTGTGCTTTTGCTTCTTTCTTGGTGTTAAAGCCCCCTTTTCGATAGATACATGAAATACCTAATTCATTCTTATAAGGGAAATACACCTGGTAAGTGATACCTTTCTTTCCCTCTCGTTCTCTTATGCTCATTTTAAAGCCCTCTCTTTTCTAGTCTTTTTGAATTGAATTTACAAGCCCATGACTATATAATAGAGAGCGTAATAAAAAGACTTCCCCAAGTATTTTATTACACTACATGACTATATAAAGTCATGTGAGCCGTTACTACTGCAATAGTGACGGCTTTTTATTTATTCAATTCACATATATATATTACATCAACAACAACATAAATAGCAAATAATTATAGGGGGTCTACCTGTCAGCAAAATAGAAAAAATAAAAAAATTTTTTTGCAAAAAAAACACCTTTTTTTACTTTTTATATAACAGTATATAAAACATACTTGGCAAATACGAATTATTATAAACTTAACAAATTTTAACAAATTGGGGTTAAAATGAAAATAATAAGGCTAGTCATTTTGAAAGTGCGATATAGGATACCACAAATAACAATAATAAGCAAATTTTCAAAAAAGTGGGTAACTTGCAAGCAAAATTATGATGGTGTATCATTCAAGTATGCAATAACGATACCACCGATTATACAATAAAAAAGTGAGTTATTGCAGTAATAGAAAATTAAGAAAGGAGACCAGACCACATGAAAAACCTTGATATTAGGGAAGCATTAAAAAATGCAAATATGCGCCATTGGGTTCTTGCTGATGAATTGGGTATTGATGAAACAACTCTATCACGTTGGTTACGTCATGAACTCCCAAAAGACAAGAAAGATAGAATCATGAAAATCATTGAATCATACAAATAAGCTTTAAATAAAGCATAATAAAATACTTGGGGAAGTATTCTTATTAAAGGAGTAATTTATCTAGTATAACCAGGAATAACAAAGGGTAAAAACTAGATAATTTACTCCAAAAGTATTGTTTTGAAAATATCAGAAAAAACACTGATATATACTACGTAATTTCAATAAATCATGGTGTAAAATAACTTAGAGTTATCTTACGCTCTTGAATCATTGAAACAGTTAGAAAAAAAGAACAAAAAAGGAGAACTAAAAACACTATGAATGACTTAAAAATGCTAACAGTGGAAGAAGTAATAGACATTTTGAACACTAGTAAGAACACCTTAACAATGCTTAGAGAAACAGGGGCATTGAAAGCAATCAAGACAGGTAAAAGCTATATGTATTCCCAGGAAGCCGTTAAAAGATTTCAAGCAACATTTGAAGGCTATAGCATGGATAACCTTGTAAATATTAACGCTTCTATTGAAGACGTCAAAAGTAAGCAACTAGGGGCGTAAGCTCCTTTTTTTTGTCAGTGGTGATCATATGCAAGAAAACAGAAAACAAAGGGATATGTATGTAAATATCTATGATAATTTCACCGAACAGGGCTTAACCCTAGAACAGGCTTATATATTGGGGCGTGTGGCACGTTTTAATAATGTGGGTTCACCCTATTATGAAAGCAATAAAACAATTTCTAAAATAATGGGTAAAAGTGAATCGACAGTAAAACGCTACATAGATAGACTTGTAAAAAAAGGTTATTTACACAGGAAGACAAGCAACCGAAAACGTTTATTATCTATCAATGCTTCTAATTATAAGGGTCAAAATGAACCTTATAAGAGCAACAAAAACAGTGATGGAACTCTAATAAGGGTCAAAATGAACTCCAATAAGGTTCAAAATGAACCTTGTGAGAGGGTCAAAATAAACCACTATAAAATAGATAATAAAATAGAAGATAAAATAGAGGAAAACCAAGAGCTAGACATAACAGAACTAACAGGAGAAGCAACAAGCAATAAACTACCAGATAATGAAAACATTGTATTAACAGAAGAACAAAAGAGAATTAAAGAAGAAATAGAAAGAATTGGGAGAGGATATTAATATTATGAAGGTTTAGAGGTATTAGATTAGATGATAAAAGATATAGATCTATTTGAAAATCAATTAAATGTGATTGGTTATCTATTAGTAAATGAACACATTAAAGAGATAGACAAGTTGTCTATCACTAAGGATTACTTTAAAGACATAAACAGACAGGGAAAGACCTATAATTTTAAATACATCTTTGGAAAGTTAGAAAGCATTCATAACGAGAATAGAGACAGTGACCTTTTAAATATTGTATTGGAAGATAACAAAATAGACCAAGACTTTATATATAGTGCAGTAAAAGGGAATCCTTATGAAGAAATGGCATCTATCCAAGGTTTGCAAGAAGTCATTATACAAGCGCACAAAGAGGAGTTACTAAGAATGGAATATAAAAAACTTGAAGACGGCTTACAAAATATTGAAGACTATTCAAAGAACGTGAACCAGATAAACCAACTAGGAACAGTTAAACAGGAGAACATAACAGAAGAAGACCTAAAGAAATGTTTAAATAGTGACAATAAGACTATTAAGGGCTTAGGATTACCAAGACTAGAAGCCTATCTAAAGATGAAAGAACATGATTTCATGGTTATTAGTGCTTCTGGAACAGGTGGGGGAAAAACGGCTTTAGCCTTGAATATGCTTAGTGAACTGTCTAAACATTATCAATGTGTTTACTTCAATATGGAAATGGCAGAAGAAGACATAAAAGAGCGCCTTGTCTCTATTCAAAGTGCTGTATCAATGGAAACGCTAGAAAGATATAAGTATATAACAGATAAGGAACTCAAGAATAGAATTGATGAAGCCATGAAGGAAATAGGAGAACATAAAAGAATAGACATACACACAGGGGCTAAAAGTCTAGAAGCCATAAAAGCGACAATAAACAGAATGGATCCAGAGGAACATATCATAGTATTCATAGACCATATAGGCATGATAAGAGGTTTTAGCCGTTCTTCTCTTTATGAGAAAACAACAGAAATAGCAAAAAACCTTAGAGCCATGGCATTAAACCACAATATAACCATGATTGCATTATCTCAAGTATCTAGAGGACAAGCCCAACAAGGGAGTAAAGCACAATACAATGAAGCCCCAACATTAAGCAGACTAAAAGAAAGTGGGGAAATAGAAAACAGTGCTAGACAGGTTATATTTATTTATCAGAAGCAAGAAGCCGACTACTATATAAGAATTGCTAAGAATACACGTGGTCAAGTTGGTATTGATATACCAATAACATTCACAAAAAACATCATGACAATTAGAGAGAGGTAAGAGATTGACAATATACAAACCTTTTGGATATTATCACCCCCCTATAAAATAATTGCGCCATCGTGTGGGGGTGTGGTATCTAATTGATAGGTAGGAAGATGAAGCATATAGAAAGATACTTCTAGAAAAAGTAAAGGCAATGAAACACTTTCAAGCAAGCACATTTGAAATGGTCTATTTTTTTGGATATGAGAGCCGTTTTGATTGGTCTATACTCTTTATCATGAT
>ENA-ORLU01001107-ORLU01001107.1-human-gut-metagenome-genome-assembly--contig:-NODE-1107-length-21508-cov-5.165088_pt1 | contig 21508 bp, 14 predicted proteins | sample MGYA00243009_ERZ508833 | MGnify/ENA primary metagenome ERZ508833 (study PRJEB26277, sample SAMN04329763) | human gut metagenome | biome: human-associated habitat | host: Homo sapiens | place: USA...
CCTTCGTATGACCGCTAACCGCCATAGTATCTTTTACGGAGTGGACCTCTGGATGGTCCTGCTGTATGTGCTGATCGTGCTGGCGGGATGGGTGTCGATCACCTCGGCGTCGTACGACGAGGGTACGGCCGATATTTTCTCCTTCTCGCACTTCTACATGAAACAGCTGATGTGGATCGGTGTGGCGTGGACCACGGCGCTCGTGGTGCTGCTGCTCGACGAACGCTTCTATCATATGTTCGCCTATCCGGCCTATTTCGCGGGGCTGGCATTGCTGCTGGGCGCGCTGTTGTTCGGCCGCGAGGTGAACGGCGCCAAGGCGTGGTTCGAGTTCGGTTCGTTCCGCCTGCAGCCCGTCGAATTCGTGAAGATCGCCACCGCTCTCGCGCTGGCCCGTGTGATGAGCGCCTATTCGTTTTCGATCAACCGTCCGGGCGACCTCTTCAAGGTGGGTGTGGTGATCTGCATCCCGCTCTTCATCATCATCCTGCAGAACGACACCGGGTCGGGCATCGTGCTGGGGTCGTTCCTTTTCGTGCTCTACCGCGAAGGGCTGAACAAATGGCTCTGCATCCCGGTGCTGCTGATCGCCGCGCTGTTCATCTTCTCGTTCCTGCTTTCGCCCATGACGATGCTCGTGTCGATCATTCTGGTCTGCACGCTCTCCGAAGCGATGATGACCGGGGAGTGGCGTTCGCGCCTGATCTATCTGGCCTCGCTGGCGCTGGCGAGCATCCTGCTCTGTATGGCGATGGCGCTCGTCGCGCCCGGCGTGATGGACCTGCACGCCTGCCTGTTGACCGTGACGCTGCTGTCGCTGGTCGGCGTGGGCATATATGCTTTCCGCATGAATCTGAGCAGCACCCTGATTACCGTAGGAATGTTTCTCTGTACGATGATTTTCCTCCCCTCCACCGACTATATCTTCAATTCGCTTCCTGGGCATCATCAGCGACCCGCTGGGGACGGACTACAACGTCAATCAGTCGAAGATCGCCATCGGTTCGGGCGGTTTCTGGGGCAAGGGATTCCTCGAAGGCACGCAGATCAAGTACGGTTTCGTGCCCGAACGGCATACCGATTTCATCTTCTGCACCGTCGGCGAGGAGTGGGGATTTCTGGGAACGACGGTCGTACTGGCCCTGCTCTGCATGCTGATCCTGCGTCTGATGCGCATGGGCGAACGGCAACAGGAGCCTTTCGGTCGGATTTACTGTTACTGCGTGGCCGCTATCCTGCTCTTCCACGTACTGGTGAACGTGGGGATGACCATCGGCCTGATGCCCGTGATGGGCATTCCGCTGCCGTTTATGAGCTACGGAGGCTCGTCGCTCATCGCCTTCACGATCCTGCTGTTCATCGCCGTGCGGCTCGACGCCTCGACACGACAATTTTCCGTACACAAACTATAATACCCGATGATTCGCTACAACCCCAAAGGACTGACTACCCCGCAAATCGACGAACGCCGCCCGCGTCACGTCGACAATGTCCTCACCCCGCCGAAGGACGATGCGGCCTGTCGCCTGCTGCTGGAAAAATTCCGCGACCCGATCATCCGCATCCTTCTGCTGGCCGCCGTGCTGTCGCTCATCATCGGATTCGTCCACAAGGACTTCACCGAATCGGTGGGCATCATCTGCGCCATCATCCTCGCCACCTGCGTCGGATTCTGGTTCGAATGGGACGCCCAGCGGCGTTTCCGGAGGCTCAACCAGGTGAACGACGACATCCCCGTGAAGGTGATGCGCGAAGGGTCGATCCGCGAAATTCCGCGACGCGACGTGGTCACGGGCGACGTGGTCTACATCGAGAGCGGCGAGACGATTCCCGCCGACGGCGAACTGGTCGAGGCCGTATCGCTGAAAATCAACGAATAGACGCTCACGGGCGAACCCGAGGTGGACAAGACGGTCAACGAAGCCGACTTCGACCCCGAGGCGACCTATCCCTCGAACGCGGTGCTGCGCGGCACGACCGTCACCGGCGATAACTACTGGAAGGGCATGCACGACCACGCGAACGCCCTGCTGATGACCAAGACCTACGGCTGCCCCGATCCGTATGCCCTCACCGAGATGGAGGATCACGCGATGTCCGTCGTGCTCGACCGCCTCGGCATGCTCGACCGCTACATCATCATCCGCGATTCCGTCAACACCGACGTGTTTATGAACGGCGCCTCCCCGGAGAGCCTCTGGGATCCGAACATCGTGGAGACCCTCGCGTCCGAGTCCAGCGTTGAATCCGCCGACATCTTCGCCACCGTGATGAAGAACAACTTCACCGTCGGCCATGTCGTGATCGACGCCATCCTGAACGGCGACATCAACAATGTTCCCACCAAGAAGATCCCCTCCTTCGACTTCGAGGTGCCCACCGTGCTGAACGGCGTGGACACTGGCATTCTGGATCCTCGCGACACCTATGCTGACGCTTCCCAGTGGGAAGAGAAGGCTAAGGATCTGGCAAGCCGCTTCATCAAGAACTTCAAGAAGTACGAGGGCAACGAGCACGGCAAGGCTCTGGTCTCTGCCGGCCCCCAGCTGTAAGCTGACAGCGCCTCTTACATAAGACCATAAAATCAAAACCCATCCGGTTTCCCGCAAAAAGGAAGTCGGATGGGTTTTTCTTGTAATTCATCTCGTTTTATGATACTCTAATGCGATGTGAATGATCTCACGGGATGTCTTTCGGGACAGACCTTGAGCAAAACATTATTCCAAAAGCAAAAAAGATTGACCGCCTCTGTCCCCCAACGGATCGGTCAATCTTTTTTAACTAGATGCCGGTAAGGAGCTGACCATTTTGCAGGCAGTGCCTTTTCCTTATTTTTAGTATAGTGGCATCTTCCCTTTTTGTCAAGCATCTCTCTTCTCCAAAAAATGACCGACCCTATTTTTTTTTTGCAAAAATCTGTTATACTGAACCCAGCTTCTGCCCTGCGGCAGGAAGCATAGAGGAGGATATTGCATATGAAAAAAGCAACGGTCAACGACTACTTCCGACATCACTGGATGAAGCTCATGCTCTTCGCGCTCTTTACGGCGGCGGTATCCTTTTTCGCGCCGCTGAAAAACTTCCAGCTCAAGTGGCTCATCGACTCCAAGAGCAAGCAGGAGGCGCTGGGCTATATGGGGCTGGTGTTCCTCATCACCTTCACCAGCTGGTTTTTCGAACGGCTGAGCCGCCGCTCCTTTACAAAACTCGCCTGCGGTGCCGTGGAGCAGGTACGGGGACAGGTCATGGAGCGGGTGCTGCGCCGCCCGGTGTCCCAATATCAGCGGGAGGGCGACGCAGCCTATCTCTCCCTGCTGACCACCGACCTGCGCACTCTCTACGACGACTATTATATGTCCCTCTTCAACATCGCGTTCTGGGGCGGCATCATGCTCTGTGCGCTGGGGATGTACCTTTACATCAGCCCGGTGATGCTGGCGGCCATCCTGCTTGTGACCGTGCCGCCGCTGGTCCTGCCCCGGAAGATGAATGAGCAGCTCAAAGCCTCCCGAGACGCTTTTTCGCTCCAGATGGCGGGCTACACCCAGCAGCTCAAGGAGCTTCTGGGCGGGTTCGAGGTCATCCGGGGCTTTCTGCGGGAGGACGCCTATGCCGCCCGCCACCGGGATGCTGCCCGGCAGGCCCGCGACAGCGAGCAGGCCTACCAGCAGAGCCTCAACGCCATGGTGGTCAATACCTCTCTCATCAGCAACCTCATCTTCCCCATCGTCATGCTGGTGGGCCTTTTTCTCGCTTTCGACGGGAGGCTGACGATGGGCACCGTCTCCACCGCCGCCAGCATGGCGAACTTCGTCATCACGCCCTGTAATCAGATCGCCCAGTGCTGGGCCAAGGTCAAGTCCTCGAAGGGCATTCGTCAGCGGCTGGAAGCAGCCATGTCCAGCCCGGAAAAAGTCTCTGCGGGCCAGGCCATCGGTAAACTCGAGCACATCGAGTGCAAGGACACCGGCTTTGCCTACCCCGGAGCCGCTGCACCGGTGCTGCGCGGCGTCCGGCTGACGGTCTCCGGGCAGGAAAAAGCCGTCCTCGTGGGCGAAAGCGGCTGCGGCAAGTCTACACTGGCAAAGCTGCTGTTCCAGTACTACCCAGACTATACCGGCAGCATCCTCTTCAACGGCCAGCAGCTGCGGGACATCGACCGTCAGAGCCTCTACCAGCGGGTAGGCTACATTGCCCAGACAACCTATCTCTTCAATGACACCCTCCGCAGCAACATCTGCCTCGGCGCGGACTTCCCCGAGGCTCAGCTTTCCCACGCCATCGGAACGGCGGGCCTCACCGACTGGGTGAGCACCCTGCCCGACGGCCTCGACACCCTCATCAGCGAGAACGGCAAGAATCTCTCGGGCGGGCAGCGCCAGCGCATCGGCATCGCACGGCTGGCACTTCGCCGGTACGACCTCATCATCGCCGACGAGATCACCGCCAGCCTCGACCCCGACACCAGCGGACAGGTCATGGAAAATCTGCTCGCTCTCCCCTGCATGGTGGTGGCCATCACCCACGACGTCTCGGGGGCGTTCATGAAACAGTTTGACAAGGTATACCGGGTGGAGCACGGAAGCGTCACACAAGCATAAAAAGGAGGGCCTGTGCCGGGTTTCAGCACAGGCCCTCCTCTTGTTTTTACCGGTTATTTTGCCGCGTCGAACTCGGCGAGGATGTCGGCCTCCGGGGCCGGGGTCACAAGGCTGACCACCACGCAGACAGCCAGCGAGACGAGGAAGGCGGGCAGCAGCTCATAGATGCCAAAGACGCCGCCCAGCGGGCTGACGAGGTACTTCCAGACGAAGACCATCAGGCCGCCGGAAAGCATACCGGCCAGCGCACCCTGCCAGTTGCAGCGCTTCCAGAACAGGGCGCAGAGGACGACCGCGCCGAAGGCGCCGCCGAAGCCGGCCCACGCGAAGCTGACGATGCCGAAGACGCTGGAGTTGGGGTCGCGGGCCAGCACCACGCCCACCACGCTGACGCAGACGATGGTCAGGCGGGCGGCGAAGAGGCTCTGCTTCTCGCTCAGCTTGAGGTGGGCGAACTCCTGCAGGATGTTCTGGGACACGCTGGACGCAGCGGCCAGCATCTGGCTGTCCGCCGTGGACATGGTGGCCGCGAGGATGCCTGCAAGGATGAGTCCGGCCAGAATGGCCGCCAGCACGCCGTGCTGGCTGATGAGACTGGCGACGCGGACGATGAGGGTCTCACTGGTGGAGCCGCTGAGGAATTCCAGCGCACCGGCCTTGGTCATGCCGAGGCCCACCATGCCGATGAGGATGGATGCTGCCATGGCGATGACCACCCAGACGGTCGCAATGCGGCGGCTAAGCACCAGCTTCTTCTCGTCCTCGATGGCCATGAAGCGGAGCAGGATATGGGGCATTCCAAAGTAGCCGAGGCCCCACGCCATCGTGGAGACGATGTCCAGCAGGCTGTAGGACGTCGCCCCGCCGGTCACGGCGTCGTGGCTGGCGGTCATGGTCAGGTAGCCGGAAAGGCTCTGGGCGTTCTCCACCACAGCGCCCCAGCCTCCGGCCACGACGATGCCATAGCCCAGAACCGCCACGAGGGCCAGCGACATGACCACCGACTGGATGAGGTCGGTGGTGGTGACGGCCCGGAAGCCGCCCAGAATGGTATAGCCCACGATGACGAGGGCCGACACCAGCATGGCGGCCATGTAGTCCACCCCGAAAAGGCTGTGGAACAGCTTGCCGCAGGCCGCAAAGCCCGAAGCTGTGTAGGGCACGAAAAAGACGATGATGATGACCGCGCCCAGAGCGTTCAGCAGGTTGCGCTGGTCATGGAAGCGGAGCGACAAGAACTGCGGCACGGTGATGGCGTCGAGGTTGGCCGAGTAGCGGCGCAGACGCCGGGCCACGATGAGCCAGTTGAGCCATGTGCCCAGCGCAAGGCCGATGGCCGTCCAGCCCGGCGAGGCGATGCCGCTCAGGTAGGCCAGACCCGGCATACCCATCAGAAGCCAGCTGGACATATCGCTGGCCTCGGCGCTCATGGCCGTGACCAGCGGGCCCATCTTCCGCCCGCCGAGGTAGAAGTCGGCGCTGTCGTTGTTGGTCTTGCTGTAGGCGAAACCCACCAGCAGCATGGCCGCAAGATAGACGATGATGGTGACGATGATACAGATCTCACTCATATACATTTCCCCCTTTGCTGCTTTCTCTATAAAAGCATGGCACGATTTTACCACACTAAAGCAGCAAAGTACAACCCTCTCCGACAGATTCTTCCCCTATGACCGAAAATTCGTCCTTTCCAGCGTCCAAAATCGCTCAATATGCCAACAGGCCGCCCCCTTTTCAGGGGACGGCCTGTTGGTTTGGATGAAGAAAATGATGAAAATAGAGAGGATGTCAGTTTATTTTGCGGCCTCGCCCTCGGGGAAGATGATCTTGTTCACGAAGAAGAAGATCACCATCGAGATGCCGCCGTTGAGCACGGTGGTGCCGATGTTGTAGATGAAGTCGGGCACCAGCAGACCGGCCACCGCCACCCAGATGCAGTTGATGGAGTTGACGATGCAGGTGATGAGACAGAAGGCCAGCAGGTACCAGCCGATCTGTTTTGCCAGATTGCCCTTGCTGCGGAAGACGAGGCTGCGCTGGATGGGGAAATTGATGCACTCGCCGATGATCATGGCCACCATGTAGGCGCAGAAGTAGGGCAGGCCGCCATGGGCCGCATCGTAGCCGAGGATGTTCCACTTGAAGGTCTCCCCGAAGAGGGTGATGTCGATGCCCGGCCAGCCGAAGTCCACCACCGGCAGACCGGCAAAAGCTTTGGGCAGAAATTGCAGCAGCAGGTACTTGAACACGGTGATGAGGTTGGACACGATAACGAACAGTCCGCCCTCCCGCACCCATTTGGCCGCAGCCGGATGCTTTTGGGCAAAGGTATTCCAGAAATTCACGGTCGTTCCTCCTTCTCAGCCCTGACGCAGCCGCTTTTCCAGCTGGGCGTTCAGGATGGCGTTCTTGATAAATTCGTAGATGACCCGGACGATGCCCACCAGCCAGAAGCCCTTCAGCTCCCAGACGAGGCCGTCCACCATCCCCATGCTGACCATGCCGTTGGTCATCTTGGCCAGCGCACGGAGGGGCATATTGTACTGGAAGACGGTGTTCAGGTCGGGCTTGCCCTTTGCAAAGCTGGCGTCGAGACGGCTGCGCAGCACCTTCTGGGCCAGCCAGCCCAGCGGGCTGCGGCCATGATCCATCTCGCCCAGCGTCATGTTCCGGTCGATGCGGACGATGTCCTCCGGGATGGGATGGCCCAGCAGGGCCTCGAACTCGGCGTCGGTCACATAGGTGATCTGACCGGAGACGTAGTGGGTCAGGCTCAGGCCCGCGTAGGGGTCGGGGGCATTGGTGCCCTTGACGGTGATGTCTGCCGTCAGGCGGATGTCCACGCTGGACGCGCCCACCCGGAGCTGGTAGCTGCCGCCCTCGACCTCCCATGCGTTGGTCTTGACGTTCCAGTAGCGGAACGCCTTATCGTCCAGCGCGATGGCCACGGTCTTGCTCTCGCCGGGGGCGAGAGAGACCTTTGCAAAGCCCTTCAGCTCCTGCTCGGGGCGGAAGACCTTCGCATCCGGCTTTGCGACGTAGAGCTGGACGATCTCGGCACCGGCGGCGCTGCCGGTGTTGGTGACGGTAAGGGTCACGCCCGTTTTGTCGGCCTTGAGGCCGCTGTATTCAAAGGTGGTGTAGCTCAGGCCGTAGCCGAAGGGGAAGGCAGGCTTCACACCGGCGGTCTGATAGTAGCGGTAGCCCACATACAGGCCCTCGCGGTACTCCACGTTCCGGCCCTCGCCGCCGAAGTTTGCCTTGGCGGGGGTGTCGTCGTAGGCCTTTGCCCACGTCTGGGACAGCTTGCCGCAGGGGCAGAGCTTCCCGGTGAGGATGTCCGCTGCCGCACCGGCACCCGCCTGTCCGCCCAGTGCGCCGTAGACCAGTGCCTTGCACCGGCCCACCCACGGGGTCTCCACCGGCGCACCGGCGCTCAGCAGGACGACGACATTCGGGTTGACGGCGGCCACTGCGTCCAGAAGCTGCTGCTGGTTCTCGGCCAGCGCCATATCAGCGCGGTCAAGGCCCTCGCTCTCCCGCAGCTCATCGAGGCCGAGGCAGAGCAGGACGGTGTCGGCCTGCTTTGCGAGGGAGACGGCCTCCTCCTGCTTTTTGGGGTCTGCGGCTCCCTGACGGTCGAAGCCGGAGGCGTAGCCCACGAAAGAGATGCCGCTGTCGTCGGCTTTGATGCAGTCCAGCAGAGCATCTACCTGAAGCGCATTGACGGCGCTGGAGCCTGCGCCCTGATAGCGGGGCGTCTGGGCAAAGTCGCCGATGACGGCCAGCTTTTCGCCCGCCTTCAGGGGCAGGATGCCGTCCTCGTTCTTGAGCAGGACGATGCTCTCGGCGGCGGCGCGGCGGGCCAGTGCGTGGTGGGCAGCCGCGTCAAAGGTACGGGGAGCTTTCTCCACTGCCGCGTGGGTGGAGAGCACCAGCTCCAGCAGCTCGTCGAGGCGGGCGTCGAGATCGCCCTCGGTGACTTTGCCGTCCTTCACGGCCTTCATCAACTCCCGGATGGAGTCGCCGCCGGGGCAGGGCATCTCGAGGGTGGAGCCGTTCTTCACGCCGAGGGCGTGGTCGTTGGAGCCGCCCCAGTCGGTGACGACCGCCCCGTCGAAGCCCCAATCCTTCCGCAGGATGTCCTGCAGGAGATGGGCGTTCTCGTTGGCGTAGGTGCCGTTGATGAGGTTGTAGGAGGTCATGATGGTCTTGGGCCGGGCCTCCTTGACCACGATCTCGAAGCCGGTCAGGTACAGCTCCCGCAGGGTGCGCTCGTCCACCACCGAGTCGGAGGCCATCCGGCGCAGCTCCTGACTGTTGACCGCGAAGTGCTTGGGGCAGGCCGCGATGCCTTTTTTCTGGATGCCCCGCACATAGGCCGCAGCCATTTTGCCCGCAAGGATGGGGTCCTCCGAAAAATACTCGAAGTCCCGGCCGCAGAGGGGGCTGCGCTGGATGTTCAGGCCGGGGCCGAGGAGGACAGCCACCTCCTGTGCGGCGGCCTCCTCGCCCATCGCCTCGCCCACTGCCTCACCGAGAGCGGGGTCCCAGCTGCACGCCGTGGCGGAGGAGGTCGGGAAGCAGGTGGCCGGGACGCTGGGGTTCAGGCCCAGATGGTCGGCCGCCCCCGCCTGCTTGCGGACGCCGTTGGGGCCGTCGGACAGGGTGATGGACGGGATGCCCTTGCCGGGCAGGGCACGGGTGGTGAAGACCGTCTCGCCCGAGAGCAGGGCACATTTCTGTTCTAGGTTCAGTTTCCGGATGATGTCAGTGTGCTTCATCGCATTTTCCTCATTTATCCCTGAGCGGGGCAAAGGCCCGCTGTTCGTTGCAGCGGGCCTTTGCCATCGGTTTTGTTCAGGTGCTGCACGGAGAGTGCTTACGTCTTAGACTTCTTCCTCTTCCTTGCGCTTTTTGTAGTTCTTGATGGCGGTGTACTCCAGACCCACGATGAGCAGTGCGGCGACGACGTCTGCACCGATCAGGACGATCTTCCACTTTGCCATACCGGGGTTCAGGTTCTCCTCATCGTAAGCGCGGCTGTTGACCACGGTGTAGAGGATGTTCTTGGCGGAGGTGCGCATGGCCTGCTTGCTGCTGTTGGTCAGGACGGTCACGTTGTTGTAATCGTTGCCGGTGGTGCAGAGCATCAGGTCACAGCCGTTGCGCACGCCCTGATCGGCGGTCATGTAGCCGTAGACGCCGAAGTAGTCGGTCTCGACGAAGCCGAGGAAGCCCCACTCGCCGCGCAGGACGTTCTGCAGCAGCTCAGAGCAGCCGCCGGCCCAGCGATTGCCGATGTAGTTGAAAGAGGACATGACTGCGTGGCAGTCTGCATCCTTGACCGACATTTCGAAGGGCTTGAGGTAGATCTCACGGATGGCCTGCTCGTTGGACCAGGTGGCCGCCATGCAGTTGCGGTTGCCCTCCTGATCGTTCAGGGCAAAGTGCTTCATGTAAGCGTAGACGCCGTGCTCCTGTGCACCTGCGATGGCACTTGCAGCCATTTCGCCGGACAGGACGCCGTCCTCCGAGTAATACTCGAAGTTGCGGCCGGAGAATGCGGTGCGGTGGATGTTCATGGCCGGGCCGTACCAGCCGGAGGTGTTCATCTCGTTGGCCATCTTGCCGATGCTGTCGCCGAAGTCATGGGCCAGATCCTTGCTCCAGGTCATGCCGATGAGGGTAGCAGCCGGGAAGCCGACCGAGCCGACGCCGGTGAAGTTGTTGTTGATGGAGGCGGGGCCATCGCAGTCGTTGGTGCGCACCTTGCCGACGCTGTCCACCGCTGCGGTCTGATAGCCGCCGAAGCCGATGGTCTGCTGCAGGTCGTCGATGCTCATCTCGTCCAGCAGGTCATCCCACTTGGAGTCGTTGTAATCCACGCCGCGCAGGTCAGCCAGCTTGAGGCCGTTCTTTGCGCCGGTGGTAATGTCCTCTGCGTTGGGGTCCTCGTCCTTCTCGTAGCCGGACTCGGTGTAGGTGAAGCAGTTCTCGAAGCCAGCCTTGACCTCGTCGCTCATCTCGTAGGTGGCAGGAGCGGCAGTGGCCTCATCGTAGTTTGCGAAGCCGTCTGCACGGGACAGATAGGTGATCTCGCCCTCAGCGAAATCGAACTGGTTGGTGGCCACGACCTCATCGCTCTCGCGCTTGTTGGACTCGTTGTAGACGATGTCCGAAGCGACAGTGCAGGTCTTGGAATCCAGAGCGGTGTGGGAGTCTGCATTGGTGCTGATGACGTAGTCGCCAGCCTCCAGCACATAGCAGCCGTTGTTCTGGTAATCGTAGGAAGCCAGCTCCTCCACCGGGATGGTGAAGTCGATGGTCTCGCTCTCGCCGGGAGCCAGCTCGCCGGTCTTGGCGAAGTCCAGCAGGTTTGCGGAGGCCTTCTCGATGCCACCGTTGGTATACGGAGGATCGCTGTAGATCTCGACAACATCCTTGCCGGCAACAGAGCCGGTGTTGGTGACAGTGACGGAGAACTTCAGGTCTGCGCCATCGTTGGTGATGTCGCTCATCTTCTGGGTGAAGGTGGTGTAGCTCAGGCCGTAGCCGAAGGGATAGACCACTTCCTTGTCGTAGTCGATGAGGCCCTCATCGGCAGCCGTCTCATAGAACTTGTAGCCGACGTAGATGCCCTCGACGTAGTTGACGAAGGAGGGAGTGGTGCCCTCGGGGTCGAACATACTTGCATTGGAGTTGAACTCGGAAGCGTTGGTGTACTTGAAGTCGCCGAAGTTGTTCCACCACGGAGAGGCGGTCAGGTCGGTGACATAGGTGTCTGCGGTGCGGCCGGAGGGGTTGACCTCACCGGCGACCACGCGGCCAAAGCCCTCAAAGCCGGACTGGCCGGTGCCGGGGCAGAGCAGGACGCCCTTGATCTGGGGATAATCCTTGACCCAGCCCATCTCGAAGGCGTTTGCGCCGTTGTAGACGACGATGACGTTGTCGAAGTTGGAAGTGACCAGATCGATCAGCTCTTCCTCGCGGTTGGACAGCTGCAGGAAGTGGTCGCCTGCATCCCAGTCGTTGCCCTCGTTCAGGCTGTCGTCATAAGTACCGTTGTAGTAGCCGGCGCCGCGCTGAGAGCCGCGGTAGTCTGCCACACGGCGGACCCAGCTGCCGTCCACAACAGCAGCCATATCGGTGGGAAGGTCTGCGCCCTCGCCGCCGACGCGGGTGATGACCACCATGGCGGTGTCAGAGTATTCCTTGGCGTTTGCCATCATCTCGTCGGTGTACAGGCTGACGTTCGGCTCGGGCAGGGTCCAGTCCTGCTGTGCCATGCCGACGCTGGGACGGGTAGCGCAGTAGTCGGTGTAGAACTTGCTCAGCTCGTCGTTGGTCTCGATGCCCGCATCGTGCAGACCGGTCAGCAGGTCGGTGACGGGATAGGCGTCGTTCAGTGCGCCGGAGCCGGTGCCGCCGTAGCAGGGGCTGGTGGAGGCCCAGCCAAAGACGTTCAGCTTGGAGCCGGAGGCCACAGGCAGGATATTGTCATCGTTCTGTGCCAGAACGATGCCCTCCTGCGTGATCTCGTTCACCAGCTCGGTCGCCTCTGCGGAGGTCTCCTCGCTGATGGAGCCTTCACCGGAGACCAGATCCAGCATGGTGGACATGGGGCCGGTGCAGATGAGGTTGACAACGATGACCAGTGCCAGCAGAATGGCGACACCAGACTGCGCACGGACCATCTTCTTCTTGGCTTTCGGCAGCTTCTTGGCCGCAAACATCGCAATGAGTGCGACCACGACCACGACGCCGAAGGCGATCAGGTAGTTCTGGATGTTGGAAACTACCTGCATTACATCATCCATATTGACGGACAACATAATTTTTCCTCCTTATTCTGAATTCATATTTCCCGGGCACAGCTCCCGGACTGTCGGCATCCATTATAAAGGAATTCAATGAAAATTTACAAAGATTTTCACAACCTGTCATTTCCGAGGCATATTTTGCAGAAGTTTCATTTTGGTTTCAAATTTTATTGTGCTTATCCACAAATACAGGCCCGGCTTTATTGTGCAAAACAGAAAAAACCTCTCCGTCACGCCTGCGGCGTGCCACCTCTCCTATCGAGGAGAGGCCTTGGCATTCCGTAAAGCTTTATCTCTTCGCCAGAGGCTCCCCTCGGTAGGGGAGCTGTCGAGCGAAGCGAGACTGAGAGGTTTTTCCTTATTCTTCCGGGATCGGCAGCAGGATCCGCAGCGTGAACCAGCCGTCGGCCCAGTGAAGGGTCATGGTGCCGTCGTGGTCCTGCGCTGCCGCCTGCACGCCCCGCAGGTCGTAGCCGCCGTGAGTGTTGTGGCGGGGCAGGCCGTCTGCGCCCAGTTCCACGGGCTGGGCGCAGTAATTCTCGAAGCGGAGCATCACACAGCCGCTCTGGTCATAGACGGCCACCCGCAGCAGCCGCTTTTCGGGATCCGGCTCTGCCGTGACACACTCGATGGCGTTGTCCAGCGGCGCGCCCACGAGGGTGCACAGCTCCCGGGTCGTCAGGAACCCCAGCTTGCTGCCATCGGCCACGCTGGTCATGTTGATGCCCCGCTGCTGGCAGTCCATGCTCTTTGCGGTGAGCAGGGTGTCCAGCACCGGATTGCCGGTCTTGTTCTCGGCCTCATACCGGCGGATGCCGCTTTCCATCCGGGCCAGCGCGGCGTCCTGCTTGGCCCGGTCGCGCTCGGCACGGATGTCTGCGATCTGAATTTTCAACTCATGGTAGCGGCTGTTGATGAGCCGGATGCCCTCTTTGCTCCGCTTGTACTGCTCATACTGGCGGTGGAGCACCTCGTCCATCGCCGCAAGCTCGCTGTGGAGGGCCGCCTCCCGCAGCTGCTCGTGCTGAACGGTCAGGATGAGGACGCCGCAGATGTCCACCAGCGTGCGGATGTAGTAGACGCTCATGTCCACCTCACGGTCGCCCAAGAAGAGCAGGTTGCTCACCGCGAAAACCATCGCCGCCATGACGACGGCCACGAGGGCCGCTTTTCCGCTGATGACGATGCGGCCCTTGGGGCTGGCGTGCTTGTGCTCCAGCAGCCAGATGCAGCCAAAGACCCCGCTGTAGACCACCGCCAGCAGCGCCAGCGACAGGCCATCGGCCCCGCTGCGCTGAGGCCAGAGGAAACAGTGCAGCTGCCACTCGGCGCTGGCGGCCAGCTCGGCCAGAACAAAGGCCCGGGCGCAAACATACCCGGCCTCCAGCAGCGAGATGGTGCGGGTGAGCCAGAGGTAGAGGTACTGCATCGCCACCGCCGCCGCCATGCAGGGGATCCACCACGCCAGCGGGACGCTGCCCGTGGCCTGCAAAAAAGCGCAGAGGACCAGCGCCCACGCCGCGCTGACGGCGAGGGTGGCTTTCGGGCCGAAGCGGAGGCCCAGCGGCAGGGCGTAGATACTCACGGCCAGACACTCGGCCAGCGCCGTGTAGAGGCGCGGGATACTGGGCAGCGCCGTCATGCGCCTCCACCTCCGATGTGGTCAGCCAGCGCCGCAAGGAAAGCCTTCCGCCGGGGCCGGCTCAGCTGCAATTCATAGGGTCCTACCTGCACCATCCCCTGCTGCACCCCCTTCACCTGCGCCAGATTGACGAGGTAGCCGCTGTTGCAGCGGGCAAAGGGCCGCTCAGCCAGCTTCTCCTCGAAGGCTTTCAAGGTGCCCGCCGCCGCGAAGTCCCCCTCCTCGGTGTAGAAGTGGACGCGGTGGCCCTCGCTTTCCAGATAATAGATGAGGGAGGAGTCCAGCCGCCGAAGCCCGCCCTCCACCGGCAGGGCCAGATAGTGCCGCACCCGGCGGCGCAGCTGCTCCTCCACCTTCCGGAGCTGCTGCGAAAAGGCAAAGTAGGGCACCGGTTTGAGCACATAGTCCAGCGCACCCACCGCGTACCCGCCGATGGCGTACTGGGCCATATTCGTGATAAAGACGATGATGACGTCCTTGTCCAGCTCCCGCACCCGCCGGGCCGTCTCCATCCCGTCCAGATGCTTCATCTCCACGTCCAGAAACAGGACATCGTACACCGGGCGGTAATCATCCAGCAGCTCCATCCCGTCGGCAAACTCCGTCACAGCAAACTCAGTGCCATACTGCCGGGTGTGCCGCTGCACATAGCCTTGCAGCTGCGCCCGCACCTCTGCCTCGTCCTCCACCAGAGCGATGCGTATCATTGCCGCACCTCCTTTTTCCGCAATTTCTCTGGTTTTTATTGTAACACGAAACCGGGCCGGTGGCAAATGGGAAGGCCCTTTTTCTGCCGTGTCCCGGACGTGTTTCATACAACTCTGCCCTTTTGCCAAAACTTTTGACATCCTCGCTCCCCTGTAAAAAATTTATACAATGGGGTCTTTTTGCTCGTTGTCCGGCGATGCACCGCAGACTATACTATAGACATCGACGGGGATGCAGGACGGCGCCTCACAAAACCTTCACCGCCATTAAGGACATCTTAAACACTCTTTCGGGCATTTTTTAAGAAATGGCCGGTATACTATGAAGCGTCAACCGGAAGCGTCCCGCCGGGCGCTCCCTGTCTTGCAGCAAAAAATCTATCGTTCCCTCACGGGAAAGAAAGGATCACATTATGAAGACCTCCATGAAAACCCTCGCCATGCTCACCCTGTCCGCCTGCGTCATCACCGGCAGCGCGGTCTCCAGCTTCGCGGCGGCCCCCGTCACGGCGGGTGCTGCTGTCCTCGGCCACCAGACCAGCACCTGCGGCGATGATGACCACTCGAATGCAGAGATCCTCGCCCGCTTCAAAAATGCAGACGGCTCCACCAGCTTCTATACCATCTGCGCCGAGGGCGGCGAGGTCAACGGCAGTGCGGCCCTGACTGAGCTGATTTTTGTTTTTTATTATTTGGAGTGCACCGTGTTCTACACCGGCACGCTGGACAACGGCCAGCGCGTCATGACGGTGGCCTGCATCAACGGGAACGGCGCGATGACCGGCACCACCGCCGACGTCCGGGTCCCCAACGACGCGGTCAAGGGCTATGACCTCTATCTCGTCGGCTCCGATGGCACCGAGACCAAGCTGAACGTCTCGAGCAGCAGCAATTCCAGCTGTTCTGTCGTCCGGGTCAATATGCAGGACGGCGCGGCCCTCATCCATCTTGTCCCCCAGTCTAACAGCTAAACACAAAAGCAGCAGCCTCACTCTGCGTTCGGTGAGGCTGCTGCTTTGTTCTTTCAGGGAAGATCTCAGTTCGTCTTGACGGCCACGAGGATGCGGATCTTCTTTCCGCCTGCGCAGCCGAAGTTGTCGTACCAGCCGATGAGCTTGTAGTCCTCGGTGTTGACCTTGGGCAGCGAGGTGGCGAAATACTGGCCGTTCGACCACAGATAGACCTGCATATCGTCGGCGGTCTCATACCGCTTGTCCCCGCTCATGACCGAAGCCGCGCCCAGCCTGTCGATGACCACCGGCGAGAGCTGGAGCATCCGGTTGATGGCCTTGCCGTCGGCAGAGCGGCCGATGGCGATGCCGCCCGCCACGATGGGATACTTGGTGGCGGTGCTGTAGGCCACCTGCTTGCCGCCGGTATAGCAGACGTAGGTGGCGCCCTCACCCAGATAGTTGAGGAAATCACCCAGCGTACCGCCCACACTGTCGCCGGTGCGGCGGAGCACATAGCTGAAGAGCTGGTCCGTCTTGCCGGTGAGGGTGTTCCAGGTAGAGCTGACGATGCTGCCGTCGATGAGGCCGTAGAGCACATCGCTGGTGCTGGGCACCAGAATGTTCTTCACGTCCTGAAAGGTCTCCTCGTCGGTCTTCTTCACCGTGGTGGTGGTCGTTGTCGTCGTGGGGAGGCCTGCGGCCTCCTTTGCGGCGTCCTGCGCCTTCTCGCTGATCTTCTTGTCGATCTTCTTGGCGGCTTCGTCCGTCAGGCGGCGGACGGAATCCAGCGCGGCATACTCCCACAGGTCGCCGGTCACATCGTTGAGGATGACCCGGTCGATCTCACCGGCGGCGTTGGTGGTGTAGTAGCGGACGTCGTTCTCACTCAGCGTTACCCCCGATAGGCGGCTGGGGCGAACTGCCCCAGCCACACCCTCCGACGTCGTATCAAGGATCTGCACGTTGTCTGCAAACGGGGTGTCGCCTAGCGCGGTGCCGTCGGCGCGGATGGTGCCGCTGACCGGACGGGGCGAGATGGACTGGACGCTCTCGCCGCCCTCGTCCACGCGGACCTCCACCAGCTTGCCCGCCGGGAAATTGAGCTTATTGTTTACGTTGACGGTGCGGGCCGTGCCGTCGGTGCACATGATGGAGACGGCCTGCTGCACCTCGGCGCTGTTGGTCTCCACGAGGGTGCGGGATGAGGACTGCACCACGCCGTAAAAGACGGCGTCGGCCTCGTCCCCGGTGAGGACGGAGACTGCGGCGTCGTTCATGCCCAGCAGCAGCGTGACCACCTGACCCACGCCGCCGCCGGACAGGGAGGACAGCTGGTAGGCCACAGAGGGCGAGGCGATGGTGTAGCTGACCCCGGCCACGGTCACAGAGGTCGGGGCGCTGGCCGAGGGCGAGACCGCCGTCACACGGCCTGCGGCACGCTTATTGTAGATCCACACCGTGCGGGCGCTCTCATTATAATAGTAGACATCATAGGGCGAGAGGGCCGCAGAGGTGGTGACTTCGTCGTTGCGGTAGATGGCCGCCGGGGCAAAGGGCAGGGCCGTGGCCGCGTCGGCCACGAAGGGGCCTTTGACGTTGTCCAGCAGGACGGAGGAGATGTCCACCTGACCGTTGCTCACCGCAAAGCCCAGCGTGGAGGCGTAGACCTGACCGCTGCCGTTCATGGCCGTGAGGGCATTGTAGAAGAGCACGGTGCCCTGCTCGAGGGTCAGCACCTCGCCCTGACGGGCGCTGATGTCATTGCGCAGGCCCAGTGCGCTTGCCTTATTGAGCTGGGCCGAGGGGAAGGTGCCGCCGAGGCTCGCCACATCGTAGCCCAGCAGGCGGAGGGCCATGGTGCAGGCCTCCTCCAGCGTAACGGCATTGTCCGGGCGGAAGCTGCCATCGGAGTAGCCGGTCATCCAGCCGTTCTGGACGGCGGTGCGGATGTAGACGGCGTAGGGCGAATCACTGTCCACATCGCTGTACAGACGGCCGGTGCGGCCCTGTGCTGCGGCGGTGTCGCGGTAGGCCGAGAAAGCCGTCAGGAGACGGGCCGCCTGCCCACGGGTGAGGGGCGTGCCCAGAGAAGCGGACTGCTCTGCGGTCAGACCGCCCAGCGCCGTCGCCGTCTGGACTGCCGCGTTGGAGCCGACCGCCGAGGCGGGCAGCACCAGCATGGAAACCGCCACGCAGACGGCCAGCAGGAATGCGAGGAATCTTTTTTTCATGGTAAACTCCTTATAAGTATAAACCTCTCAGTCTCGCATTCGCTCGACAGCTCCCCTACCGAGGGGAGCCTCTGGCGAAGAGAGGAAGCTTTCCGGAATGCCAAGGCCTCTCCTCGATAGGAGAGGTGGCAGCGCGTCAGCGCTGACGGAGAGGTTAATCATACCTCAACGCCTCGATGGGGTTCAGGCGGGCGGCACGGCGGGCAGGCAGGAAGCCGAACAGGACGCCGATGCCGCAGGAGATGCCCACGGCGATGGCCGCTGCGTCCGCCGAGGGGGTGACGTTCAGGGTGATGTCCGTCAGGACGAACGGAAGGATCTGGTTGATGATGGCCGAGACGATGTAGCCCAGCACGATGCCGAAGCAGCCGCCCAGCGCCGACGTGACTCCGGCCTCCACGACGAACTGGGTCAGGATGGTGCTCTCCTGTGCGCCCAGCGCCTTCCGGATGCCGATCTCGCGGGTGCGCTCGGTGACAGACACCAGCATGATGTTCATGATGCCGATGCCGCCCACCAGAAGCGAGATGCCTGCGATGGCCGTCAGGACGCCCACCATAATATTGATCATAGAGGACATCTGCGACATTGCCGCACTCAGGCTCATGACGAAGACGTAGTCATCCTTACTGACCAGCTTCTTGAGCCGCGACTGCAAAAACTCCTGTGCCTCGTCCGAGTGGTCTGCATCCTGCAGCACGACGTAATACTGGCTGACGCTGCTTCCGCTGCTGAGGCTCAGCAGGGTGGTGTAGGGGACAAGAACAACGTCGTCGTTGCCGCCCTCGTACTGGGCGGCGGGCTTGGAGCGGCCTTCCAGCACGCCCACGATGCGAAACTCGTTTGCACCCACCTTGAGGGTGCTGCCGAGGCCGTTGCCGCCGAAGATCTTGCGGTCCACATAGTCGCCGATGACGCAGATGTTTTTGTTATCCATCAGGTCGGCGTACTGGATGCCCCGGCCCTTGGCCACCTTATAGTTGTTGATGGTCAGATAATCCTCATTGACGCCGCTGATGTTGGTGCGGCGGTACTTCTCCCCTGCCACCCGCAGCGGATCCGTCCCGGCGCTGGCGATGGGCGAAAGGCCCCTGTAATACTCCGGCTTCTGGTTGATGATGTTATACACATCGCTGACCTCCACCGTGCGGGTGCTGGCGGTCATGACGTTGACCGACAGAATATCGCTGCCCATATCGGAGTAGAAGTCCTGCATCATGTGGGTCATGCCGTTGCCGAGGCCGACGATGACGATGACGGCCATAACGCCGATGATGATGCCCAGCATGGTGAGGAAGGTGCGGACTTTGTTGCTCCACACGTTCTGGATGGCCTGCTTGAAGGTCTCCTTTATCATGCGTGCGCTCCCTCCTCTCCGGCTTTCGGGGCCGACATCATGAGGTTCGGCTGCACGACTGCCTCGGGGGCGTGGGCGTCGCCGTCGTAGACGACGACACCGTCCTCCAACCGGATGATGCGCTCTGCCTGCACGGCGATGGAGTTGTCGTGGGTGATGAGGACCACGGTGTGGCCCTGTTTGTGCAGTTCCTGAAGCATCCCCAGCACCTCCCGGCCGGTATGGGAGTCCAGCGCGCCCGTCGGCTCGTCGGCCAGAATGATGGGCGGGTTGCGGACAAGGGCGCGGGCGATGGACACACGCTGCTGCTGGCCACCGGAGAGCTGGTTGGGCTTGTTCCGGAGCTTGCTGCCCAGACCCACCTGTTCCAGCGCTGCGATGGCGCGGCGGCGTCGCTCGCTGCCGCCCACGCCTGCGTAGATGAGGGGGACTTCCACGTTTTCCAGCAGGGTCAGCTTGGGCAGCAGATTATATTGCTGGAAGATGAAGCCCAGCTTCTCGTTCCGGATGGCCGCCAGCTCACGGCGGTTCATCTTGCCGACATCGCTGCCGTCCAGCAGATACCGGCCGTGGGTGGGCACATCCAGACAGCCGATGATGTTCATGCAGGTGGATTTGCCGGAGCCGGACTGGCCCACGATGGCCACGAACTCGCCCCGGTCTATCTTCATGGAGATGTGGTCTGCCGCTTTGACGAGGGTGTCACCCATCTGGTAGTATTTGCAGACCTCGTCAAACTCGATCAGGGCGCTCATTCGTCGCCTCCTTCGGCAGACACCATCATGTTGCTGTAGAAGTCGGTCGCGCTGACCGTCGAGGTGTCGTAAGCGATGGTGTCGCCCTCCTGCAGGCCGCTCTTCACCTCGATGTAATCATCGTCGCTGATGCCGGTGGTCACTTTGACGTAGACATAGCCCTCGGGGGCGGTCATGGAGGCCTCGGCGTTGGCAGCGCTGGGCGAATCCTTCGTCACCAGCACATAGCTGCCCCGGACGAGGGCGGCGTTGGGCAGGGCCAGAACGTCTTTGACGCTGGCGGTGGTGATCTTGGCCGAGGCATTCATGCCGGGCAGCAGATCGCCCATCTCGTCGATGCGGACGGTGACGGGGTAGCTGGTGGAGCCGTTGGCAGTGGTGCCGGCCACGAGGATGCTGCTGATGGTGCCCTTATAGGTCTCGCCCGGGACGGCGTCGGCGGTGATCTCCACCTCCTGCCCGACCTTGAGCGAGCGGATCTTCAGCTCGTCCACGTTGAGCTTCAGTTCCAGATAGCTCATATCGTAGATGGTGCAGAGGTTCTGCATAGCTGCGTCGTTGGCGCTGAGCTTATCGCCGGCTTTGACCTTTTTGTCCACGATGGTGCCGCTGATGGGCGCATCGATGGTGTAGTGGCTGATGTTCCGCTCTGCGGAAGACATTCGCAGCTCGGCAGAGCGAAGATTGTCGGCGGCGTTCTGGGCCTGCTTGTCCAGATCCTTGCCGGTGATGCGGAGGAGCACATCGTCCTGACGGACGGTGCTGCCCTCCCTGACGCAAAGCTCGGACACGGTGCCGGAGGCAGCGGCCACGACGGTCTCTTCACGCTGGTAGGCAAAGTGGGCCGAGTTGAGGGAGCTGACGCCGTTCACCTGCGCCACTGCGGCCTGCGCGGTGGTCAGGCTGCCCGTGTTGGGCACCGCGATGGTGACGGTGCAGGTCATGAGGCTGGCGTCACCGGAGGGGTCTGCGCCCGATACCGAGCGGATGGTGCCGTTCAGCACCTCAAAGGTGGTGTCCGGCATGACCTGCGCGGCCTGACCGACGGCGAAGCTCTGGGCCTCGGCGGCGGGGAAATCCACGGCCAGCAGCATCACAGAGGTGTCGCGGACGGTGGCGACGGTCTGACCGGCCTGCACCGCATCGCCAGCGGCCACGGCAAAGGAGCTGACCTCACCGCTGATCTTCGTGCGGACGTTCCGGGCGTCGGCAGCGTCATCGTAGCTGCGCTGGGCCTGAGACACCGAAAGCTGTGCGCTCTCGAGGTCGCCCTCCACATCCGAGCTGTCGATGACGTAGAGGACATCGCCCTTCTGGATGGTGTCGCCCAGCTCGAAGTCAGCGGTGAGCACCGTGCCGGTAACGAGGGACTTGACGGTGTAGGAATCGGCGGCATTGATGGTGCCGCTGCCGTCGTAGACGTTCACGATGTCGCGGCG
>ENA-ORLU01001108-ORLU01001108.1-human-gut-metagenome-genome-assembly--contig:-NODE-1108-length-21500-cov-3.211315_pt1 | contig 21500 bp, 20 predicted proteins | sample MGYA00243009_ERZ508833 | MGnify/ENA primary metagenome ERZ508833 (study PRJEB26277, sample SAMN04329763) | human gut metagenome | biome: human-associated habitat | host: Homo sapiens | place: USA...
ATACCCTCCTTACTGGTTTTGTCCAGTAAAGAGGGTACATATCAAATAGACCACGGAAAATTTTAAGCTTTTCAAATGCAGTAATATTTTAAAATATAATCAGGAGGAAATAGTTTCGATTATGGAACGGATTTACGATATTATGCCCATTGTTTCTGGAATCTGTTTTGGGTCTGCAGGAATTTTTGTGCGGGAATTAAGTGAAAATATGAACAGTACATCCATTATTTCATCACGAATAATATTAGCTATTTTTCTTCTTGGATTATGGATTGCTGTCAATTATCCGATGTATTTTAGGATAAAGCTAAAAGATAGTTGGATTTTTGCTGGAGCAGGTATTCTTGGAACATTGGGATTAAACCTATGTTATAATTTTTCAATTAATGAACTGTCCCTTTCGCTGGCTGCAGTATTAATAGCCTTGGCTCCAATTTTTGTGATTGTTTTTGCCTTTTTTCTTTTTGGTGAAGTAATTAGTAAAAAGAAGATTATCAGTATTATTTTTGCCTTGGTTGGATGTGCTCTGACTAGTGGAGTTTTTGAAAATAATACAAGCATGCATTGGACTTGGATTGGTATTTTGGCAGGAAGTGCAAGCGCAGTTTTTTATGCACTATACAGTATATTTTCCAAAGTAGGAATGGAGAGAAGGTATCCGGCACTTACAATTACCTTTTATAGTATGTTAGTAATTGCCATTACTCTGCTGCCGTTTACTCAGTGGGAAAATATTGCTAATTATGTTGCTGCTAATCCCATAAGAAATACACTGTTCATGGTGATGCATTCCTTATGTACAGCAGTGTGTCCCTATGCTTTTTATACTGTAGCACTGGACCATATGGAGGCAGGAAAGGCGTCGATTCTTTGTTCCTGCGAACCAGTTGCGGCGATGTTATTTGGCCTTTTCTTTTTTGGAGAAATTCCAACAGTTCTTTCTGTCACGGGACTTGTAATTGTATTGTTGGCACTTGCCCTGCTTGTGCTTTCGGATAAAAAGCAGGCAGTGATGGCGAGAAATGAATAACTTCAAATTTGGCATATAAAAAACGTGTACACTCAGTAGAGTATACACGTTTTACTTTTCTAGTTATTCAATTTAGGCAGCCTTTTCTACAGCTTGGGCTTCTGCTTTGGCAGATGGATTTTGAACTGCAGACTGAGACTTAGACTGTGGAGCAGCTTCTGCAGGTTTTGCTCCTACAAAGCTTTTGTTAAGTACGTTGTAGGTTACTGCTTCCTTCTGAGGGACGCCGTTAACCTTGACGTTGCCTTCAAAGTTGGCCAGCTTTGTTTTCCAGTTAAAGGAGCCATTGTCAGCACTGATGATTACTGCACCTGTAACAAAGCTGCAGTTACCGGTAACGTAGGCAGTGTGTGTTTTGTGATAAACATCAACTTTGTCGCAATGGAATTTAAGGTCATCATAGGTAAGAGTGATGTTTCCTTGTCCATGAACCTCAAGCTTATAAAGGGAAACCATGGTCTGGTCACCAGTAACGGTAAGCATTGTATCGTGGGCAGGAAACTGTACATAAACATTGCCCTGCAGGTCATACACGCCTGTAAGAGGATTAAAGGTACGTGTATCGCTTTTAATAACAGGCTCAGCCGCCAGACACAGACTGGGAATGAGCATTATAATTGCTGTAATCAGAATAAGAAGCTTTTTCATCGTAATTACCTCATAAATTGTATGGGAAATGAAGTTGATTTTTAGCGTACCATATATTATAGTATTTTTTTATAGTCACTGCAATAGGAAAAAGGAATAATTTTAGAATTTTTCAAGAAAAAAAGAGGATTTTACCAATATACATTGAATATAGAGAATGTACCGAATATTGTGGAGGCAAAAAGTATGAGTGTTAACGAGGAGTATGAAAATTTCAAAGAGCGTGTGCGTAGTACTGCGAACATCGTTGAAGTTATTTCAAGCTATGTAACACTCAAGAAGCGCGGTCATAAATATTGGGGATGCTGCCCCTTCCATGGCGAAAAAACACCATCCTTTTCGGTGGATCCGTCTAAGAATATGTTTTATTGCTTTGGTTGTCATGAGGGTGGAGATATCTTCAAGTTTATTATGAAGAGCGAAAACTGTGGCTTTGTTGACGCGTTGAAGCTCTTGGCCAAACGCTATGGAGTGCCTGTTCCGGAGCGCCAGAAAACGGCGGCGGAAATAAAAAGGGAGCAGAAAAATAAGCGTATTTATGATACTAATGCAATGGCGGTGCGTTTCTTTCAGGCCTGTCTTTTGAAAACAGACTATGGCAAGGAGGCTTTGGCCTATCTGAAGGGACGTGGCATTACAGAGGAAATCATAAATAGCTTTTCCATAGGCTATGCCTTGAATAACTATACGGCTCTTACGGCATCACTGGAAAGAAGGGGATTTTCCAAGGAGCTGCTCATGGAAGCAGGCCTTGCTCTAAAGGGCAAGGGTGTTTATGACAAATTCCGTAACAGGGTGATGATTCCTATTAAGGATCCGAGAGGTCGTGTTGTAGGCTTTGGCGGACGCGTTTTAGATGACAGCACTCCCAAATATCTGAATACCGGTGAAACGGAATGGTTTAACAAAAGACATCTGCTATTTGGCTTTGATATAGCTTTGGTTGAAATTCGTAGGCAAAAGCAGGCTATAGTTGTGGAGGGCTATATGGATGCAATCAGTCTGCATGCAGTAGGGATAACCAACGTAGTAGCATCTATGGGTACAGCCTTTGCGGCTGAACAGGCCAAGCTGCTTCAGAGAGCGGCGGAGGAGGTAGTTTTTTGTTATGACAGCGATGCAGCTGGACGCAGAGCGTCAGTACGTGCCGTAAGTATTGCCAGAGAGGCAGGACTAAGGGTGCGTGTAGCAGCAGTTCCGGATGGCAAGGATCCTGATGAATATATTAGACATTATGGCAAAGATGGATTTATTCAGGTGATAAAAAATGCGCAAAATGGCATTGATTTTCAGATGAATGAAACAATAAGTCAAAATAATGTTACAAATTTAGCAGGAAAAGTTGAGGCTGTGTCGAATATACTACCATTCCTATTAGAATGTAAAAATGAGATTGAGATAGCTGAACATATCAGACGGCTGGCTCAAAGGCTTACTATTGACGAGGGCTTGATTACAGAGGAGTTTAGGAAGGTCGCACGCAAAGGAGCGACAAAAATGGAGAGAGTTCCTGTACAAGCACCTGTACAACACAGCAACAGCGCTGAACAACAGGCCGAAGCAATGCTTTTGGCCGTGCTGCTGGAGCAGCCTGGAAAGGCGTTGGACTGTGTTGATATTGTTGATAATGTAGGCTTTAGTAATCCTGTCTATGGGCAGATTTTCCGATTACTTTTAGAGCAGTCACATAACACCCCTGCTGATATGGATATGCTATACGATAGTCTGGATGCTGACGCTGCTTCTGTGCTTGCAGGAATCGTTTCCCGGCATAACCCGGAAGGTGACAGAGCGATGATTATGAACGATTGCCTGAGGCAAATGCAGCGTCTGTATCTGGAAAAAGAGTACGAGAAGCATTGTCAGTTAGCTGAGCAATATGAGAAAACAGCTGATGCGCGATTTATGGACGAGTTAATGGAGAGTCAAAGGATCAAGAATGAAATCAAAAAACTCTACAGATAATAAATTGAATAAGAAAGAATTGGAGGGAGGGGACACCATGGCGAACGATACTAATAAATTAACACAAGAGCATATTGATGAGCTTGTAGCTAAGGGTAAGGCTAAGAACGGTGTTCTCACCTATGCAGACGTGACCAAGGCTATTAAGACTTTGGATGTTACTCCTGATGATATTGAGCACCTGTATGATGCTATAATTTCCAAGGGCATTACCTTGTCTGATGACGAGGAGGATGACGATATTATGCCGGTTGTTGATGGCAATGCTGACGATAATGATGAAATCAGCGAAGCTGAGCTGGCAAATATGAGCGTTCCTGAGGGCGTCAATATTGATGACCCGGTACGTATGTACCTGAAGGAAATTGGTCGCGTTCCCCTGCTGGTAGGCGAGGACGAGATTAAGCTGGCAAAACGTATGGATAAGGGCAGACAGGCTGACCGTATTCTGCGTGGCAAGAAAATTGCTTTAGAGGCTCCTGTATTCAGTGGTACTGAAAATACTAAAGAGCTTTTGGATATGTATGATAAATACATGGCGGATGAGTGGCATATGACCACTATGCGCTCTGTTTTCAAGGTTGCAGACCTTATTAAAAGGCGTCAGCTGGAATGCAATCCTTATACAATTGATGATTATCAGGATTTGATTTTTGAATTTACTCGTGACGAGCGTCTGCATCTGCAGCGTTTGATGGTTGAGCAAAAAACTCTGATTCCTGATTGCGAGCGACTTGTTGTAGACAAGCCTACCAGTGATAAAGACCTGCATTTCCTTTATCAGCTGAATGCATTGCTGGAGGAAATCAAGACCCGTATTGGTGACGGTCGTGAGCAGGATGCTGCTGTAATCGATAAATATATGGATATGGAGGATGAGTATAAAAAGCTTCTCAAGGCTGTACGTCAACAGGGCGAGGATGCTAAAAAATGCTTGTCCGAAGCTAACCTGCGTCTGGTTGTAAGTATTGCTAAGCGTTATGTTGGCAGAGGTATGCTGTTCCTTGATTTGATTCAAGAGGGCAATTTGGGCTTGATTAAGGCTGTTGAAAAGTTTGACTACAATAAGGGCTTTAAATTCAGTACCTATGCTACCTGGTGGATTCGTCAGGCAATTACCCGTGCTATTGCAGATCAGGCACGTACAATCCGTATTCCGGTACATATGGTTGAAACTATTAATAAGCTTATTCGCGTTTCCCGTCAACTGCTTCAGGAGCTGGGCCGTGAGCCTCAGCCTGAGGAAATTGCTAAGGAAATGGATACCTCCGTTGATAGAGTTCGTGAAATTATGAAGATTGCTCAAGAACCTGTTTCTCTGGAAACTCCTATTGGTGAAGAGGAAGATTCTCATTTAGGAGATTTCATTGAAGACCAGGATGCACCGGCTCCTGCTGATGCTGCATCCTTTACTCTGCTGCGTGAACAGTTGGAGGAGGTTCTGGAAACTCTTACAGTTCGTGAAAAACGTGTTTTGGAGTTGCGCTTTGGCCTTGAGGATGGACGTTCCCGTACCCTGGAAGAGGTTGGTCAGCACTTCGGCGTAACACGTGAACGTATTCGTCAAATTGAAGCGAAGGCTCTGCGCAAGCTGCGTCATCCTAGCAGAAGCAAACGTTTGAAGGACTTTTTGGAATAGTTATTGACAAAAAGTTATATATATTATAGAATAATAACGTTAACTAAATGTCTGGGCCTATAGCTCAGTGGTAGAGCCGCCGGCTCATAACCGGCTGGTCGTAGGTTCGAACCCTACTGGGCCCACCATTACTTAACTTGTGCGAACTATGATGTTTGCCGGGCTAAGAACCCATGTCAGGTGTTAATAGTAAGACGGTGATTGGAAATTCCAGTCACCGTCTTTTTATGTTTCGATAAATATCTTTGTCAGTGCACGGAATTTACTAAAACTGTGCTATAATTCTTACATAGGCATTGGCATAAAAATATATAAGCTTTGGAGGTTAATAGCGATGATTCGTGAAATAGTTCGTGATGAAGAATTTTTAGGGCGAAAGAGTGATACAGCCAGCTTTATGGACATGGCAGTAGCTCAGGATTTACTTGATACATTGGCTGCTCACTCTGACCGCTGCGTAGGCTTGGCTGCTAATATGATAGGTGTACGCAAGCGTATTATTGCCGTTAATTTAGGACCTGTTAATGTGGCTATGTTTAATCCTGTAATCGTTAAAAAGTCCGGAAAGTACATGACTGAGGAGGGGTGCCTTTCTTTAGAGGGAGAGCGGATGACAGCCCGTTATCAAAAGATTGTAGTAGAATATCAGGATATGAATTTTAAAAAGCAGCGCCAGACTTTCATTGATTTTCCTGCTCAGATTATTCAGCTCGAAATTGACCACTGTGAAGGAATTATAATTTAAGCTTGTGAAAGTGGCTCGAGTGTGAAGATGCTCAGAATGTTTTTGTATTAGAAGCTATATTGGAAATTCAATATTGGAACTGAATAAATTTTCTTATCGAAAAGCATTGCTTCATTTTTGTTCCATTCTATACAAAAAAGATGAAAAAATTCTTGTACATTGACGAAACTTATGGTATAATACTTCGAGTGTAAAAATACACACGCAGAGGAATTTGTCTGCTGTCTGCACTGGCCGTGCAGTAATGACTTAAGCCGAACTCTGCGGAGGAAAAAACAGGAGGAATTCAAAAATGGCTATTATTTCTATGAAACAATTACTTGAAGCTGGTGTACATTTTGGTCACCAAACCCGTCGTTGGAACCCTAAAATGGCTCCTTACATCTTCACCGAGCGTAACGGTATCTACATCATCGACCTGCAAAAAACCGTTAAAAAGGTTGACGAAGCTTACAACTTCATCCGTGAGGTTGCTGCTTCCGGCAAAAGCATTCTGTTCGTAGGCACCAAAAAACAAGCTCAAGAAGCTATGAAAGACGAAGCTACCCGCTGCAACATGTTCTTCGTTAACGAGCGTTGGCTGGGCGGCATGCTGACCAACTTCAAAACCATCCAAACCCGTATCGCACGTCTGCGTAAACTGGAAGCTATGGAAGCTGACGGCACTTTCGACGTTCTGCCTAAGAAAGAAGTTATCGGTCTGCGCCATGAAATGGAAAAACTGACCAAATATCTGGGCGGCATTAAAGACATGAAAGAACTGCCGGGCGCTATGTTCATCGTTGACCCCCGCAAAGAGCACATCGCTGTTCTGGAAGCTCACAAACTGAACATTCCTATCGTTGCTACTGTTGACACCAACTGCGATCCTGACGAAATCGATCATGTAATCCCTGCAAACGATGACGCTATCCGCGCTGTAAAACTGCTGACTGCTAAAATGGCTGACGCTGTTCTGGAAGGCCGTCAAGGTATGCAAACCGAAGAAACTGCTGAAGCTGTTGCTGACGCTGAATAATTTATAAACGTATAATTTAGGAGGAAGAACTAATGGCTATTACTGCTGCTATGGTTAAAGAACTGCGCGAAACTACTGGCGCAGGTATGATGGACTGCAAAAAAGCTCTGACCGCTTGCGACGGCGACATGGAGAAGGCTATCGACTTCCTGCGTGAAAAAGGCCTGTCTACCGCTAAGAAAAAAGCTGGCCGTATTGCTGCTGAAGGTGTTGTTGCTTCTTACATCAGCGACGACGCTAAAGTTGGCGTAATCGTAGAAGTTAACTGCGAAACTGACTTCGTAGCTAAAACTGATAATTTCAAAGAACTGGTTGGCGCTATTGCTGCTCACGTTGCAACTGCTAACCCGGCTGACATGGACGCTCTGCTGGCTTCCAGCATGGGTGACCAAACCGTTGGCGAACTGGTTACCGCTAGCATCGCTAAAATCGGTGAAAACATTTCCCTCCGCCGCTTCGCTCGTTACGAAGTAGCTGAAGGTATGGTTTCCGCTTACATTCATGGCGGCGGCAAAATTGGCGTTCTGGTAAAACTGACCGCTGGTGATGCTGAACTGGGCAAGGACATCGCTATGCAAATCGCTGCTGCTAAACCGTCCTACCTGAACCGTGAGCAAGTTCCTGCTGCTGAGCTGGAGCACGAGAAGGAAGTTCTGTCCGAACAAGCTCGTCAAGAAGGCAAACCTGAAAACATCATCGAGAAAATGGTTATCGGCCGTATCAACAAATACTACAAAGAAGTATGCCTGATTGACCAAGAATTCGTTAAGGATCCTGACCTGACCATCGCTAAACTTCTGAAAAACCACAATGCTGACGTAGTAGAATTCGCTCGTTTCCAAATGGGCGAAGGTATCGAAAAGAAACAAGAAGACTTCGCTGCTGAAGTTATGTCTCAAATCGGTAAATAATCTGCTTACTGCTAACATTAAGGCGCATCTTAGGATGCGCCTTTTTTGTTTCTTGGCTGGAGCTCATTTTTCCAGGGATTACAGTGTGCTGAATTAAGATATAAAATTATCCAGCTGATTGGCAATCTACATTGTATATAGAAGAGGACAGATTTTTATAAAAGGGTATATATTGCATAGATATTACCAAATTACTCTCTTAGGATTGTGCTATAATGTATGTATTGCTAAGGGGGAATTGGAATGGGAATTAAGAGAACGGAAGAATTTGCAGCTCAGGAAAACGGCAAAGATATTTTTCGTAATGAATATGGTGACTATGTGAAGCTTGAAGGTACTGAAGAAAAAGAAGAAGGTTCAATCCTTGATGAAATGGATTTAGACGCTGATACAGAAAGCATACTTAAAACTCTTGAAGAAGAATGGAAGAAAATGGAAGCAAGAGTCAAGGTATTGGAAAAGGAAAATACAGTTCTTAATAAGAAACTGAGCAATAAGGAAAAAGAGCTGGAAGCTTTTGCGGAGAATAATATTACTGTTAAGAAATTCAAAACCCTAGAAAATGTGAAGGATAAATTAGAGAAACAGGTTGAAGAACTAAAGGCAGAAAATAAAATCCTTTCTATGAAACGTAAAGCCAAGACTGCTGGTGAACGGGAGGATGAGCTTCTGGGAGAAATAGATTTACTTAAGGAAGATAATACTATTCTCCATGATTATTGGGAGCATTCTGTAGACGAAGCTGCTAACCTACGCAATGAGCTGCAGCAGGTTAGAGATGGATATAAAAAGCTTTATCGTGCTAAGCTAGAGCAAGCAGCAGAATACAAGGATCTTATGGAATGGATTGAGCTGCTGCCTCAGGAGTTGGATAAGTTGGACAGCTTCATTAAACGCAGGGGAATAGCTTCAGTATTAGAAAATGAAAGCTACAGTAATATCAAGGCGTGGACAGAATTCCTGCAGAATGAGGCCGATAAGCTGCGTGAAGAGGATACTGAACTTGCTGTGGAAAAGGATATGCTCGGTGAATTGCAGTGTACTCCTAAACGCCTGGAAAAGCTGTTGCGCAGTAAAAAAATTCTTATTATGGGTGGTCATGCAAATTGGCAGAACCGCATTAAAGAGGTTTATCCCAAGCTGACCTATATGGATTCTGATAACGTTAATTTTGATGTCAGCATCTTGAAAAATGCTGATTACATTTTCTTTAATACTCTGCATTGCTCTCATACCCTGTATTTCAAGGTTAAGGATAACTTAAATGCAGGCAGAGATAAGCAGGAGGGTAAGGATAAGCTTATCTATATTAATAACAACAATGTAGATGTTTTTACGGATATTCTAATGGAAAAGATTTTATGAGAAAATGAGTAATAGACTTTTTATATACTCCATAGCAGGATTTTTTAGTTTTATGTAGAATATCTAATACTGGAAATTATTGACAGGTGCGGCGAATGAGTTCGCTGCTGAAAAGGGAATACCGGTGTGAATCCGGAGCAGTCCCGCTACTGTAAGTGGAGCCTAAGCAATTATGTCACTGCCGCAAGGTGGGAAGGCGCTGTGGGCGATGAAGCTAAGCCAGGAGACCTGCCTGTTACGAAGCGTATAGCCTACGGGAGATAGGCTTGCTTTCGTGCATTTTTATATGGAATTTTTGTAACCTCCCGCTAGAAGTGGGAGGTTTTTTTACTGAGATTCCCAGCAAAGTAGAGAAAGGGGACTGAATAATGAAGAGTAAGCTTATTATGGTTACCGGCGGCGCGCGCAGTGGTAAAAGCGAATTCGCTGAACGTTTTGTGCTGCATTTTTCTCCCAAATGCGATTATATAGCGACAGCAGAGGTTTTAGACGAGGAAATGGCAGAGCGTGTGCGTCTGCATCGGGAACGTCGTATGAATGGACGTTGGGTGAATCATGAGGCACCCTATGAAGCCGAAAAAACATTTGAACACCTGGGGGCTGAAACCCAGGCTGTGCTTTTTGACTGTCTTACCGTGTATATGTGCAACATGCTTTATGGCAAGGATGCTCCCGAGGGAAGCTGGCCTGAGCGCTGTGAAGTTGTTCTGAGCAGAATTGATAAGGTTATTGAAGCTGCTGCAAATTGCGGCAAGCTGGTAGTATTCGTTACTAATGAGGTAGGCGACGGTATCGTTCCTGATAATCTTATGGCTAGAGAATACCGTGATTTGGCTGGCTGGGTGAACCAAAGAGTTGCGGCTGCCTGTGACAAGGTGTTTATGTGTGTAGCTGGTCAGGCTGTAGATGTCAAGAAGCTGGCCTTTAAATTTGATGAGGAGCTTGTATAAGCCTTTTTGTTGTGTGAAAGAATGGAGAATATAATGGAAGAAATAAAAATTTCTGCTCTGGCTCGAGACAAGGCAGATGAGGTTCATGCTGCCTTTGCACGTATGGATAAGCCTGGAGCAAATTTAGGAAAATTAGAGGATATGGTATGCAGCTTGGCTGCTATGAATGGAACAGAGGTTCCTCAAAGCCTGAAGTCGGCAATGCTTCTGATGTGTGGTGACCATGGCATTGCTAAGTATGGCGTTAGTGCTTACCCGCAGGAGGTAACTCTGCAAATGATGAACGGCTATAGACGCGGTACTGCTGCTGCAACTGTACTGGCACGTCATGCAGGTGCTGATGTTTTTGTAGTTGATGTGGGCACTACCTTTGATGTAAGCCATATGGATAATGTTCATCATCATAAGGTGGCTTGGGGAACAGAGGACTTTACTCAGGGCCCTGCAATGACTGTAAAGCAGGCTGAGGCTGCTCTGCGTGTTGGTATAGAAATGGCTGAAAAATGTATTGCTGAGGGTTACAACCTGCTTTATACAGGCGAAATGGGCATTGGCAATACAACCTCTACTGCAGCAATTGCCAGTGCTTATTTAGGCTTGGATCCTATGCTGACTGTTGGTCGCGGCAGTGGTATCAATGACGAACGTATGAAAATCAAGCGTCAGGTTGTTATTGATGGCCTGGCTAAAAACCAGCCTCGTCAGGGAGATGCAATGGATGTGCTCTGCAAGGTTGGCGGCTATGACCATGCAGGTCTGGCAGGCGTAATTTTAGGTGCAGCTAAGCATCGTGTTCCTGTTATGATTGATGGTGTAAACGCAACTGCTGCAGCTCTTATTGCCTATGGTATTAATCCTTCTTGCAGAGATTACATGCTGTGCAGTCATTTAAGCAGCGATATTTCTCATAAAGCAGTGCTGGAACTGCTGAAGCTTTCTCCTATTGTAGATGCAGGAATGCGTCTTGGTGAAGGTACTGGTGCGAGTCTGGCTATTGTTGTACTCAAGGCTGCACTGGATATGTACAATAAGCTGAGCAGGTGATGAAATGCGGGATTTTATAACCTGTCTGGAATTTTTGACACGAATTCGCTTTTCTAATAGAACTGATTGGCATGATGACGATTTTAGCCGCAGTGTACCCTACTTTCCTTTGGTGGGTCTGGTTATGGGCCTTTTTATGGGGGCAGTAAACTATGGCTTGGTCTATCTTGATACACCATCTTTTATGCGTGGAGTGATGCTGGTGCTTGCAGAGCTGCTCATTATTGGTGCTCTCATGTATGATGGCTTCATGGACACCTCTGATGGCGTATTCAGTGCCCGCAATAGGGAGCGAATGCTGGAAATTATGAAGGATAGTCACGTTGGTTCAAATGCTGTTATTGCTTTAGTATGTCTGGTACTGCTCAAGGTAGCAGCCTATACTACTATTGCACCGGAAAAGCTGACCTACGCCTTAGTGGCAATGTATGTTGCAACACGTACCTTTATGGTTACCTATATCGTAAATTATCCCTACGCCCGCAAAACAGGTATTGGTCATATGTTTAAGGCCTATGCTAAGCCGTGGTATACATATACAGCCTTTGCTATTTGCATCGGACTAGTCTATGCCTGTGGCTTGCCTTGTCTGTATACTGCTGCAGGAACCTTTGTTATTTGCCAGTTCATTGCCCGCTTCCTGTCCGGTCAGCTTGGTGGTCTTACTGGTGATACCTATGGCTTTTTGACTGAATGTGGCGTAGTAATATACTTAATGCTGGCAGTTTATCTGCTGCGTTAAGGTCTTTAGATGATTGGAGAAAAATAATGCATATTGATGAAATAATTGAAAAAATACTGCCTGTGGACAAGGAATGTCAACAAAAGGCACAGGACCGCTTTGATGCTCTGATTAAACCCTTGGGCTCTTTGGCTCAGCTTGAGACTATGACATCTCGCTATGCAGCTATTCTGGGAAAATTCAAAAAAGAAGATATTGATTATCCTAAACGCAGCCTTTTTGTTTGGAGTGATATGGCTCATGCAAAGCAGGCAGCTCAGATAATGGAAGGAAATTATCCTGTAGTTCCCTTGGCTGCTGAAACAGGAGCTGCTGTGGAGGCAATCATTGTCACTGCTGTTGATGAAGAGGAAGCAATGGAGGAAGGAGCAGGCCTGGTGCAGGAGCATATCATCAAGGATAAGCTGGGATTAGTTGGCCTTGGCTGCTTGGCTGCTGCTAATGACAAGCTTGTGATCGCTGCTATGGCTGGTGCTATTCTGCAGGCTGCAGCAATGAAAATCCCTGTTATGTTAGATGGCTTGGCAACCTGCCTTGCTGCACAAAAGGCTGTAGAGCTGGCTCCCGCAGCAATAGATTACTGCTTTGCTGGTCATGTATCCTTGGAAGAAGGAGCAGAGGAGGCTCTGCAAAAGCTTGGCCTTACTGCACCATTGCGTTTAAATATTCCTGATGGAGCAGGCGAAGGCGCTGCTGTAGCGTTTACTTTATTTAATGCTGGTATCAAATCCTTCAAAGAAATGGAAACCTTTGAAGAGGCTGGTGTACATGTGGAGATGAAGGAATTTTCTCTCCATGAGCAGGTAAAGAAGGAAAAGGCTAAATAAGATGGGAAAAATATTTTTAATTCGTCATGGTGAAACTGACAGTAACAAGGATCATCGCTTTCAGGGACGTATGGACAATCCTCTGAATGCAGCAGGTATTGAGCAGGCAGAGCGCCTGGTTGAATTTATGAAGGAGCAGAAGCTTGACGTTGTCTACAGCAGCTCTATGAAGCGTGCTAAAATGACTGCAGATAAGTTGGCAGAGTCCCACGGACTAGAGGCAATTCCTATGGATTTGCTGCAAGAGGTTAGCTTTGGTGATTGGGAAGGCTTGAGATATCAGGAAATCAACGAGCGCTGGCCAGAGGAAATGAATCTTTTTCTTACTAAACCAGGTGAGTGGGTACCACCTAACGGTGAATCCTTTGTACAGGTAGCAGGGCGCTGTCAAAAGGCTTTTGATGAGATTATGACTAAGGAAGGTCATAACAAGAATATCGCTATTGTGTCTCATGGTGGTATTGTACGCGTACAGCTGTGCCAAATGTTAGGAATTCCCCTGAATAATATGTGGAAGCTGGCAGTGCATAATGTTTCTGTAACTACTTTGGTAGACTGGGATGGTAGTATGACCTTAGAGCGTATGAATGATAATAGCTTTCTTGCGTATAAGGAGCCTAAAAACGCTTTTGAGTAAAGTGTGAATTTTACAAAAGACAAGGATATTTTTGTCCTGCTGATATTGACATTTGCAATAGGCTACTATATACTGTAAGTGGTGTATCTCAGTGGTCCCGTTAGAGTTCTTAACTACTTCTATCATTATCATAGATATCATGGGCGAAGCAGTTGTAACATTAATGCGTTCTTTGGGGTATGTTTATCTATGATTAGGAGTGATTAACCAATGAAAGAAGACAAAACTTTAAAATGCTGCGAATGCGGCGCTGAATTCGTATTCTCCGCTTCCGAGCAAGAATTCTACGAAGAAAAAGGCTTTACTAACGAACCCCGTCGCTGCCCTGCTTGCCGTCAAGCTCGTAAACAACGCATGGGTATTGCAAATGAGCGTCCTCAACGCGAAATGTTCCCTGCAGTATGTGCTGAGTGCGGCAAAGAAACCATGGTTCCTTTCCAACCCTCTGGTGACCGTCCGGTTTACTGCCGTGACTGCTTCAACGCACGTAAAGCTTAATTTTATAGCTTAAAAATCACAGGTACAGTTTATGCTGTACCTGTTTTTTTGTCTCTATTTGCTTGCAGTCATTCTGCCCATAAATCTGCATTATGCAGTTCCTTAGTCAAAATAAGTGCTTACTTATGATAAATTTTACTATAGATTAAACTTTGCTAAAAAAGCAGTTTATATTATAATTAGTGTTGTTAGGTTATGCTTGCTTAAAATGAGAGCAGATTGTGTTGCTGAATTTAGCAAGCATTGATTATTGCAGGCAATATGGAAATAAGGTTCTGCCTGCAAATAAGAAAAGAGGATGAATATGGAACTTAATAAAGAAAGAATTGTAGAGCGCTTTACAGCATATGCTAAAATTGATACTGCTTCTGATGACAAGGCAGTCTGCTTTCCCAGCTCCGCTAAGGAACTTGATTTGGCCAAATATTTAGTTCAGGAGCTGCAGGAGTTGGGCTTGTCCGATGTGGAAATGACAGAATATGGCTATGTACTGGCAACATTGCCTGCAAATGGGGTGGAGGACGCACCTGTGATTGGTCTGATTGCCCACATGGATACTAGCTGTGAGGCCAGCGGAAAAAATGTACAGGTACAGCTTCACGAAAATTATGATGGTGGTATCATTAAGCTGAGCGATGCTGATAGCCTTTCTCCCGTTGATTTTCCTGAGCTTTTGCATTATGTTGGTCAAAGCATTCTGACAACTGATGGTACTACTCTTTTAGGCGCAGATGACAAGGCCGGTATTGCAGCTATTGTCAGTGCCTGTGAGTATCTTTTGGCGCATTCTGAGATTAAGCACGGCAAGGTTCGCTTAGGCTTTACTCCTGATGAGGAAGTTGGCCGCGGTACTGAGCATTTCCCATTGGAAAAGTTTGGTGCAAATTTTGCCTATACCGTTGACGGCGGTGCTGTAGGGGAGCTGAACTATGAAACCTTTAACGCCTGCAATGCAAATGTTGTTTTCCATGGCGTTTCCGTTCATCCGGGCAGCTCAAAAAATAAAATGCGCAATGCTGTAACCATGGCTGCAGAGTGGCAGATGAGTCTGCCGGCAGGTGAGCGTCCTGAATATACTGAAGGCTATGAGGGCTTCTATCACACCCTGCGTATTAACGGTGGTACTGACAGAGTTGAAATTGATATGATTCTTCGTGATCACGACAAAGCTATTCTGGAAAAACGCAAGAACTTCCTTCTGGCCCTTACTGCTCTAATGAATGAAAAATATGGTGCAGGTACTGTGGAATGCACTTTAAAGGACAGCTACTGCAATATGAAGGAATATATTACACCTGTGTATGAGATTGTAGAGCGTGCGGAGAACGCCATGGTGAAGGCTGGTATTAAGCCTGTGCTGCTGCCTGTTCGTGGTGGTACTGATGGCTCTACTTTGTCTGCAATGGGACTTCCATGCCCGAATATTTTTACAGGTGGGCACAACTTCCATGGACGTTTTGAATATCTGCCTGTAGAATCTTTATTAAAATGTACTGAAGTAGTTATTAATCTGGTAGAGAACTAAGTAAATATAGCTGAACAAAGAAGGAACCAAAGACTAAGTGCAGCACTCAGACTTTGGTTCCTTTAATTTTGGGTCAAAAAGGAATCATCTTGCGATGACTCCTTTTTGACTTAGTTATTAAAGCTATTAGTAGTTCAGAACACGCAGTTCAAAATAGCCTTGGGGATGGTCGCAAACCGGGCATTTTGCAGGAGCTTCTTTAGCAATAACAATCTTGCCGCAGTTGGTGCAGATCCAAACCTTTTCTTCTTCGCGTTTAAATACACGATCATTTTCAATGTTAGCCAAGAGTGCACGATATCTTTCTTCGTGCTCTTTTTCGATTTTGCCAACCTCTTCAAAGAGATAAGCTAATTTGTCAAAGCCCTCTTCTTTAGCAGTTTTAGCGAATTCGGCGTACATTTCAGTCCATTCGTAGTTTTCGCCTGCTGCTGCGTCCTTCAGGTTGGTAATAGTATCAGGAACCTTACCATCATGGAGTGCTTTGAACCAAAGCTTAGCATGCTCTTTTTCATTAGCAGAGGTCTCAGCAAAAAATGCACCGATTTGATTATAGCCTTCTTTTTTAGCAGTGCTGGAGTAGTACTCATACTTAACTCTAGCTTGGGATTCACCTGCAAATGCAGTCATCAAATTTTGTTCGGTTTTGCTACCCTTTAATTCCATGTTTCTTCCTCCTTTAAATTACATAGTGGAAATAACCCTAAAATACGAAGAGTTTTGTTGCTGTATCGCTATATGGATTAGTTCTCGTCGTCACCTAAAACTTCACCATGCTCTTCAGCCAGCTTTTGGCATTCAGGGCAAACGCCACTGAATACGATATCATGGTGATTCATTTTGTAACCTGTTACAGATGCAACCTTTTCGTCCATATCGGGGATGTAGTCAAAGTTTTCTACGTTCATGAATTTACCACATTTGGTGCATTTAATATGGTAATGTCTTGCCAAAATGTGGTCAAAGCGGTCAGCTACGCTGGGAACGGAAACCTTGCCCAAAAGTCCGCTTTCTACCAGAGAATTAAGATTGCGATAAACAGTACCTTTACTGATATCGGGATATTCCATAGTGATACGATCGTACACTTCTTCAGCAGTAGGGTGATCCGCTAAAAAGCGTACAGCAGCAATAACTAATTGTCTTTGAATAGTGTTTCTTTTAGCCATCTTCATCATCCTTTATCAAAAATAGTTCTTAATTAGAATTATACTGATTTAAATGAAAATGTCAAGGGAATTTAGTATAATTTGCCAAGAAAACACAATTGCAAATAATGTTTTTTTGCAGTCTGAAAAGTAATTGCTGAATTATTCTCAAATCAGGAAAATAACAATAGTAAAATATAGTAAAATTATGTAATTAGTATTTATGTTAAATGTTTTCAATTATTGACACCAAGAAACGATAACTATATAATTAGTGTAGTTAATTATGGCTTACTGATTATAAAGGATTCTTCTTGTCACAGATTACGGTAGTGTACTCCGTGGCAATGTGCATAGATTTTATGCTTTTATATATTGTATGGAAAGAAAGGCAAAAAAATGAATAACTTAACATTAGATAAATTAGCTATTGGACAAACTGGGATTATTCAGCTTGTAGGAGGGGAAGGTATCCTGCGTCGTCGCTTATTGGATATGGGACTGACTCCTCGTACTCGTGTTATGGTGCGCAAGCGTGCTCCCTTAGGTGACCCTATGGAGATATTTCTGCGCGGTTATGAGCTGACTCTCCGTGCAGACGAGGCCTCTAAAATTACTGTAGTATTGGAGGCTGACAACTAATGAAGCTTCATTTTGCATTAGTAGGTAACCAAAACTGCGGCAAAAGTACTCTGTTCAACTATTTGACCGGTAGTAATCAGCACGTTGGCAATTTCCCTGGCGTTACAGTACAGAAGAAAGAGGGTTCTCTTTTAGATACTCCTGATTCTACAGTTATCGACTTGCCAGGTATTTATTCACTTTCTCCCTATACCTCCGAGGAAATCGTAACAAGGGACTTGCTGCTTTACAACAAGCCTGACGCCATTATCAACGTTATTGATGCAACTAATATTGAACGCAGTCTGTATTTGACTCTCCAGCTTATTGAGCTCAATATTCCTATGATTATTGCTCTGAACATGATGGACGAGCTGGTTGGCAGCGGCGGCAGCATTGATATCCGTGCTATGGAAGCTGCTCTGACTGTTCCTGTTGTGCCTATTACCGCTAACACCGGCGAGGGCGTGGACGAGCTTGTTCGCCGTGCTCTTGATATTGCGGAACATAAAACCCTGCCTCAGCGTCTTGACTTTTGCAGTGGTCCCGTACATACTGCAATTCACGCCGTAGCACATCTTATTGAGGATAAGGTGCGCCGTAAGGGGCTGCCTCTGCGTTTTACCTCTACCAAACTGATCGAGGGCGATGATATCTTTACTAACGAGCTTCAGCTTACTGAAAACGAGCGCGATATCATTGGCCACTTTACTGAGGAAATGGAGCTGGCGCTGAATACGGACAAAGAAGCAGCTTTGGCAGATATGCGTTATGCTTACATTGAAGAGCTTTGCTGTAAAACAGTACGCAAGCCGCTGCATACTGATGCACAGCTTCGTTCTGTAAAGATTGACTATTATCTTACTCATAAATATTTGGCTTTGCCAATCTTCCTTATCATTATGAGCACTGTGTTCTGGCTGACATTTGATGTAATAGGAGCTTTTTTAAGTGATTTGCTTAGTGAGGCTATTGATTATGTAACGGCTTCTGCGGACGCAGGGCTGACAGCCTTGAATATTGCTCCGCCAATGCACTCTTTGATTATTGATGGTGTATTCAGCGGTGTAGGCAGCGTCCTTTCCTTCCTGCCGACCATTGTTACCTTGTTCTTCTTTCTATCCATGCTGGAGGACAGCGGTTATATGGCCAGAGTAGCCTTTGTTATGGACAAGCTGCTGCGCAAGATTGGTCTTTCAGGTTCTTCCTTTGTACCTATGATTATTGGCTTTGGCTGCAGTGTGCCTGCAATTATGGCTACTCGTACCCTTGCCAGTGAACGTGATAGAAAGATGACCATCATTTTGACACCATTTATGAGCTGTAGTGCTAAGCTGCCGATTTATGGTATTTTTATTGCGGCCTTCTTCCCTGAACAGGGTGGTCTGGTAATGATGGCACTGTACCTTTTAGGTATTTTGACAGCCATTATTTCTGGTGTGCTGCTCAATAGCTTTGTTTTTAGCGGCAAGCCTGTACCCTTTGTTATGGAGCTTCCTGCTTATCGTCTGCCAACTGCTCGCAATATTGTGATGCATATGTGGAGCAAGGCCAGCGATTTTATTCACAAGGCCTTTACTGTTATTTTCCTGGTCAGCATTGTAATTTGGTTCCTGCAGAATTTTGACATTCGTTTCTATATGGTTGATGCCAGCGAAAGTATTATTGCTTCCATTGGCAAGCTGGCGGCGCCTATTTTCGCACCCTTGGGCTTTGGCAGCTGGCAGGCAGCAACCTCTCTTATTACAGGTATTACTGCTAAGGAGGTTGTAATCAGTACCTTGTCCGTACTGGCAGTTGGCAGTGGCGAGGCACCGGCTTTGTCACAGCTCTTTACACCGCTGACAGCCTTTACCTTCTTGGTGTTCTGCTTACTGTACCCGCCGTGCGTGGCTGCTTTAGCAACTATCCGCAGAGAAATGAACTCTGGCTGGGTGACCCTGGCCATGATTGGCTACCAGCTTTTTGCGGCATGGTGCGTAGCCTTTGCTGTAAGACAGATTGGCTTGATGCTGGGCTTTAGTTGATATTAGCAAAAGTAGTGTATTCTTATGAAAGAAAAAGTAAATAAGTGTGAAATTGATATAGATACAGCTGTAAAAATTGACTTTGATGTACCAAGCGACATAAAAGAGTTAATGAACAAAATGGAGGTTATTTATTTTAATGTAGAGCTTCCAGCAAGAGAGTGTACTTTATATGGAGCGGGAATGGATGCAGACAGATATTTTTTTGATGAATGTGATTTCCGTTTTTACAGAAACGAATTTGGAGAAAAAATTTTTAACTATATGCAGTCTGGCATTATAACTGAAGCTCAAAGAGATATTTTGAGAAAGCGTTATTATCCTGCTTTTAAGGAGGCTGTGACTGACGACGAAGACGAAAGCATTCTGGAAGGAATTGTTATGACTCAGGCTGCAATCTGCACTCAAGTGAAGGAAAAGGCTCGCAAGGAGGCTGAAAGGCTGCAAAAGCAGGCTAAGGGAAAGTAAGTAGAAAAAATTAATAAATGGTTTTGTAGGTCTGAGGTTTGTAGTAATACATTCCTCAGACTTTTTTATTTGCGCTGCAAAGTACTGCGGAAATAAGACGAAGTAAGAGGAAATATGAGGACGCAGGCTTCTATCAATATTAATTCAGGATAGCTATACCTATATAGCTATAGCTAAGTTATAGGCATTTTGATTAAAGTCCGTATACGTATTATAATTAAAGTACGATAACGTACTTTAATAGCAAAGGAGATAGATATTATGAGGGCAATTTTAAAACTCTCTTTTAGAAGGCTTGATTGAATCTAGTAAGTAATTTGACTATATTATCAAGGATGCCTTTAAGGAGGAGAGAAAATAATATGATTAATGTTGAATTTAAAGCAAGTGGTTAGATTTTAGTATCCTAATAAAAGGATCAGCATATAGCTGGGTCTGGTGATTATCATGAGAAACAATACAATTAAACTTTCGGATCATTTTACTTATAAAAAGCTTCTTCGGTTTACGGTTCCGTCCATCGTTATGATGATTTGCACCTCTATGTATGGTGTAATAGATGGCATTTTCGTTTCTAACTACATTGGCAAAATGTCGTTGGCAGCCATTAACTTTATCATGCCGGTATTATATATCTTTGCAATGTTTGGTTATATGTTTGGTGCTGGCGGCAGTGCTCTGGTCTCTAAAACCTTAGGTGAAGGTAATAGAAAAAGAGCCAATGGGTTATTCTCCCTGTTCGTGTATATTTCCATAATATTTGGTGTGTTCATGACAGTGTCTGGTTACTTTTTTATGCGTCCTCTGGTGCAGTGGTTTGGTGCAGAGGGGGAACTGCTTGAGCAGAGCTTGATTTACGGACACATTTTCCTTTTGGCACTTACAGCCTGGATTTTGATGTATGTGTTCCAGCTGTTCTTTATTACAGCAGAAAAGCCCAAGCTTGGTCTTATGGTTACTATCGCTTCTGGCGTAACCAACATCGTCCTTGACGCACTCTTTATCGTAGTATTTGAATGGGGGATTGCAGGTGCTGCAGCTGCTTCTGCTATTGGTCAGCTGGTTGGCGGTGTGTTCCCAATTGTCTACTTTGCAAGAGAAAACTCCAGTATTTTACGCTTGACTAAGCCTGTAATTGATTTTAAGGCTATTTTACAAGGCTTTGCTAATGGCTCATCTGAGCTGGTTTCCGGTATGTCTGCCTCTTTTGGCAGTATTTTATACAACGTACAGCTTTTAAAATACGCTGGTGAAAACGGCGTAGCTGCTTACGGCGTTCTGATGTATATCAGTATGATAGTCATTTCAATCTTTAATGGTTATTCCAGTGGTGTTGTTCCTGTAATTGGCTATCATTACGGAGCACGTAATCATGATGAGTTAAAGAGTCTATTAAAAAAGAGTGTTATTGTTGTAGGACTGTTCTCGACAAGTATATTTGCTTTATCAGAGCTTTTAGCTTATCCTATTGCTAAAGTCTATGTTGGCTATGATGAAGAACTGATGAGAATTACTATTCAAGGCTTTTTCGTGTACTCTTTCGCATTCCTGTTCATGGGTATGGCAGTTTTTGCCTCTTCCTTCTTTACGGCACTTAATAATGGTACTGTGTCTGCTATGGTAGCGTTCTTGCGTACCCTGGTATTTGAAACTACCGCTATTATTCTGCTGCCAATAGTATTTGGTGTAGAT
>ENA-ORLU01001118-ORLU01001118.1-human-gut-metagenome-genome-assembly--contig:-NODE-1118-length-21383-cov-5.133155_pt1 | contig 21383 bp, 20 predicted proteins | sample MGYA00243009_ERZ508833 | MGnify/ENA primary metagenome ERZ508833 (study PRJEB26277, sample SAMN04329763) | human gut metagenome | biome: human-associated habitat | host: Homo sapiens | place: USA...
CGGAAACACACAACCAACCAACGGAAGCGAGTGTGATAAGTGTACACACTGGACAAGAAAAGATGTCGATAACAGACCGGAACTGTTTCTGTGCTGTGGAAAAGATGACCGTCTTGTATATGATGAGGTAGAAAAATTAGAAAATGCTTTACAAAAGGAAAATATTACTCATGAGTATCGCAGCGGACATGGCGATCATGAATTTTTCTACTGGGAACAGATGATGGATCCGGGATTTTCTTTTCTAGCGGGGATTGAGGAAGGAACAAAAGATAAATTGTTGATACCGGAACAAGGAGAATAGGATGAATTATCATATTGAGAAATTAAATGAACAGACGTGGCTGATAGAAGAATATAGTAATACGGCAAGTGCTTATATGTACCTGCTCACCGGAAAGGAAAAGGCATTATTGATCGATACCGGATTTGGAACAATTCCACTGAAATCAATATGTGAAGAACTTACTGGGCTTCCGGTCACTGTGGCACTGACGCATCGACATGTAGACCATATTGGCGGAACCGGAGCATTTGAGGAAGTATGGCTTGCAAAAGAAGACAAAGAACTTTATGAGGCACACAGCAGAGAGGATGTCCGTCATATTTTTACACAGGATGAGCTTTTCCCGGTAAAAGAAAATTGCAGTTATTTTGAGAGTGAGATGGTATTTGAGATAGGTGACAGACCGGGGCGTGTGGTAAGGACACCGGGACATTCTGTCGGATCAGTATGTTTCCTTGATGAAAAGAACAGATGGATGTTCACCGGGGATACCTGCTGTAAGGCTCATGTACTGCTCCAGATGGAATTTGCGGCACCGATGCAGACCTATAAGGAATCACTGGAAAAGCTGATCGCTATGGAATCTCTCTACGATATTACCTGGCCAGGACATCATATCAAACCGGTCGAGAAACAGGTGATACATGATTTCCTGACAGCTGTGGAAGGAATTACAGGTGGCACAATGGAAGGTGCCTGGACCGAGCTTCCTATGGGCAAAGCAAGACTGTTAGAGTATAAAGAAATCGGAATCGAATATTAGATAAAGTATGAGGCAAGAGATGTTTTAATCTTTTGCCTTTTTGTTGCATGAAAATTTAAAAGAGGATATACTTTTTTATATATTTTAGCAAAAATGTATGGAATTTTTGCAGATAAGACAGGGATGCCTGTCCGATGAAGTTGTAGTATAAAGGAGCACACATACATGGAAAACGAAAAACAGAAAAAGATTTTATTTGCGCTGATTCCAATTGTGATTGCATTACTGTCATTTTTTGTGATCGCGCGGTTTACTTCTTCGACAGAATTTAATGCGAAGACAATCCAGTCATTGGACGATAAGAAAACAACCGTCATGGAGCTTGCCGCAGCATCTACAGCGGCATCAGCAGCGATCACATTGATTCCGGGGGATGTCGGAAATCCAATTGCATGTGTATTTTTCTCCGGGTATCTGTTGTGGAGGAAAGAGATATTGCGAGTGGTCGCACAGAAATTCCTGCTTTTCGGACTGGCAGTGTATCTTGTGATCCCGGCGAGCGTGAAGGTGGCGGATATGATCGAGACAACCTATGCGTCATCCATCGAGAGTACGATAGAGACTGCGAAGCAGACAACCGATGAGATAGAATCTGAAACAGGAGAAAGTGGACAGGTGGACGATAAGAGCAGCAATGAAAAATCCCAGAGTGATTCAGACAGTGACAGCAAAGAAAATGCCGGTGGATTTTTCTCAGGACTTTTTAATAAAGTGCAGGAAGGAGTGTCCACAGCGACTGCGAATGTGGAGAATGTGTTGAATAACTTTATCGAGGCATTGGCAATTTTGCTTGTGACTTCATGCCTGATTCCGATACTGGTGCTGATTTTCTTTGTGTGGCTGGTAAAGATGCTGCTTGGACTAAATATTGATATTCCGACATCTGTCAGAAAATAGGAAGGACTTTTCCATGGACATCAAAGACTGCATCATTTACGAAAAAACAATCCCTGCCCACCCGGCAGTATATGACGATTTCCCGGAGAATCTTCTGCCGGAGCTGGCGGAGTACCTGAAGTCGCACGGAATCGGGAAGCTATACTGTCATCAGACGGAAATGTTTGAGAAAGTGACTTCCGGGAAGAATGTTGTTATCACAACATCAACGGCGAGCGGCAAGACCTTAAGTTTTTTACTCCCGGTTTTACAGGATATTTTGAAAAATCCGCTGACAAGGGCAATTTTCATTTACCCGACCAAGGCACTTGCGGCAGACCAGTACCGTGCGATTGCACCGTATCTGGAATATTTTGGAGAGAACCGTATTGTGGCGGGCGTGTATGATGGGGATACGCCGGTGGCGGAGCGTACAAGAATCCGGCAGAGTGCCAATATCATATTGACAAACCCGGAGATGGTGAATGGGGCATTTCTGCCGAATCACAGCAAATACGGGTTTGATTTTATTTTTTCCAATTTAAAATACATTGTGATCGATGAGCTGCATACCTATCGTGGAGCGTTCGGTTCGCATCTGGCAAATGTGTTCCGCAGACTTTCAAGAGTATGCCGTTATTATCATTCCAATCCGCAGTTTCTTTGCAGTTCTGCTACGATCGCCAATCCGGTGGAGCTTGCAACAGAGATCTGTGGAAAGCAGTTTGCACTTGTGGATAAGGACGGCTCACCAGCAGCAGAACGTGGATATCATCTCATCCAGCCGCCGAAGATCATGGGGAAAGACGACAACTATTATGGGCAGGTTCGCATTACGACAGTGGCGGCAGAACTTTTGCCGGAGCTGATGGATGAAGGAAAAAATTTTATTGCGTTTACGAAGTCCAGAAAGAATGTGGAGATCGTCTTAAAAGAGACGAGAGATCATTTGGAAGCGGAGGGATTTTTAGGCACGCATAAGCCGGATGAGATCTCCGGTTATCGTGGCGGTTACACGCCGCTTGAGCGGAAACAGATTGAAAATCAGATGATCTCGGGAGAACTGATGGGACTTGTTTCCACGAATGCATTAGAACTTGGAATTGATATCGGAAAGATCAGTACCACGGTGTTAGTCGGTTATCCGGGCACCAGAGCCTCATTCTGGCAGCAGACAGGGCGTGCCGGAAGAAGCGGGAAAAGGAGCAGCAACTATCTCATTCTCGACAATCAGCCGTTTGACCAGTACATTGCGCTTGAGCCGGGCTGGCTGTTTGAGGGAAGCAGTGAAAATGCTGTGATCGATAAGAATAATCTGATCATTGAGCTGGCGCATATCCGTGCGGCAGCAGCGGAGATTCCTTTGACGCTTGATGATATTTCCCTGTTTCCGGATCTTGGCGAGGCAATCCCGGTACTTCTCCGCGCTGAGGAACTATCGAGCCACAATGGAAAATTTGCGTGGTCTGGCGGTGAGTTCCCGGCGGGTGATTTTTCCATGCGCAATATTGACGAGAAGCGCTATAAGCTTCTGCACAAGGACAGCGGAAAAGAAATCACAGAGATGGACGAGAGTCAGGCGTTCCGCGAGCTTCACGATGGTGCGGTCTACATGCATGACGGTGTTGCTTATCAGGTGACAAAGCTTGACCTTGAGAGCCGGACTGCCTATGCAGTGCCATTTAATGGAAATTATTATACAGTCGCGGCAGGGGAAGCGAATGTGAAGATCGTTCACGAGAGTAAAAATATGCCGCTTGCGCGCACAGAGCTTCATTTTGGCGATGTCAATGTGAGCGATTACGTTTATATGTTTAAAAAAATGCAGTTTCATAATCATCAGAATCTTGGCTATGAGCAGTTACCGAAGGCACTCTCCAAAGACTATGATACGGAGAGCACCTGGATGCGTGTGCCGGAGAATGTCGTGAGGGTTTACCGCGGACTGATCCAGGTGAATGAGAATACGAAAATGGTGCGGAACAATTATTATGAGGGCGTCTGTTTTGCACTGAAAAATGCTGCCCGGATGGTGACCATGACGGAGCAGGAGGATATTGGAGTTATCACGTCGGCGAATGCACTGGAACTTGCGTTTGACACAAGCTCGGACGTAGACATCTATTTTTACGATAAGTATGTGGGTGGACTTGGATTCTCTGAAAAGATTTATGATAATATGGAAGATATTATCCAAAATGCCGTGAAGCTTGTAAAAGGCTGTGGATGCAAAGACGGCTGTGCCGCCTGTGTGGGAGATCACCGGCTTGACAGGCAGATGGTACTCTTCGGTCTGGAAAACCTGCTGGAACACTGGGATGTCCCGATGGGAGTGAAGACTGCAGAGCATGCGCCGTCCACGTTCCGGAGAAAAGAGTTCTCGTTTGAAAAGTTAGGAGAGCAGTGGCAGGAGTTCTGCAAAAAGATTAGTGAAAACGGAGAGAACTTTGCCGCATTTTTACAGACCGTTCCGGCGGTCGAAGTGAGAGAGCGGATGCTGATCTTAAAATTATCCAGCGCCTTTTATGCAGACTGGGTGATGGAGCCGGGAAACCGCGAGAGCCTTAAGAATATTATCAGTTATTATGCGGATGTGCCGGTTGGATTCCAGATCCAGGTGGCACTCGCAGATGAAGTGAGAGAGCCGGATAAGGACGCAATGGAGAAGATGGGGCGGAGGTTATTATGAAAACAAGAGAAGAAGCAACAAAATACGGACTGTCATTTCCAGACACTTATCTGGAAACGCCGTTTCATGATCCAAACTGGGAGTTAGTGCGTGTGCATGGAAGCAAAAAGGCATTTTTGTGGGTATATGAGCGGAACGGATACATCAATCTGAATGTGAAAGTGCGCCCGGAGTGGCGCGATTTCTGGAGGGATGCCTATGCGTCCGTGCTTCCGGGATATCATCAGAATAAAGAACACTGGAATACGATCATTTTAGATGGGACAATCCCGGATAAGGATGTGAAGCAGATGATTGCAGAAAGCTATGACATTATCACAGACAGTCCGACAAAGCGTATTTATGAGGCGGTGAAAACCATTCCAAAAGGTAAAGTGGCAACTTACGGCAGGGTGGCAGAGCTTGCCGGAAATCCGAGAATGTCCAGAGCTGTCGGAAATGCCCTGCACCATAACCCGGACCCGGAGCATATCCCATGTTACCGTGTTGTGAATTCCAAGGGAGAATTAGCAGGGGCTTTCGCCTTTGGAGGGGAGCATGTGCAGGAAGAACTGCTGAAAGCAGAAGGCATTGAAGTGGTGAATGGCAGGGTGGATTTAAAGAAATATGAAATTTAAAGAAAATTACACACAACAGCTACAACGTCTAAATGAATACCAGAAAGCAGCCGTTTTCGATGAGAGCAGCGCCTGTCTTGTGAACGCCAATGTGGGAAGCGGTAAGACGACGGTTCTTATCACAAAGGTCATGTATCTGCATTACGAGAAGCAGATTCCATATGAACAGATGGTCGTTCTGACTTTTACGAATAAGGCTGCGGATGAGATCAAAGAGCGTCTGTATGCGCTGGAGCCGGAGATCAAAGAGGAACAGTTGTGGGGCTTTGGAACATTTCACAGTGTGTGTCTTACGATGTTGAAGAAAATGCTTCCAGTGGAAAATCTGGGTTATACCAAAGAATTTATGGTGATGGATCCGGACGAAGAACTTGAGATGGCAGAGCAGTTGATCTTAACTTATCAGCTGAAAATCAAATATAAAAACCGGCTGAAAAAGCGTCTGGAACAGAAAAACAGCAAATATCAGGATGATATTGAAAAATTAAAGGCATTGCTAAAGGAAGAAAAGAGACGTCAGGATAAAATGACGTTTGATGAGCTGCTGGACAACACATGTAAATTGGTGAAGATGTCAGCAGAAATAGAAGAAGTATCAAAAAAGAATGCGAACTTGCAAGACAACGAGAATACAGGAATGCAAGATATCTCCTGGATCATCGTGGACGAAGTGCAGGACAGCGATGAGAAACAGTTAGAGTTCATCGACTGCCTGAAAAAAACACAGACCTGTTTTTTCGCAGTAGGTGATCCGAATCAGGTCATTTACAGCTGGCGTGGAAGTGCTTTTCATATTTTTTATCAGCTGAAGACCAAATATCAGGCAACGGAACTGACACTTCCGGTGAATTACCGTTCCAGCAGTGAAATCCTTGCAGTGGCACGCTGCTTTATGCAGCAGGGAGACACCTTGCAGGGCGGCAGAGAGAACGGTGATAAAATTCAGATCCGGAATATGTATGATCCGTTTCAGGAGGCAGACTATCTTGCAGGCAGGATCAGGGAACTGCATGCATCAGGGCTTCCATACCGGGAAATAGCAGTATTTTACCGCTTGCAGAACCAGTCAGAAATTTTTGAACATGTTTTTGAAAAAGAAGGCATTCCATTTGAAGTTTCGTTAAAAAAGACTGTGAAAGACATCCCGGTTTTGGACTGGCTGATCAGGGTACTGCGTTTTTCTGTCAATCCGAAAGATAAAAGCTCCGGTATTGCAGTGCTTGCGGATAAGAAATATGGAGACGGCATGTCGGTGAAGGAAGCGGAGAAAACGACCGATCTTCTGAACGAAATTACAGAAGAAGAAAAACAGGAGATGAACAATGAATTATGTAAACCAGATATCCGTAAGCAAATGCTTGGATTTTCGCAAGCTTATTTCAACGCTCAATCCACAACAGCAGAAGACCTCTGGAGCTTTTTTTCTCTGGAAAATCATCTTCATCCAACGACAGCTTCGTATGTAGAAGACAGAACCTATGTCATGGACTTTTTTGAGCGCATGACCGCCTATCAGAAAGAGCAGCAGAAAAATGTCGTGGAAGGTTTTTCGGAATTTTTGAATATGGCGTCTTTGTATGGAACGAATATTTTGAAAAAAGAGATACATAATGAAAACGATACTGTAAAGCTTATGACACTTCATGCATCCAAAGGGTTGGAGTTTTCCCATGTTTTTATCACAGGTGTGAATTATGGGCTGATTCCATTGCAGACCAAAAGTTTTGAGGAGGAAGAGGAGGAACAGCGTCTCTTTTTTGTCGGAATCACAAGGGCGAAAGAACATCTGGAACTTTCCTATTACACAAGTCCGGGACAGTACCGGGCAGCACCCGGACCGAGTAGATATCTGCGCATGATACCGGGAAATCTGATCGAAGGACAGGAGAAGGATCGGGAGTCTTCGGCAACGCATTTACAGGACCTGAAACGACAGATCCTTGCAGAGCGTGCAGAGCATAGAGAACTGCAGGAAGCCGGCAAAATATCAGGGGGAAAAAATCCATCGGCGAATACAGGAACAAAGAATATTTCAGTAGGAAATGAAGCAGTAACCACACAAAAACGCTGCGTCCGTCATCCAAAATACGGCACCGGTTCCGTGGTAAGAGAGGATGACATGATGATCACCGTTGACTTTGACGATTATGGGGAAAAAGAACTCATGAAAATGTTCAGCGGTCTGGAAGAATTGTCGTGATACTTATGCCTTGTCAGGTATCGGGCGACTATGAAAAAGAATAGCGCACTTGTACAAAAAAGAAAACAATTCCTACCTTGACAAGGGGAAATAATGCGTTATAATACTTATATCATATCAAATAACTAGGAAATATCAATTACAAACTAATTTAGAGATAGAAAGAGGTACAAAGATATGAGTAAACTGATTTACTTAGATAATGCAGCAACAACGCAGGTATATCCGGAAGTGTTACAGGAGATGCTTCCATATTTTTCAGAAGTATACAGCAATCCATCTGCAATTTACAGTTTTGCATCTGAGAGCAAAAAGGCGGTTGATAAAGCAAGGACTTCCGTGGCAGAACTGATCAATGCGAAGACAGATGAGATTTATTTTACAGGCGGCGGCAGCGAGTCTGATAACTGGGCATTAAAGGCAACCGCAGACGCTTATGCGTCCAAAGGAAAACACATCATCACAAGCACGATCGAACATCACGCGATCCTTCACACCTGTGCTTATCTGGAGAAAAAAGGTTTTGAGATCACATATGTGAACGTTGACGAAAACGGTAAAGTAAAACTGGACGAGTTAGAGGCAGCAATCCGTCCTGATACAATCCTGATTTCCATTATGACAGCAAATAACGAGATCGGAACCATCCAGCCGGTCAGGGAGATCGGACGTATCGCACATGAACATGGCGTATTATTCCACACGGACGCAGTACAGGCATTTGGACATATTCCGATCGATGTGGATGAGATGAACATTGATATGCTGAGTGCCAGCGGCCACAAGATCAACGGACCAAAGGGAATCGGCGTAATGTATATCAGAAAAGGCGTGAAGATTCTTTCCTTCATCCACGGTGGTGCGCAGGAGAGAAAACGTAGAGCCGGAACTCTGAACGTACCGGGTATCGTAGGTATCGGCAAAGCAGCCGAGATTGCAAAAAATACCATGGCAGAGAGAAGTGCAAAAGAGATCAGCTTAAGAGATCATCTGATCGACCGTATTTTAACAGAAATCCCATATGTGAGATTGAACGGTGACAGACATGACCGTCTGCCAAACAACGTAAACGTATGTTTCCGTTATATCGAGGGTGAATCCATGCTGATTTTATTAGATCAGGCAGGTGTCTGTGCATCCAGTGGTTCCGCATGTACTTCCGGATCCTTAGACCCGTCTCATGTATTGCTTGCGATCGGACTTCCTCACGAGATTGCACACGGTTCTCTTCGTCTGACACTTTCCGAGAAGAATACCGTAGAAGAGATCGATTTTGTTGTAGACGAGTTAAAGAAGATTATTGAGCGCTTAAGAAGTATGTCTCCATTATATGAGGATTTCGTAAAAAAACAGAATAAATAAATTTTTCAATCACATGATTTTACAGTGATCAAAATAACAGGTTATATTCAAAGAAAGCAGGATAAAAAGTATGTATAGTGAAAAAGTAATGGATCATTTTAACAACCCAAGAAACGTTGGAGAGATTGAGAATCCAAGCGGTGTCGGTACCGTTGGTAATGCAAAATGCGGCGACATCATGAGAATGTATCTTGACATTGATGATAACGGGATCATCCAGGATGTAAAATTTAAAACATTTGGATGTGGCGCAGCCGTTGCAACAAGCAGTATGGCAACTGAACTTGTAAAGGGAAAAACGGTACAGCAGGCGTTGGAAGTGACAAATAAAGCCGTAATGGAAGCTTTAGACGGACTTCCACCAGTGAAGGTTCACTGCAGCCTGTTGGCAGAGGAAGCAATCCACGCTGCATTATGGGATTACGCAGAGAAAAACCATATCACGATCGAGGGACTGGAGAAACCGGTGAACGATATTTCTGAGAAAGAAGAAGGCGAAGAGGAAGAGTACTAAGAGCTTTTTTCCGGAAGGCACATCAGACTGTCAGGCAGATTTATGAAAAGGTAAACTGCCGGCAGTCTTTTTTGTGCAACAGGAAAATTCTCATATCTATTTCATTCCAGTTATGGTAAAATATAGCTATTGCAAAAAGCAGAATAGCAGATTATAAGGAAAACGAATTGAGGATAAAGAGATAATGGAAGATTTACAGGTAGAAGATTTTAATGATCCAATAGAACATAAAGCTGAGCAGACGGCAGACGGTATTAAGACACCGGAAAAGCAGGAGAGTGATGAGGAACAAACCTCCATTTTCAAAGAGATCATGAGCTGGGTGATCCCATTTGCAATTGCCTTAGTGGCAGCGCTTCTCATCAAAAACTTTCTGATCATCAATGCGGACGTTCCAACCGGATCGATGGAGAATACAATCCTGCCGGGAGACCGTTTTATCGGAAACCGTCTTGCATATGTGTTTGGAGAGCCAGAGAGAGGGGATATTGTTGTATTCCGGTATCCGGATGACGAGAGTGAGATTTATGTGAAGCGTGTGATCGGGCTTCCGGGGGATACCATCGCTATTGAGGATGGAAAAATATATATCAATGGATCGGCAGAACCTTTGCAGGAGGATTATCTGAAAGAGGAATGGACTGTTGCCACAGGCCCATATACATTTGAGGTGCCGGAGGGATCGTACTTCATGATGGGAGATAACAGGAATGATTCCTGGGATGCAAGATATTGGAGCAACACTTATGTGACAAAAGACAAAATTTTAGGGAAAGCACTTTTTACTTACTGGCCTTTTGCACATTTTGGAAAACTGGAATAAAAAAGGAAGCGTGACATGGTAACATTATTAGCAAAAATATTTATCAAAGACTCAGAAGATAAAATAAAACAGCGCGAGGCATACGGAATGCTGTGCGGTGTAATCGGTATATTATTTAATGTACTGCTTTTTATCGGTAAATTTCTCGCAGGAACTTTAAGCAATTCCATTGCGATCACAGCAGATGCCTTTAACAACCTTTCAGATGCAGGTTCTTCGATCGTGACACTGCTTGGCTTCAAGCTTGCAGGGGCAAAACCGGATACGGAGCATCCATTTGGACATGGAAGGATTGAGTATGTTTCCGGCCTGGTTGTGGCTGCGGCAATCCTTTTGATGGGTTACGAACTCGTCCGTGACTCCATCGGAAAAATCATGCATCCGGAGGAAACAGAGTTCACGCTCCTTGTGGCAGTGATCCTGATCGCATCCATTCTTGTAAAACTATATATGGCATATTATAACCGTGCTATTGGAAAAAAACTGGATTCTGCAGCGATGAAAGCGGTTGCCACAGACAGTTTAAGTGATACCGCAGCGACAACGGTTGTGCTTCTGGCATCCGTATTCACCCATTTTACAGGAATCAAAATTGATGGCTACTGCGGTCTGGTTGTGGGCTTATTAGTCGGTTATGCAGGTTTTGACGCTGCCAGAGAGACATTAAATCCATTGCTTGGACAGCCGCCGGCACATGAATTTGTAGAAAAAATAGATGAGATCGTAATGTCACATTCGGAAGTATGCGGAATGCATGATCTGATCGTCCATGATTACGGCCCGGGCAGACAGATGATCTCATTGCATGCAGAAGTTCCGGCAGAGGGAAATATTTTGGAACTGCATGATGTGATAGACAATATTGAGAATGAACTGCGCGAGACACTTGGCTGTGAGGCAACGATCCACATGGATCCGGTCGTGACTTCGGATGAGCATGTGAGTGAGACGAAAGCAGCTATGGTATCTCTGATCAAGGCAATTGATGAAGATTTGTCCATTCACGATTTCAGAATGGTGAGTGGTGGGACACATACGAACCTCATTTTTGACATTCTCGCGCCATTTGGATTCCGTCTGACGGACGAGGAACTGCTCACAGAAGTGCTCCAGTCTGTGCATGAACATTTCGGTGATAACTATTACGTGGTGACGAAAATCGATCATTCTTACATATAAAAGTCGTCAATTGATAATCCCCGGATTTTCTTCTGAAATGCCGAGAAAAAGCTATAGACAACATGAAAAACACCAGATTTATTTTTATTTAAATGAATCTGGTGTTTTTACATTATACAAAAAAGTTTTTGAAACCTCATCCCTGGGTTGTGTATCTAATATATGAAAGGTGGGTGAAAGATGAAAAAAGAAGAGTACTCTTTAGTTTATAAAGCAATTCATGGGGACAGTCATGCATACGGCGAATTGATTCATCAGTATAACCCATACTTTTATAAAATAGCTTTTTTATATGTAAAAAATGAGGACGCAGCAGTCGAAATTGTTCAGGATAGTGTCTATCAGGGATATCTGAAAATAAAGACACTGAGAAATCCGGAGCTGTTTTCAACATGGATGACCAGAATCATTATGAATAAAGCGGTTCGTTATATAAAACAGAACAAAAAAATTGTGGAATACGAGGAAGCATTTCATGAGGCTTCACATTCTGAACATGTTGAAGAAAAGCTTGATTTAATGAACGCAGTAAATCGGCTGCCGAAAAAATACAAAGACGTTATCATTCAAAAATATTTTCTGGAAATGTCTGTGGAGGAAATTGCAAAAAAGCAGATGATACCGGAAAATACAGTGAAAACTAATTTATCAAGGGCAAGAGCTGCTTTAAAGAAAATGTTAAAGGAGGACTATTTTGAAGATTTATGATGAAATGAGCCAGATATCCGTGCCGGAAGATTTAGATGAAAAAACATATCAATCCATTTTAAGCGCTGAAAAAACAGTACAAAAAAACAGATTTCGAAAAAAGTGTGCGTGGTCGGTACTATCCTGTCTGGTGATCATTTTTGGAATTATTCATGTTGCAAACCCGGCAATGGCAGAAAATATACCGATTATCGGAAGTGTATTTTCCTATATTCAGGATGTCATTGATTTTAAAGGAGATTATAAAAAGTATGCCACTAACACGGATGAGAGAGTGCAGGATCATGGAATTACGATATCCATGACAGAAGCCTATTGCGATGGAGCAAATTTATTTATCTCTTATGTGATTGAGAGCCAGAAGAAGTTTACAGAATACAGTGACAATCAGATTTTCCAGAATCAGATTGGCTATGAGGGAATCACCAAAATAAAATCAGATGACAAAATTTATTCCTTAAATGATTGTGGTGCGGCAGGTTTGACCGGTAAATATGTAGATGAAAATACGTTTGCAGGATCACAGTATTTTGATCTTTCGGGAAAAGAATTTCCAGATCAGTTCCAATTGGAAATTTATATTTATAATATAACACTGATTGCAGAAAATGTGAAAAACCAAAATATTTCCATATGGGGACAATGGAAATTTTCAATCCCGATACAGGTCAACAAAGAAGATGTTACTATGTACGAAGTAAATGAATGGAACGAAGGATATTCCATAGATGAAGTGATTGTAACACCAATTATTACGACGATTAAAACGACTCACCCGGATATATACAGAGACAATTTCAATTATGATGTGCTTGTATATGGGGATGAAAATGGTACAGAAGAACTCACTATGCAGGGATTCTATGATGAAACGAAAGGTGTCTTTAAGGTTTCAACCAAAGATATTGCAACAGATTTGTATATTTATGTCATAGATGAAAGCAGGATGAGTAAAAAGAAAACGGACACAGATTTCAGGGAAGAATTGGAGCAGAGAGCGATTGTGCGTAAAGTGATTCATTTGCAATAAGAAAATCCCGGATGTAGATTTTCATACATCCGGGATTCTTTCTATGATTAATTATTTTCCTAAGTGTTTGTAGTCTCAGAATTTGCGGTTTCAGAGTTTTCCGTTTCGGAGGACTCTGTCTCGTTTACCTCGGTAGGTTCTTCGGTTTCAGTTGTGATCACATCAGGATCTTCATAAACAACTTCATCCGTGCTCGCACGTAAGATAATGCCCTGGGAACCGGTGATACTTACGGAAATCACATCGCCATCGGAAACATTATCCAGAGAAGTTGTCAGGATTCCGGAGGTAAGGTAAGTGGTAGGAACCTTCTCACCATTTACAAAAATCTTGGCATTCTTTGTAAAGTTGGAACCGTAAACTGCTAAGGTATTATTCAATACATTTTTACGGACGGATGTTACATTGACGTCTTCCACGTCCATGACAAGATCCGTTGCCGGATATAAATCCTCGCCGTTGTAAGCATATCTCTCACCGTAGAGAAGGTCATACTGGAGATTGTCAAGACCATTCTGGTAAGTGGAGGAATCTGCCTGTGTCTGTGTGTAAGTAAACATGGTGCCTTCATGGATACCCATCTGACCGGTAATGTGTGCTAATAACTGGTAAGCAGTCAGATCAGCGTCCTGTTTTGGAAGACCGAAGTTATTCCAGGTTGCATATTTTGTCTTGAAAATATCACCGGATTTCATATCGGAATCTTCAAGACCCATTGTAGGAAGGTGATCGCCAAACATAACAATAATGGTATCCTCACCGCGGCGGTTGACTGCATCAATGAGGTTTGCAATAAAGTTATCTGTGTTGTGGATCATGTTTACATAATATTCCCACTGATTATTGGAGGCTTCATCGGCAGCTCCGGTTACAGTGATCTCCGGATTCTCAATAATCTTTTCAGTTGGATAATCTCCATGGGAACCAACTGTGATCGTGTATACAAAGTCGGACTGATTTTCTGTTGCATCCATAGCTTTTACAGTCTCATTTACAAGAACTTTATCGGTTGGCCAGCTTCCACTTGGTGTGTACTCGGTAATGTTCATTAACTCTTTACTTGTAAATGTATCAAATCCCATTTTTGAAAACGCATTGTTTCTGCTGTAGAAAGTAGCAGTGTTGTTATGTACGACATGTGTGCCATAACCAATAGAGGAAAGGTCAGATGCAATACTTTCAACGCTTGGGCAGTCAGACTGTTTTAAAATTGTTTTGTAAGGATACTCGCCGGTACCAAAGTACTGCATGCTCATACCGGTTAAAACTTCAAATTCTGTATTGGCAGTTCCGGCTCCGACAACAGGTACGGTAAGATAACCGGTGGTGAAGTTCTGCTCTAAACTGTGGAATGTTGGAATCGGATCTTCTGACATCTGAAGGAAATTCACATCATATGGATCGATAAAGGATTCCAGCAAAATACAGATAATATTTGGCTCTTTGCCAGCAGAAACAGTTGTTTCTTCTTTGGAAGAGTCCACTAAAGTTTCGATAGCGTCAATGGTTTCTTTGGAGTAATCATCCGGTTTATCCATTCCACGACCGACAACGCTTGTAGAGAAACCATAAACAAATCCGTAATCAGAGTATCCCTGTGCAATATTTGCAAAGTAAGAGGCAATAATATTAGAACTCTGTGCAGCCTGTGTTGTAATTGGAATACCGACAACTAACAGTGCAACGATCGCAAGTGGGGAAAGTACAACGTGGCGTTTTCCCTGATACTTCGGTCCTTTGATAAAGAAGAGAACCAGAAATATAATGAAAGAAGCAACCACAGCTACTACAACGGTAGCCTCTTCCGCAGTAAAATAATTGGTGTTCTGCATTGCAAACAGGTCTGGAAGCATTTTAAAATCGGTGTAGCTGAATGGAGTTACACGGTTGGAAAGGATGATTCCGTTGACTGTTCCGAGGAAAATCCAGAGTCCGGTGATCAGAACACGAAGCTGTGCTCTTGTCTTAAACAGGTAAACAATTGATAAGGAAGCAAATACAATAAAGGCATTGTAAAGGTAAGCCCATGTATGATTGCCTACGAAGGAAACAGCAGAGAAAAAGTCTCTTCTGGAGATCACTTCTACGGTAAAAGTAATAAAGCATGCTAAAATAAAGTGGAAAATAAGAGAATATTTATTGAAAAATGCAATTCTCTTATAATATTTCTCACTGTGTGGTTTCCTTTTTGGTAATTTGGAAAGAAAAACTTCTGCTTTTTCCTTTACCGGTGCAAATTTCTGGAATAATTTATTCATTTTTTCTTTGACTGACTTGAATTTCTGTTTCATATACCCTCCTTGTTGGCACAGGAAAATACAAAAAATGGATTTTTCCTGTCTGCATCTGAGCTTTTTGCAATTGCTTTTGCAAAAAAAATACAGGTGCGTTACATTTATTAGCAGTTATGGTAATCTGCAATGAAAAAGAGTTTTAAAAGCTCTTTTATTGTCCAAGTAAAACACATGTAAAATTACAGTAAAAAAATTATTTTTGATACTAAAAGAATATATCGCTTATGAGGGAAAAAAACAATTGGAAAGATAAATAAAAAAGAAGGAAGATTTCAGGATTTTCTATAAAATATGAATAAAAAATGAACAAACTATGACTAAATGAGAACATATAGCACCGGAGGCTATTTCACAAACTTGTTAATAGCCTCGTTTAAGTCTTTTAATACCTGATCATCACCTGTTTCAATCGCATCTACCAGACAGTGGTTAATGTGATCTTCCAGAATGATTTTACCGATATTGTTAATTGCTGACCGCACTGCCGCAATCTGGATCAGGACTTCACTGCAGTCCCTTCCGTCCTCGATCATGGTCTTAACGGCTTCCATATGTCCGATCGCACGGTTCATACGGTTTAAAACTGCCTTTGTGTTTTCGTGATGGTGTGGGTGGGAATGTGAGTGACCGTGTTCGTGTGCTTCCTCATGCGTGTGTGTATAAACAGTACCGTCCTTGGCGATATGTGTATGTTCCATATGTACTCCTTTGTATTCTATAGTTACCAGTCACTATCCCAGTCTGTTGTTCCGGAATCCCAGCTGTCTCCGGAATCCCAGTCATAACTGCTGTCAGAATCTGAATCAGAAGTATAATGCTCGTCATAGTAACTGCTGTCCTCAAATTCCGTAAAAGAGGAAGTCCATTCGCTATCATCATTGTAGTTGAACTGATAGTCAGTTTTATTTGCTAAGACGTCGTCCGGAATCGAGGATTTGCTGACTTTTTCATAATCGCCACCGTAACCGTAGTCTTCGTACTCATACCAGCTATGGCGTGTGTTGGCGTAAATGGTGTCGTTATAGCGATAATAGCTGACATTGTAATAAGCGTGGAGCGGTGCAAATAATAAACAGAAGGAAATGACATAAATCACAACATAAGTCAGTAAAAATGCGCGACCGGACGACTTTTCCCCAATTACGTTATCATGAAATTTTTGCAGGAGAGGAACACGGTCACCAAATTTACCAGCCAGAATTAAACTTGCGATTGTCAGTCCGATTGCAAGAAAAACGGACCAGAACAGGGAAGCTCCGAATCCTTTGGCAAGCATATCGATAATGGCAATGGAGATCAGCCCCACAAAGCCGGCAAAAAAGATTGCAAAAGTGATGAGTATGTTTTTCCGCTTTTCTTTCTTCTGCTCCCGCGTGAGTGTCTGCTGTTGCTTTCTAGTCTGGTTATTTGCCTTCTGATTTAAAATTTCAGATTTTAATTTCAGATAAAGTTCATTGACAGCATAAGCTTCATCCGTGCCCTGATAGCGGATGGCACGTTCGCCGTTTGCCTTGTTTTTGTATACAATGAACTGGTCGCCATCCTGATAAATACCAAATGCTTTTGGTTTCTTATAATTGATGCCAATAAAAAATCTTGTTGTCTCATACGGCGGCAGGTGTCTGTCCTGATACCACTGCTGTAATTCGGCGATTGTTTTTGGTGTTTTGTCGGCGGTTCGTTTGACTGCATTGTTTGTTGCCCCGCAAAATGGACATTTATCTGCGGTTTCTTCAATCATGGAACCACAGTATTCACATTTTATCTGCATTTCATCTTCTCCCCGGAAGCGGCGTGTTTGTCAGAACAGAGTCTGCCTTTACCACTTCTATATTATAAGGTAATGATTCCGTACTTTTATGCTATTACAGTATAGATTATATTATGACATTTATCTTTGACAGAATCAATAGAAAAAAGTGTTACTTCCGGGCGAGCAGTAACGCTTGCATTTCCGGTATAAAGCAGATATAATTTCTACATCAGAATAAAAATGTTTTATCAACAAAAACTATACGATGGGGTATATCAGATTTGGTATACCCTGTTTTTTCTTCGCAAAACAAGGAGGATTATGAATTTATTAGATATTATTGGACCGGTCATGGTTGGACCGTCCAGCTCCCATACAGCGGGAGCAGTAAAAATCGGGCGAGTCTGTCACAAACTGCTTGCAGAAAAAGTGGTAAGGGCAGATATCTATTTTCACGGATCATTTCTGGCAACAGGAAAAGGGCATGGAACGGATAAGGCGGTTGTGGCAGGGCTTCTGGGAATGCAGGTGGATGACCCGGCGATTCCGCACAGTTTTGAGATCGCAGAGCGTGAGGGATTGCAGTTCACACTGTCCGGGATCGATCTTGGGGATGTGCATCCAAACTCTGTCAAACTGGAACTTACAGGCGAATCAGGAAGAACGCTGGAGGTAATCGCGGCATCTATCGGAGGCGGACGTATTGAAATCTGTGAGATCGATGGTCTGACAGCAAATTTCAGTGGAGATTATCCGACACTGATCGTGCATAATATTGACCAGCCGGGGCATGTTACAGAGGTAACATCCATGCTTGCCCACAAATCGGTTAACATCGCAACGATGCAGTTATACCGTGCAAGCCGCGGTGGAAATGCAGTTATGGTCATCGAGTGCGATCAGGAAATTCCGGCGGATACACTCAAGTGGTTAGAACGGATGGAAGGAATTTTAAAAGTAACATATCTGAGTTTACTGTAGGGAGAGAAAAATGTATAAGTCCTTAGAAGAAATATGCGAAATGACAACAAAAGAAGGAAAGCCCTTCTGGAAAATCGTGCAGGAAGATGATTGCAGGGAGCAGGGAATCAGCGAGGGAGAAGCCTTTGAGCAGATGCGGGGCATGTATCAGGCAATGCGTGAGGCAGATGACAATTATGATGGAAAGCTGAAGTCTGCAAGCGGTCTGGTGGGAACAGACGGGGAAAAAATGCATGCAGCAAGAGAAGCAGGAACTTTGCTCTGTGGAAAATTTATTGGAAAAGTGATGGAAAAAGCTTTAAAGACAGGTGAATCCAATGCCTGCATGAAACGGATCGTTGCGGCACCGACTGCGGGCTCCTGCGGTGTTGTTCCGGCAGTTTTTCTCACATTAGAAGAGGAAAAACATTTTTCCGAAGAAAAAATGGTGGAAGCCCTTTATGTGGCGGCAGGAATCGGCGGCGTGATCGCAAACAGGGCGTTTCTCGCCGGGGCAGCCGGAGGTTGTCAGGCTGAGATCGGCTCGGCTTCGGCGATGGCGGCTGGAGGAGTGGCATACCTTATGGGTGGAGATGCCGAGCAGATTTCCCATGCGGCAGCCCTGGCATTGAAAAATCTGCTTGGACTTGCCTGTGATCCCGTGGCAGGTCTGGTCGAAGTGCCGTGTGTGAAACGCAATGTGATGGGAGCGGTCAATGCAATGACTTCGTCGGATATGGTCATGGCTGGAATCACAAGTAAAATTCCGCCGGATGAAGTGATAGACGCAATGCGTGCAATTGGACGCAGCATGAGCGAGGACATCCGCGAAACCGGAAAAGGAGGGCTTGCCGGAACTCCGACCGGAGTGGCAATCCGGGAACGAATGGCTGGGACGCTATAACCGGAATTTAACGGACGTAGTGTCGCAGATTCTGCAGTGCTTTTATGGGTTGTGAGGGGCAGATATAAGCGCCCTCTCACAAGTCGTGATCTTATAAGTTTATGAAAAGAAAAACGGTACAGACGAAATATGATGTTCCTGTTCGCCGGGCATTCCGATAAGCCTCTGAAGAGTCTTATCTCCATGGCTCACGAAGGAAATCATATTTGTCTGTACCGTTTTTCTTTCATTTACGCTGTGAATGACTTGTGAGAGGACGCTTATATTTGCCCTATCAACATCATGAATCGCACCACAAAATCTGTAATTTACGTTATGGAACTCGCGGGGTATGGAATGAGTGCCTATAGGATCAAAACTCAATCTGCATTCTCAAAGTAAATTAATTATAAATTCTGTAAATCAATTTTAATAGAATGAAGTAGGATTGTAAGTGTAATTATGGTAGAATAATGGTATTAATGAAGTTGATCAATCGTAATTTGTCGGGAAGTTGCAGAGAGCGTAAAATCGGAATATTGCTGCTATCAATATTTGAAAAATTGTGCTGATTTAACAGAAGTTTTTATAGGAGACACGAATGTGATAACAGAAATAATTTTTTCGGATTATTATAGAACATTTTTATTGTGTATATTATCTATTGGGGTTGTTTTTTTTATGCGAAATGCAAGTATAAGAAAAAAAGTACTTGCATTAGCAGGATACGAATTTATTGTATTTTTACTTTTTCTTTGGATATTTATTGTATGCATAATTTTTACTGAATTTGATTATGAATCAATAATAGCTATTGTGCAATGGGAATTAAAGTGGATACTTTATTTTACAATAAGTATAATATTGCAGTTTGCAATGTACTATTTTTTCTGGAAAAAAAGTAAAATATTAAAGATAGTGACTTTACTATTTAGTCTTATTATTGTTATTGTCCCATTGCATGTATTTGATTTTACTTGAAATAACAAAATAAAAAAATGAAATCCGACAAATGCAAACTATAAAACAAATAGAGCAAACATAATCAGTTTATTTATATGCGTAATATTGTACAGACTTATGTGTATTGTATGAAAGAACGATAAAATTCCAGTTTGGAGAATTGAGAAAATCGTTATTTAGCGAGGTAAAGATATATGCTTTATTTAGAAAAAGTAAATGGTAATAATGTCTGGGATATCCTGAAACTGACGGTATCGAAATCGCAGAAGAACTTCGTTGCCACCAATGAGATCAGCATCATTGAAGCGTATACTGCAATTACGGGAAACGGTCATGCATTCCCGTTTGGTATATATGATGAGGATAAGCCTGTAGGCTTCCTGATGATTGGTTTTGATGTTGATGATTATTGGACGGATGCACCTGAAATTGCAAAGGGAAACTATAATCTGTGGCGTCTTATGATCGATAAGGCATATCAAAACAGAGGGTACGGAAAAGAAGCGGTCAGCCTTGCATTAGAGTTCATAAAATCTATGCCTTGTGGAGAAGCGGAATACTGTTGGCTATCATATGAACCCGATAATGCAGTTGCCCGTCAGATGTATCGCTCTTTCGGTTTCGAAGAAACCGGTGAAATGGACGGCGAAGAACTGATCGCTGTTCTGAGACTGCAATTAACAACTTCAAGTTTTTGAAACTGAGAAATAGGAAGTTGTGGAGGTAATTATCAATGAGAAATATTTACGATAATAGTGAATTTTTTGCCGCATATGCGGAAATGGGAAGAAGCAAAGATGGTCTGAAAGCTGCTGGAGAGTGGCATCAGTTGCAACCGTTATTCCCTAAATTACAGGGAAAAAAAGTTTTGGATTTAGGATGTGGTTACGGTTGGCATTGCAAATATGCCGCACAAATGGGAGCTACTGAAATTCTTGGTATTGATAGTAGTCAAAAAATGATTGCAAAAGCAGTAGCTGATAACTCTGATGACAAAATCAAGTATAAAGTTTGCGGTGTTGAAGAATACATTTATCCTGAAAATACTTATGACCTAGTTGTTTCTAACCTGGTACTGCACTATATCGAAAATTTAGCTAATGTTTATCAAAAGGTGTATTGCACATTAAAAGTAGGTGGGTATTTCCTATTCAATATTGAACATCCGACTTTCACCGCAGGTGTTAATGAGGATTGGATTTATGATGAAAATGGGAAACCTAAATATTGGCCAATCGACAATTACTATTACCCAGGCGAAAGAGAAACCAATTTTCTTGGTCAACGAGTAATTAAACAGCACCACACATTAACGCAGATATTGAATCCACTTATAAAATGTGGTTTTCAAATTGAGGCTATTGAGGAAGCAATGCCTCCGGCAGATATGATGGGTATGCCGGGAATGTGTAATGAAATGCGTAGACCTATGATGTTGTTGGTTAAGGTTAAAAAGGTTTAATAAACAACTTCTAGTTTGTAG
>ENA-ORLU01001122-ORLU01001122.1-human-gut-metagenome-genome-assembly--contig:-NODE-1122-length-21319-cov-2.725638_pt1 | contig 21319 bp, 24 predicted proteins | sample MGYA00243009_ERZ508833 | MGnify/ENA primary metagenome ERZ508833 (study PRJEB26277, sample SAMN04329763) | human gut metagenome | biome: human-associated habitat | host: Homo sapiens | place: USA...
GAATATGTTCCGGCTACTAAATATAAACGTAATTCTAATATAAAAAGTAATATTATTCCTATTATTTTCATTTTATTTTTTTTCATTTTGCACTTCTCCTAATTGTTCTTTAGTATATTGCATTTCATAAATCAATCTTTTTTCTCTTCTTTTATTTCTTTTTATTTCTTTTGTTCTTTCAGCATTTATAATATATAAAATCAAAAGTATTGGTACTACAAATATTATCACCATTCCATATGGTTTTTGCATAAAGGAAATTATCTTTCCTATCAAGATTAATTTTTTTACATAGATACCTTCTATACTTGAAAACAATATTTTTTCACTGTCTTCTACATTGTTTGCATCACCTTTTAGTGTATAATTTAGACTTTCTCCAATTTTTGTTATATTCACAATTCTATGAGTTACCAATGTATTCTTTGCAATTCGATATGTTATGACATCACCAATTTTCAAATCACTTTCTTCTTTTATTTCTTTTATCAAAATTGTATCCCCTGTTTCAAATTCACCAGACATTGAACCAGACATTACCTGCAATATTTTATATCCAAATATATTAGGTACTTCTTCTTTTAGTATATACTTTTGAATTATTAGTGATGTTACAACCAAAATTATTATTGCAAAAACAATTGAAAAAAATATATCAAATATTTGTTTTAAAAAAATTATTTTATTTTTCATTTAAGTTTCCTCTTTTAAAATATTGGTTTGTTGGGTCAATATATTCAGTATTATTTTTAGTTTACTTGTGTTAAAACTATATCAACTGATAAATTGATTGTTTTATCTTCATTAGAAACTAATTTTCCTAGTAATGTATCTTTTTCATTATCTCCATCTGATTCCCATTCCCATCCAATAGTATAGATATCTCCATTTAAATTTCCTGCTTTATGTATTTGACTTCCATCATCAATATTATTTATTGCTTTTTTTAATTCTTCAAATGTCATTCCATCTGTTGTTATTGTTGGGTTTACATCTTTATCATTACCAATATTAGGTTTTGTAAATGAATATTTTATAGGATTATATTCACTAATAGCTCCATTTACATTATCTGTTCCAGATGCAACTATACTTAATGTATATGATGTTTCTACCTCTCCATTTATTGTAAAAGAATATGATCCTGATGTTCCAGGTGCAATAACCCCTTGTTCTTCTGTACCATCAATTACATTTGTATAAGATGCTGCAAATAAATCTTTTATATTATTTGTTGTATTAATATTCCAGTGTGCAACTCTTGCTGAATCACTACCTTTTTCTGATGTAATATATTTTGCATATGTTCCTTCAAATGTAATTATGCTAATTACAACTAATAATTCTATTATTACAATCACCATCAAAAAATTTGTTTTTTTCATTTGTATTACTCCTTTTCTAAATATTTATTTTTAATATTGTTTTACTTTTTATGATATGATATAAAATTTCATTTTTATTATATCAATGAATATTTGTTTTATCAATACACTTGTGGTATTTTATCGAAAAATTTTTTTACCAAAAAAGGGCATATTTTCCATTTATTTAATTTTATCTATCAAAGTGTTAACTATAGAAAAAAAGACATCACTTTGATGTCTTTTTTTCATAATCCAATATATCCCCTGGCTTACACTCAAGTACTTCACAAATTTTTTCTAATGTAGAAAATCTAATTGCCTTTGCTTTATTAGTTTTCAATATTGACAAATTAGCAGGTGTTATTCCAACTCTATCTGCAAGTTCACCTGATGATATTTTACGTTTAGCCATCATTACATCTAAATTAACAACTATCATTTTATTCAGTCCTCTCTTTATTAAATTGTTAAATCATTTTCGTTTTTATATTCTGTTGCTTGTTTTATTAATTCTGATAAAATATAAAATGCAATAGAAACACCTATAAATAAAATTATCATAAATACCATTACTAATAAAACAAAAATATCATCACTTTTGGCTAAAAATATCATATATAATAAATCAATTATTAATAATACAGTTTCAACTAAAGATGCTATACAACAATTTTTCAATCTTTTTGAATTTTCAATGCAAAATGGATTTTTATTCTTTAATGAATCAAATTGACCTATAAATTGTTTAACAATTACTAATAAAACTATTCCATTTGGATATATTACATAAATTGATGCATTTAAGTGCACTTTAGCTATTTGAGCTATAAGAGGAAGTGCTATTAATAGCACTATTCCTCCCCAAAAACAAATTTGTAAAAATACTTTTAAAAATTTTCCTATTCCATTTTCTCCTAAAATCTTCATTTTCTTACTCTCCTAAATTTTATTTTCTATTATTTAATATTGACTTAGCTCTCATTTTAGGCAAATTAAATTCAGCTACAGTATGTGTTTCATTAAGATTTTTCTTTAAATTAGTTAAATATTCATCTAACATTTTCTTTTGTATTTCTATTTTTTCTTTAATTAATTGTTTATCTATATTAGATTGAGAATAAAGTTTTTCTGAATACTTAAATTCTGTACTATCTAATTCTAATAGTTGGTCAACTATATCTGAATTATTCATTTCTATTAAATAATTCAAATCAATATTTCCAGTTTCTTTGTATCTATCAATATTATTTTTCACTATAAATTTATCCTCATTTATAAAGTTTACAATACAATACATTGTTATAATAATAACAAAATATGTTTTTATTAAATTTATCTTGTTTTCTAAGATATAAATTACTGTTGGAATTAATAATATTATTTCTGTAATTAATGTCAAATCAACTAATACACGTAATCTTGTATATCCATAATTTTGTTGATATAATGTCATTCTTGCAAATGCTGAAATAATTATTACTAATGTAAATATTACCATTACTATACACATTGTTTTTTTATATTTTTCTTGTTTTTCAGTTTCTCTAAGATTCTTATTATTTGCTTTTAATATCATTGCAATATTAATTAATGATACTATCATTAATTGAAAAAATCCTTTTCTTGCAAATTCTGAATATTTTATGTTTTGTTCTGTAAACAATACTTTTATTTGTGTAAAACAGAATACTAAATATACTAGATTTAACACAGTTATCATCATTCTTATTGTATAACTTTCTTTTTTTTCTGTCTTTTCATCTTTTTCAAATTCTTTTAATCCATTTTCTTTATCCAACATATTCATAAAAAATCCTGCAAAATAGAAAAATGCAATTATAATAATTATTATTCTCCCTGTCAATTCTGATACATTAAATATGTTTATATCTTTAAATATTGTTGAAAATATTTTTGCAAATTCATTATCAGCAGAACATAATAATCCTATTACAATCAATGCTATAATTCCTGTAAAACATACTGCTTTAAAAATATTATTTTTTTCTTTTTTCTCTCCTATTTGTTCATCTTTTTCTTTAGGATTAAACTCTTTTAATATTGTTCTAATAACATCTCCAATATAATTAAGTGGTTCAAATATCATTAAAATAATTTTATAAATTATAGATTTTATTTGAAAATCAGATATAGCCCATATTATCATTATTAAATATAATATTGGTATTAATACTATATTTATTAAATAGAATGTTAGATTATCAAATATAAAATATGTACTTGATAATACTATAATTGGAATTGATATTAATAATGCTTTTTTGTTTTTTATATTTCCTTTTAATAATTTTGTTGTTATCCATATTATTGGTATTGTAAAGAATAATACAGATATGCCTAAATCCTGTTTCCAAAATAGTAATGATTGCCATAAGCTTAGAAATAATGCTCCTATTAATATTTTCATCTTTTCTTTCCCTCCAAATACACTTATTTTTTCTTCTGATATGAGCATTATATTACTACTATTATTTTTTGTCAATACTTTTTTATCGTTTTTCAATATTTAATATATAAGTAAAAGACATCTCTTTTAAGATGCCTTTTTCCAAAATTATCTATTTTATACTTTGTCTATATTTATAAATCATTGAAACAGCTTCTGCTCTTGTTGCTGTTCCTAAAGGATTAAGTTTTCCATTAGAACCTTTTATTACAGAATTTCCAACAGCCCAATCCATTGCAGAAAGAGCCCATGCAGATATCTTAGATTTATCAGAAAATTTAGAATAATCTGCTTTTGTATCTTTATATTTCTTTTTATATATACAATAATTTTTTAACATTGCTGCTAATTCTTCTCTTGTTATATTATTATCTGGCAAAAATTTTCCTTTATTAACTCCAAAAGAATATCCATTTACAATTTTATTTGTAGATGCCCATATAACTGCCTTATAATAATACATTGTAGAATCTTGTACATCTGGGAATTTACAATTTCCAGATACTTTAGGGCTTCCTTCCATTTTGTATAACATTGTAACAAGCATTCCTCTTGTAATTTTCATATCTGGTGAAAATGTTGTATCTGTTGTTCCTGAAACAATTTTATTTTGATATGCATATTTTACTGCACTATAATGCCAATCGTTTTGATTAACATCTGAAAATGGTAATGCTGTATTTACATTAAAAAATCTAACAGAATATTTATATGTTAATTTATTAAGATTTTCGTCTTTTAATCCATTTACTTCTACTGAAATTTCTGATTCTGGCATTGTTTTATTTGCTCCACCTAATATTTTTTGTAAATCTGATGGCATAGCAAAACTTAAAGCATTACTTCCACTTTCAAATGTCAAACCTACTGCTGAATATTTTTTTCCTTTATAAGTAAATGTTACAGTTACTGTTCCTGACACATTTCCTACAAAATATATTGACCAATATTGCCCTACTTTCATTTCATTTTTAGGAAAATATCCTGCTGACGGATATGCATAATATTTTTCTTTTGAAATATATCACATTGTCCAAAGCTTATAGATGTTGCTTTTGGATCTAACATACTTTGTCTATGACCTGTCTTACTTCCTATTGTTATATTATTTAAATCATCAACAAACCCTTCTATTGCTTGATATGGTATTTTTTCACCATAAGAAACATTCCCAGAATAGATATCTCCTTGTGTATATCCTGCATTACATCCTGCATATGCTTCTTTATAAAATTCATTACTCATATCTGATGGTTGACTTGGATAATGACTAATTTCGTTATTAGCTTTACTTATTACAGCACCTTTTTGATTTCTATCTAATTTTGCAGTATTTACAGTTATCTCATTAACTCCAACTAACCATCTATAATAATTTAATCTATTTAATGTATCTGTTATAACACCATTTTTTAGACTTCCTGCTGAATATGGATTTTTCCAACTTGGATTTTTGACATATATTGAATTAGTATAATTAAATGTTGGAGAAGTTTTTTGATATTTATTTTTTATATCATCCATAGAATGTTTTGTAGAACTATGATTTGAAATTGTAATATCTTTCAATTTTGTTATATTAGAACTTGTTAATTGTATTTGTTTCATTTCATAATTCCAGCTTGTTTTTGTTAACATAAATATACTTTGTTCATAGTAATTTATACTTTTTATATCTTCATAATCTTCAATATCTGTTTTTATATATTCTGTATATGTTAATGTTTTTTTATTAACTTTGTAAATATTACGATTTGCTCCTACTATATATAGATAATCTCCATTTTGACAAACATTTGGATATACTGGTGATGAATATGTATAATCTACTAATCCTGAATTTAAATCTAATACAATTTCTCTATCAACACCCATTTCCTTATCTGTAACATTATAGTTAAACTTTGCTATTCTTCCATATTGATCTACTGCATAATCATTATTAAAAAAATACCAAATTGGGTTATATGAATAATTATTAGGATATGTTCTTCCATATACTGTATATGATTTTTTATATGTAAATACTCCATTATCTAGTTTTTGCATTCCCTCATATACACTTTGAGCATATGCATATTCATTAATCATATACATTGCTTCAAAAAACATTATTTTATTATTTGGACTTATTCCTTTTATATAAATAAAGTTTTTATCTTCTGAATCTTCAAATGGCTTTTGGTCATAAAGTAATTTACCATTTTTATCAAAAATTCTAATTCCTCTTTTTTTATATACTAAATATACTCTCTTTTCTCCATCTACTGCAAAACTCGGAAAATATCCACAATCTTGTGGTGATTCAAATGATTGTTTCATTATTACTTTTTCTGTTTTTACATCAATTCCAACTATATATGATGTTGAATATTCTGTTCCCCATGAATTATTCATATCATAATTTGTAATATATAAAACATATATTATGTTGTCTCTTACATGATATGTTATATAATGTGCATTATCATTTGTTGCATCATATATAGTTTTATCTGTATTATTCATAACATTATGTTTTGTTATTTTAAAATAACATGTTGTTTTGTTTGTTGTAGTATTTTGACTTGTTTGCTCTTCTAAATAATAATCATATCCAGGATTTGTAATTCCTTTTATATATGTCCCATATTGATTTTTATATGAAACATCATTTGTTGCTAATACTGCCTTTTGGATATTTTCACTTTCTAATTTATTTTTTTCTTCGACTTCTTGTGCATTTTTTTCAGCTTGTTTTTTTATTTTTTCTTGTTCTTTTTCGTCTTTTACAAGTTCTTCTAAATTATACGTTTTTTGTTCTTGTTCAACATTGATTTTTGCTATTGTATCTGTTGCATTAACTTTTATTGTACTTATTAATATAATAGCTACTACTAATAATAGATTTACAATTATTTTTTTCAATTTTATTCCCCCTTTTTTCTTTATATTAAATCATAAAATTATAAATAATTCAATATATATACATTAAAATTGTCAGCATTATGTAACTACATATTTAAAAATAGCATAATATATATTAGAACTGGAGGTGCTAATTATGGAACCAGAAGTAGATATTTTTTGTAAAAAAGAAACAAAAAAGAAAGATTGTTCATGCTTATGGATAATAACAGGTGTTGTTACTTTAGCTTTATTTTTCTTTGTTGGTGTTTTAGTTGAAAGTTTACTTAGTGTTGTTGAAACATTAGGATTAGGAGCTGTAATTGTTTTATTAATAACATTAGGTATATTGTTTATAATTTCTTTAATATCATTATTCTGCTGTAAAAAGACTAACAAAAAGAAAAATTGTTGCTTCTAGCAAAAGATAAAAACAGACTCTATTCATTTTAAGAATAGAGTCTATTTTTATCTTTCATTCGCTTGTTGACTTTTTTGTTGTTCTGTATTTCTTTTAATTTCTTCTTTTAAATTATCTACTACCGATTGCTCTATAACAGTTTCTTGAGCAACAGTTTTAAAATCTTCTGTTCCAAATAGAGTTGGAACTCCTTTTCCAAAAGTTGTTTTTGTTGGCTTATTTGCCATTACTCCAACTTCATTTAATAAATAATCATCATCACATTTGTGAATCTTGTCATCTTGATAACTTGATGCTTTATGTTCTTTCTCAAACATTTTATCTCCCATCAAACAGTATTGTAATGGCATTCCTCTTTGAATTCTTTGAGCATCCCAAGTCAAATCAGCATTATACCATTTTCCATCAATACATACTTGATTCCATGCATGTCCACCAGATTCTTCTCCAACCTCAGCCATTCCACTAATATATTTAGCATCTATCCCAACATATTTTAAACATTGTTCTAATGCTAATGCATATCCAGCGCATACTGCTCTTCCATGAATTAATACTCCTTCTAGACTTCTAGTAACTGCTTCTGCTCCTTCTACATGTTGTTCATTATCTATACAACCACTATAATCATAATTTGCAGCTTTTCCAATTATATTATATACAATATTAAATTTTTCATATTCACTTGCATTTTCTGGAATTTGTGATTTTATTTGTTCCATTACTTCTAATACTGGTACCAATTCTTCTGAAGTATACTCACCATGTAAATCATGTGGAATATCAAATTTTATTTCACCAAATTTTTTTATTATATTTGTAGACATACCTTTTAATGTTTTTAATTCGATTTTTCCTTTAAAACTTCTTATTAAAGCCTCTTGTGTTTCTAAAGTAAGACTATCTAAACTATCAACATCTATAAATTTAACCTTATTTAACGAAATATCTAAAGTCCCCAATCTAACAATTTCATTCAATAGTTCTGGATCTCTAATCCATGAATTATATGGAGATACAACTAATAAATCGTATTGACTTATATGTCCTTTATGATATATTCCTAAAAAATCCTTTAGTTTTGCCTCTAATTCATCACTTGCTACATTTATAATCTTTGAACTCAATTCATCATATTGTCTTGTCTCTAAAAAACTAATATCAATATTTCTTGCTTTTTTAGCCTCTATCATATCTGTTATAGATGTTTTTCCAAGTGGATTTCTATCTAGGTGCATTTTTGTCAATTGAGAATATTTATTTAATATACTGTTTGGGGCATCTTCTATTCCACAATTTGATAAAATAAGTTCCTGCATTCCTATAGAATTTGGCAAATTATCTTCCACATCATCTATCCCATCCAAATATAATCTCTCTAAATTAGTAAAATTTCGCAATCCTGAAACATTTTCACAACTTTTCCTATGCAATACTATACTTAATTTTTTCAGATTTTTCTGTTCAGCAACACTTTTCATTGATTGGATATTTCCACTAAATTCCAATTTTTCCAAACTTGATATTGGAGGTATTACAACATTTGCTTCTAAATTAATGCTAGTTATATCTAAACTTTTTAATCCTTTTACCTTTGCTATTTCATCTGCATTATGTTGAGATATATCTATCTTCCATATATTTAACCTTTCTAATCCACTCAAATTTTTTAGGTCAGACAAATCAACCGATTGGGGCTTATTATAATATGGATCTGATATAATATTCATTTTTTCTCCAATTTCCAATGAATTAAAATTTGGATAATCATTCAATATTGTTTCTGCGTTTAATTCTGATCTTCCAAATAATGTAACATTTGTTACATTTTTTATCCTACTTAATTTTTCTAATCCTCCATTTGCTAATTCTTCTGCTCCTAGTTGAACAGATTTTATTTCACTGTCTTCAAAAAATTCAGCAGATATATTACAATTTGAAATCCTTACTTCATCCACTTGTAATCCAACAAGTTTCACTTTTGATAAATCTGCATCTTTTAGTATTAATACTTTATTAATTTCAACTAATAAATTTACATCTTCTTGAGTAATTTGTTCTCCTTGAAGATTTAATTCTATATACCTTAATTCTTTTCTAACTTCTTCTCTTGTAAAACTTTCTTTTCCTGTTTTTTCAGCCATAAGTTTATTTAAAACTTCACTATCAAATCTAATCTCTTCCAATGTTTCTCTCCTATCATTTTATCCAATCGGTAAATTTTTATCTAAGAATTCTATTTGAATGTTTTTTTCTTTAAAATAATTCATAACAACCTCTTTATTTGCTACTTTACTTCCATTCAAAATTATTTTTCTTAAAGATTTTGGAATATTTAAATGTCCTTTAATTAAATCAATTTCTTTTAAACTTAAAGTTTCCAAACATTTCATTTTGCATAACACTTGTAAATTTTTAGGTATAGTATATTCTAATTCAAATCCTTTCAAATCCAAATTTACAATTGTATTTACATCGAATTCTTTACAATTGTTTATATATAAATAATTTATATTCTGTTCATAACAAATATTAAAAATATTTTCACAATTTTCTATTCGTATACTATCTATATTCTTAATTTTTATTTTTTCTATAATATTACAATTTACAAACCATAGTTTTTTTAGATTTTTTAGTGTTTCTAATATTACCATAATTTCATTTGTAACATTAAAATTTTTTAAGATTACATATTCCAATTTTTCATTATTTCTAATTTTATTTATATCTACATCTATTTTTTGCCCCAAAATATTATATTGATTTAATGTTATTGTATTCTCATCCATATTTTTTCCATCCTTATCTTTTGATTAATTTTCTGATAAAATTAAATATCTTTTTATACCATTTTTCTTCATTAATAACTACTGGTAATGTTTCTTTATTAATATCATCCTCTGCACTTACTTTATTTTTTCTTTTGTCAAAAATATTTTGAATATCATATTCTTCATTAATTTCTTCTAACCTTTGGTTGTTAATTTTTATTAATTCTTTTCTTTCATCTTCTGAACATAAGTAATCTCTATATATTAATGATAAAATCTCCCTTGTTTCTATTAATAATTCCTGATCATTTAACTTTTTGTGTTCATCTAATATTAATTTGTAATTATTATCTTTATTGTTTTTTATTAACTGTCTAAATTTATCTGGAACTTTATTTCTTATTTCTTCACTTGAATATTCTAAAATTGTATCTACTTCAGAAAATGCCTTATAAATGTTTTCTTTCATTTGTAAAATCCTCTCTTTTAAATTACCTACATATTATCATATCACAAAATATTTTTCAATACTATAAGCACATTGAAAAAATAAATTATTTTTTGTTGTAAAATCTACTTAATTGTAGTATAATTAGCATATTCACAAGAAAGAAGGAAAAAAATTGAAAATATTAAGTATAGACACAGCAAGTAATTTATGTACAGTAGCTGTTTTAGAAAATGAAAAATGTATAAAAGAAATAATTGTTAATGATGCAAGAAATCATTCAGAAAAAATAATGCCTGTAATCGAACAAGCATTATTAGAGAGTAACTTAACATTACAAAATATTGATCTAATCGTTTGTGATAAAGGTCCTGGCTCTTTTACAGGAATAAGAATTGGAGTTGGAACAGTCCTTGCATTTAAAGATAGTTTAAATATTCCATGTATTGGGATTTCTTCTTTACAAGCTTTGGCTTATAATATTAATACTAATGGAATTATTTGTTCACTTATAGATGCAAAAAATAATAATGTTTATTTTGGTGTTTTTGAAAAGAAAAATAATATTGTAACTCAACTTGAAGAATTTAGTTTTAAAACTATAGATGAAATTATTCCAATTTTACAAAAATATAATAAAATAATTTTTGTTGGTGATGGTTCTACACAACATAAAGAGTTTTTACATTCTAATTTTAATACATCTACTTTTTCTGATAAAAATGATTTAAGTAGTTTTTCTCTTGGATTAGCAGGATTAAGTGCTTATAATAAAAATATAAATTCTGATTTAATGCCATTATATTTAAGAAAATCTCAAGCAGAAAGAGCTTTGGAGAAAAATTAAAAACAAAACTTGTATAATAAAAAATAGCCTAAGTGTATATAAACAAAAACTATCATTTTTTGCTTTAATACCTAATAGGCTATTTTTATATTAATCTATTATATTTTCTACTATTGCATATATTAATGCTTCTCTTATTTTTTCTTCATTACCTTTTTTTAATTTTAATTCTTTTATTTTTGCATCAGAAAACATATAATCCATATTAGTTACATTACTTGTATCAAAATTACTTAAATCTAATTTTTCTATTTTTGCACCAGAAAACATTCTAGACATATCAGTTACATTACTTGTATTAAAATTACTTAAATCTAATTTTTCTATTTTTGCATCAGAAAACATACCAGACATATTTGTTACATTACTCATATCCAAATTGCTTAAATCTAAATCTTTTATTTTTGCACCAGAAAACATATAAGACATATCTGTTACATTACTTGTATCAAAATTGCTTAAGTCTAAATTTTCTAATTTTGCACCTGAAAACATATAAGACATATCAGATACATTACTTGTATCAAAATTGCTTAAGTCTAAATTTTCTACTTTTGCACCTGAAAACATATAAGACATATCTGTTACATTACTTGTATCAAAATTGCTTAAGTCTAAATTTTCTATTCGTGCAGAATAAAACATATTAGACATATCATTTATTTTACTAAAATCAATTCCTCTGAAACTTAAATTTTTTATATATTTTCCAGCAAATAGTTTTTTATTCAAACTATTAATATTGTTATCACGAATATCCATCATTGAAAAGTCAAAGTCATACATTCTGCTATTTGTAAATAATTCATTAAGATTATCAATTTTATCTAATTTTAAATTATTTAAATTTTCAACATCACTTGATAAATTCAAATCATAAAACCAATTTTTAATATCTGTAGGATGAATCTCATCTTTTATTATAACTTTTTTAGCTTTATTTTTTATTTCTGTTTTCTCACCTATTAATGTTATTTCACTAAAAGTAAGTTTCTTTTTTACATCAATCCATCCTATTTTGAATTCATTATAATTTTCGCAAGTTATTGCTGATATATCTCCATAATCATAATCAAATCTTCTATTATGATCTGAATAATATTCTGAACTAAGTATTAATGTTCCATCTTTATATAATTTAGCAAATATTGGGCTATCAGTTTTGCGCTCTATTTTTGGTATAATATTTAGTTTTACCGGATGAAACATAAGTTGAATTACAAATCCAACTAGAATTATAAATATTATAAGTATTATATAATCCTTTGATTTCTTTTTTACATTTTTAACTTTCATTTTAATAATTTTCCTCCTTAGAAATTCTAATTATAGAATACATTAAAAAAAATTCTTTGTAAAGATTTTTTCAAAAATAAAATTAATCATTTATTGAAATTTCAATACAATTATAGTATAATAAAAATAAATTTTTTATTTATGTTTTGAGGAAGTGATTTTTATGGAAATAACTGAAATGACTTTAGATGATTTAGAACAAATGAAAAACACATTATATTCTGATTTTGATAATTTTTGGAGTTATAATGTACTAAAACAAGAACTTGAAAATGATAAAACAAAATATATTATAGCTAAAGAAAAAAATGAAGTTGTTGGTTTTGCTGGTATTTCAGTTATTCTTGATGAAGCAACTCTAAATAATATAGTTGTAAAGAAATCTTGCCGTGGAAGAGGCATTGGTGGAGAAATGTTAGAAACTTTAATTGATTTATGTTCAGATATGAATTTAAAAACATTTACTCTTGAAGTAAATGTTGAAAATACTCCTGCTATAAATCTATATGAAAAATTTGGATTTAAAAATCTTGGAATTAGAAAAAAATACTATAATAATACTACAGATGCTTATATTATGACAAAATATGATATATAAATAATAAACACATTTTAAAGTGAATTTTCATCTTAAAATGTGTTTTATTATTATATTTTATTTAATATATTGTCAATTTCATTTTTATCTTTAATAATTCTTATTTGATCATCTATATTCTCAAATAAAATTATTTTTCCAATATCATTCTCATTTTGAGCAATACAATAACTTTTTTCGTCTATATCATAAGTTCCAATTATCATATATTCATTGTTACTCTCTAAAGTTAATACATCTCCTGTTTCTAATTTCACTTTATTTCCTCCTATTAAATAAATTTTTAATAAAGTTAAATGCTTTTGTAAATATATTTTGTTTTTTATATTCTACCGGTAAATTATTATTTTCTTGTGATATCTCATAATTACTAATAGAACTCTTTCTTTGTGCAAAAATATCTTGTATATCGTATTTTTTACTTTGCTCCTCTTCATATTTTTTTTGGTTTTCTATCATTATATTATCAATTTTTATTGCTTCTTCTGGTGTACACCAATAATTTCTATATATTATCTGCAGTATCATATTAGTTTCTGGCAACAATTCCTGCTCTTCTATATTATAAAATTCAAATTCATAATCCTTTTTTGCCATTTTATCAAGAAAACTCAAAAAATTTTTATTTATTTTATTTTTATATTCTACTGGTAATACTTTTAATATTTCATTCACCTGTTTTGCAGCAATACTTATTTTCTCATTAGTATCTACTATCTCCATTTTCAACATCTCCTACTATACTATTATCATGTTGTACCTCTCCTCGTTGTAACTTTGAAATTTCTTCTACCATTCTATTATAATCACTAATTTTAGTTCCATTAAACATTCTCTGTATATTTTTTAGTATACCTTGCTCTTGAGTATCTTTTTCACCATATTGTTCAAAAAATCCTTTATTCATATTATTTATTTGCCCTCTGCCAACAATTGCTTTGAAAGGATTTTTACTTCCAACCTTATCTGTTTCTCCTCTGTCTGATTGTACTCCGCATATATTGAACATATAAATTTTCATCAATTTTACTATTATCACCATTACAATATTGTTCAATATAAGTATTATATGCCAATTCTATTTTTAAATATGATTCCATAAATTCTTCATAATTTTCCACTTTTATATCTTGGTTAGAAAAATTTGCAAATAAATCAGGACTAGTTCTTTCAATAGCTTCAAACAATTTATCATTTCCCATTTTTTGACCTATATCTGACTTAGAAAATTTATATAAAGACTCTGCTACTTGTTGTATATTTTTTATACTTTCTATGTTTTCTAGATTAGCGAACCTACTAAAAAATTCTATTCTATCACTATTTTTTTCTTGGCTCTCTTTAACGCCAATAATATCCTTATTTACTTTATCGCTTTCAGATAAATTATATTCAATTTCTGCTCTATGCTCAGATTCTGCTCTAGCAGATAAACTACCTGTTTCTATATGTTTGGTATTGAATTCATTCCATTCATTTATATAAGAATCTGTTTTTTCGGCAACATCCTGATGTAATTCTAAATATTTTCCATACACTTCAAAATTTTGTAATTGATAATCTATCCATTGTTTATTTGTAGGATTTTCAATTTTGCTATATTGCTCTTCTATCTCTTGACTTTCTTGTTCAATTTCTTGAACACTATTCATATTTTCAATACGATTATTTCTTGCTTCTACTTCTGGTTCTTGTACATTTTTTTCACCAATAGTTTGTCCTTCTTGATTAGCTCCTATTTCATTTATATAATTATCACCAATTATAGAAGTTAATGCGTCTTTTTCATTTTCAATTGTTTCTGAAATACTAAAATTTTCAGCCTCTGTTCTGCTTATAACAACTTCTGTCCCTCTTTTATTTGCCATAGATATTACTAACGCCAATGATAACCCTACAATAGCCGCTTTATATGCCCCTTTGTGAATAGTTTTCTTTTTTAATTTTTTCGGTGACTGAAGTGTTTTTTCCGTTTCAGATGATTTTTTTATAATTTCTGATAATTCACTTTTATTTTCTTGAATTATTCTTCTTGTATTTTCTTCTGCACTCTTTTTATCATTAATTCCTTTAGAAACTTTTATTTCTTTAACGCCTTTTACAAATCCATCAAAACATTCAAGTACATCATCTTCTTTTGTATATTCTCCTGATAATTCTGATCTATGTTCATCTTTTTTTGAAGCTACAACTGCTCCAAGATTTTTTTCAGCTTTATCATTTTTGGCTTTTACTGTAGCATAAAAACCTCCTCTTGAATTTTCTGAAAATGTTGATATATCAATTTGAGGTAATTTTTGAATTGTTTTTCTTGTAACACGTGCTAACTGCTCTATTTGTTCTGTTGATAAATCATTTACATTTATTCCTTCTATTTCTGATATTATTTGTTGACACATTTTGTCATCCTTATATTCTTGACTAACTAACAAGCTTTTCAAATCATTCAAACTACTTTGGAGTTCTTGTAAATAAGAATCATCCACAATTGCATATTTACCATCTTTGCTTTCAACATATACTGTTTCTTTTTCAGAAAAGTATTTTTCAATATTCTTTAAAACATTATTTATACTTTCTCTTAATTTTCCCATGTTTATTTTCCTTCTTTTTTCATAAGTTTTCTTTATTGTATATTAAAATATTTTTTCTGTAAATATTTTATACAAATTTTTCTACTTTTAATATTGTTCTACCACTTCTAGTTTGCCCGATAATCTCTTTTATAAAGAATCGTCCTTTTCCTCTTATTGTAATCATATCCCCTTCTTTTATTTGTTTTGTTTTCTTTGTTTCTACTTGAAAATTAACAAAAACTCTTTCTGTATTCATTATTTCAATTATTTTGCTTCTTGAACATCTTGCAAGTTCTGATGCAACATTATCAAGTCTTAAAGAGGCTACTATTATTTCAATTTCTTCCTTTTTTACTTCAACATTTCTTAAATTTTGTATATCTTCTACTGTAATTGTTGATTTTGAAAATCTTGTCAATTCACTTAAATTTTGTTCTAAAAATTTAGTAATTTCTTTATCAATTATAATATCTGCGCCATTATTTTCTACAATTATATCTCCAATTTTTTCTCTCTTTATTCCAAGTTTCATAACTGCACCTAAATAATCTCTATGTGTATATTTTCCAATTAAATCATCTGGTAATTCAATTCTAATAATTTGAACAATACTAGATAAATTTTTTTCTACAACTTGCTCATTAAATTTTTCTGGATAAAATACATACATTTTTCTCTCTGCTTCATCAAATCCACCATATTTTATATAATTTTTTACTTTTTGTTTGTTTAAAAATTTTTGTACTAATTCATTTTGAGCCAAATCTAAAAAATCAGTATGTTCAATTTTATTTCTATTATTTGTGTTTTCTATTTTATCTAACACTTCTGCTAATAACATTTTTTCGTCTTTATTTTTGTAATCATTTAATATTTCTCTGTTCATTTTTCGCCTCTTATTTCTATTAAAATTCTGCAATTATTTCACTTTTATCTGTTACTCCAATAAATGTTTTACTTGTATTTCCATTCTTAAATATTATCATTGTTGGTATACTCATAACATTATATTTTATTGCTAATTCTGTATTTTGATCTACATCTATTTTAATAAATTTTACTTCTTGATGTTCTTTTGCTATTTCATCTATTATTCCAGACATCATTTTACATGGCATACACCAAGTTGCATAAAAATCTGCAAATACTATTGCATTACTTTTTATTTCATTTTCAAATTCTTCTGAACTCTTTATTTCTTCTATCATTTTTTGTTCCTCCTATAAATTATTTTTATACATTTCTTTTAAATTATAACATATTTTATTTCAAAAATTTTATTACATTCAAACCTGCCTTCATTCCATCATTTACTGCTTTAGAAATTTGTAATATTCCACCTATACAATCCCCACAAGCAAATATACCTTTAATGTTTGTTTCCATATTCTCATTAACTTTTATTTTATTATTTTCTAATACTAATCCAATTTTTTTAGCTATATCTGTACTATCTGCTGTTCCTTGTGCTATAAATATTCCATTTACATTTATATCTGTTCCATCATCAAATTCAATTTTCTCAACTTTTTCGTGTCCAAATATTTCTTTTATAGTTCTATTATTTATTTCTACTTTTTCACTCCTTATATCTGGAGCAGTTTTTCCATTTGTTAATATTGTAATTTTATTTACAACTGGTAATAAATCATTTACTTCAGATATTGCATAATCTCCATTTCCAATTACTGCAACATCTTTGTTTCTATAAAAAAATCCATCACAAATAGCACAATAACTTATCCCTCTACCTTCAAATTGTTTTACTCCATCTATTTGTAAAGTTTTTTTCTTTGTTCCCATTGCTATTATAACCGTTTTAGAAATATATTCATTTTGGGCTGTTTTCACTTTAAAACTTTTTTCTATCATTTCTATTTTTATTACTTCTTCATTTTTTACATCTATTCCAATATTTTGAGCTTGTCTAATTCCTTGAAAATATAACTCTTTACCTGTTATTCCATTTTCAAATCCATAATAATTTTCAATTTTATTTGCATTTTCTAAAGATGTTTTACTATTATGAATAATTAATGTTTTTAAATTTCCTCTTTGAGTATATAATCCTGCTGTTATCCCTGCAGGTCCTGCCCCTATTATAATGACATCATACATATTTTAGTTCCTTTCTTTTTTGCATTTTATCATATTATATAACTACTTTCAAGAATTATACGAAAAAAGCCATCGGCAAATTAGCCGATAGCTTTAAAAGTAAAAAGCAAATGAGACTTTTTACTTTAGTCTGTGAGACTTATTCTTCACCAGTAAATGTAGCCAAAGGTGTGGCCATAAAACTGCTGAAGAATTCTTCATCACCATGTTCTCCATAGGGATCAAAGATCTCTACAGTGCCGTTCTCCTTGATGAAGCTTTCCAACGGAATCTGGTCAAAGCCGAGTGTTCCGGTCTTCACAGCCTCAACAGGATCTGCGATATACTCCTTTCCCTCCTTGATATAGTAGACACTAACATGCTTGTCTGTCTTCTCATGGGTAACAGGATTTTCTTCCGCAGAAATGGAAATGAAACATTTCATTCCTGCATCACGCATCAGCTTAAACAAAGCCATGCCATAATGCAAACAACATCCACAATGGTGTTTCCTGATGAACTTAAGCTCAGTATTAGGCATGTCCTTAGCCTTCACACTTTTTTTAATAAGATCACCAGTATGTTTGTTAGCCTCCTCCAGATCATAGTGGTTTCCAGTGACGACTTCATAGAACAGTTTTTCCATAGGGAAAAAAACCTCCAATTGATTTGTAAGTCTCAACAAGACTTATATATGTTTGTTCTTCGTACATATATATATTAACATAACTCTTATAATAAATCAAATTAATTATTGTGATATATACTATAAGTTTTGCTTATATTTTCACCAAAAAAAGAATGGTAACATTTTACTATTACCACCCTCATAATTCTTAGCTTAATTTATTAACATTAACTAAAAATATAATATCTTCAATAGCATCAATAATTGCATAAATTAATATGCTTATACCAATTGAAACAACAACTAAATTAGATACAAATATTGTATATAATCCACAAATAAACATACAAATAGCTAATAATATGCTATATATCCATATATTTGAACTTATAGTTTTTAATTTTAAAGCTAAACTAAATCTCATTATACTGCTATAAACAATCCATATTCCTATAATAATTCTAAATATTGAACTTATTTGTTCACTATATGCAATTGTTGCAATTCCTAATATAATTGCTATAATTCCATAAGCTATATCATAATTCATGATATCATATTTTCCTTTGTTTTGATAATAACTTATTATTTTATATGCTCCTGCAAGTATAAACATAATTCCCAATATTGCAGAAACAAATTTTACTGTTCCTTCTGGATTTGTAATTAATATAATTCCTAATATTGCAAAAACTATTGATGATAACAAAGATGTCCATCCTGTTTTTTTCATAATTTTTTCAAAATATTCCATATAAATCACTCCTTTATTTTTTTATATCATACTATAATAATTATTTCAACAATTTCATTAAATTATTATTTTATTATTTTCTTTTTCAATAGGAAGTTTTATAGTAAATGTCGTTCCTGAATTTTCCTTACTTTCTACTTCAATTTTTCCACCAGATAAATCTATAATACTTTTTACAATTGATAATCCTAATCCGCTTCCCTCTTGTGAATGTGACTTGTCTATTTGATAAAATCTCGTAAATATTCTTTCTTGCTCTTCTTTGCTCATTCCCATTCCATTATCTTTAATTTTTACTACAATTTCATCATTTTCTTCTTTTACATCTATGGTAATTTTTCCATTTTGTTTTGAAAACTTAATTGCATTATCTATTAAATTCATCCAAACTTGAAATGTAAGTTCTTCATCACCATCATAATATACATCTTTAGCAGAGATATTAAATGTTAAACTTTTCTCATTCCATTTATTTTCAAGTACTGCAATAGCTTTTCTTAATTGTTCAGTTATATTTATATGATCTTTTCTAACTATTTTTCCTTGATTTTGAATTTTGGAAAGTCTTAATATGTTTGTTGATAAATTAAGTAATCTATTTGATTCTTCAATTATTATTTCTGCATATTCTTTTCTTTCAGCTTCTGGTAAATTTTCATCTTCTAATAATTTTGCAAATCCTTGTATTGAACTTATTGGTGTTTTTATTTCATGTGATACATTATTTATAAAATCTTTTTGAATTACTTCTACTTTTCCTAATTCATTTACCATTTGATTAAAATTTTGTGTTAGTTCACCAATTTCATCTTCTCTTTGTGATTCAAGTTTTACATTAAAATCTCCAGAAGCAACTTTCTTTGTTGCTTCTGTCATTTTTTTTATTGGTTGTAGTATTTTCTTACTTGTTATTCTCATTACTATTGTACTTATTAATATTGTATTTATTATCAATAAAACTACGCTTCTTCTTGTTATTCCTAATATTTCTTTTATTTGCTCTTTATTCTCAAAATTAACTTGTATTAAACTATTAAGCGTTTCTTTATTTACAAATATATAAAATCCAACTAATGAAATAAACATTACAATTATTATACATATTATCAAATCTATTACTAAATTTCTTTGTAATGATTTTCTTTTTCCAAAAATTCTTTCAAACATTTTTAACCCTTCTCATGTATTATAGCTTTATATCCTATTCCTCTAATTGTTACAATTTCAAACTCATCTACATCTTTCATTTTTTCTCTTATTCTTTTTATGTGTACATCTACTGTTCTATAATCTGAATCACTTTCTAGTCCCCATACTTCTTCTATTAATTCTTGTCTTGTGAATATCGTGTTTGGTGTGCTTAACAGTTTATATAATAGATAAAATTCTTTTTGTGCTAAATTATAGACTTTATCTTTTTTTATAACACTTAATTGATTATAATTTAACAATAAATCACCTATTTGTATTTTCTTTTCACTTGCACTTTTGCTTCTTCGTAATAATACTTGTACTCTTAAAAGCATTTCTTCTATATCTATAGGTTTTACCATATAATCATCTGCCCCAAGTAAAAATCCTTCTTTTTTATCTTCAATTTCACTTTTAGCAGTAATTATCAATATTGGAACATCATATTTTGCTTCTCTTAATGATTTTATTAATTCATATCCATCCATTTTAGGCATCATTATATCACTTACAATTAAGTCAATATAACTTTGATCTAACACATTTAATGCTTCTTCTCCATTTGTTGCTTCATAAGTGTTATATTTATTTCTTTGTAAATATGTTGTTATTAATTTTCTTAAATTTTTATCATCTTCTACTACCAATATATTAAACATGTTATCACCCCTTTAATTATATAATATCTAAAAATATAATTCAATAACTATCTTAAAATATAAGTTTTTTATTCCATTCCTCGGCTTATTACGAAATTTAAGAAATTCTAATTTATTTTATGGCACCCTTCCACTATCGTGAACTCTTTCCATAAAATTGCATAGAATTTCTAAAATTTCTTCATGCACATTCGACATTTCATTCAAAGTTTATATTTATAAGACTTCTTGATATTAAATCTAATAAAACATTATTATGTACAAAAAAGTATAAAAAATGATTAATATGTAGTGTTACAATAGATGTGAA
>ENA-ORLU01001130-ORLU01001130.1-human-gut-metagenome-genome-assembly--contig:-NODE-1130-length-21259-cov-4.230809_pt1 | contig 21259 bp, 15 predicted proteins | sample MGYA00243009_ERZ508833 | MGnify/ENA primary metagenome ERZ508833 (study PRJEB26277, sample SAMN04329763) | human gut metagenome | biome: human-associated habitat | host: Homo sapiens | place: USA...
AAACCCCAATTCAGTATAAAACTGAACTAGGGTTCTAAAAATTCTTTTTTAGTGTCTACTTTTTGTTGACTAATTCACTTTAGAAGAATAAGATTTCTTTTTTAGTGTATTTTTAAATTATTTGTGTTATAATTTTCTTATAGTAATATTATAAAGATAAAGAGGAGTATATATGAACAAAGAAAAAAGCTTATATGATGAAATATTTATGACTAATGAGGCTCCAGATATTAAGGATACTAATAGTAGTAAAGATATAAAAGATGCCATTGATGATGCTAATCTAAATGATACTGTGGGAATGGAAGATATTTTTGTCTTTGATGATAAAAATACTAAGGAACAAGAGAAAAAGGATATTAAGATTGAAAAAGAAGAAACTGATAGTCCTATTAAACTAGAAGATGCTAAGTTCTTTGATTTAGTTAATAATACTTTAGTGGATTTACGTTTAGATTTAGATAAAGTGAATCTTGATAATGAATTAGCTGAGATGAAAAACGATTCTAAGGATAATGTTAGTCCTTTAGTAAATGATTATAATAAAAAGGATACTAAGGAGTTAGATAAGACTATGGTAAATAGTATTACTCTTGATGATTTTAAAGAGTCTAAAGACAATAATATTAGTCAAGTAGTTGAGACTCCTAAAGAGGTTAAGTCTAAGGGTAATTTATTTCCTTGGTTAAGTTATGTCTTCGTAGTTTTATTAATCTTAGTAGCTATCGGTGGTAGTTTAACTTTCTTAGTAAGACAGTTTAAATAAAAGTTAAAAGTAAATAGAATTAAAAATACCAAAAAATAAAAGCACTTAAGTTAAGGGAAAATTTCTTAACTTAGGTGTTTTTCTATTTCAAAATTTAATAAAATGTAAAAAGACAATTAAAAAAAGAGGTCTTCTTACCAAGAAGAACCCCCGCCACCTCCGGAACCACCACCAGAAAAACCACCGCCAGATGAGCCGCCAGACGAGCCGCCAGAACTTGAAGACCAAGAGCTATCAGAACTACCAGAGTTATAATTATTTAAACTATTGATAGTACGGGTACTAATGGATGAGGTTGAAGCAACTAAGTTATTAAACGTCATTAAGTCAAATGAACTACTGTCATTGATATCAGGATTGCTATGGAAGCAATCAAATTTATTAAGCCATTTATACGAAATGCCAAGAACGTAGGTGTAAGGCAAAATATCATAGAAATATTCTGGATTTTTTTCGACTTCCAAGTCTAATTCGTCCTTTTTAGCGACCATTAAGAAGTTACGGAAACCTAGAATTTGACCATATAATGAGCTAACTTTCTTAGTTCGACGGCCTGGTAATTGATACAAGAATGACATTAAACCAATAAATACTAGATAAAATAAGATTAAGGCCCAGGCACCACTGGAATTGGAAACTGCTATTAGCCAACTAAAACCATGACCAAAGAAAGTGGAAAATACAAAGATAATAGCCATATTAAAAATTTTATATATCCAATCAGCATTAGCAAAATAGATAGAGACATAAAAAAGTCCGAAAAATAAAGACATAAGAGTCATCCACGTTTGATAACTGCCCTTTAAGCAAGAAGAATTAAGGACGTAAATCAAAAAAGCCGCAGTTAATATTATTAAAACTTTAATTGCTTTATTGGCGTTTATACTTTTCTTAGTTAACACAAGATTGATATTTTTTTCTTTATTCCCATTTTCAAAGAATTCTCTAGTTAATCTAATGATACTCATTTCTAGTTCTTCCTCAGTTAAATATTCAACTTTCTCTCCCTCAGGAGTAGTTTCTTTTAAAGGACTCATAAATAAGTATGTCCAATATTTTTTAGTAATTTTATTATCGCCATTGTATTCCTTAACTTTAGTAATTTTACACTTAATTTTCTTAGAAAACCAATGTTTTTTAGAGATATCCGTAATCGTAATATAGCCTTGGTCAGCTAGATAAACTAACATTGAAGAAATATCTTTATGATTGATATAACCTCTAAAGATATAACCGACTTGTAAACTATTTAGATTTTGAGGTGGATAAAATTCAGGACTAACAACGACATTAGGATTTCTTTTATAAAAGTACCATATAATAAAAGTAATAATGAAAGCTCCGACAGGAACAACATAAATCCAAGCTTCAAATTCCTTAAAAGCATTAATTGTCGTGGATATCAAAGTTAACAAGTTTAAAGCAATACCAAGAATGAAACTTTTAAGATTAAATTTAGGTCTAGTAAAATAGTTATCGGGAAGTTCAATTCGGATAGTTAGGCCTTCTTTAGGATTTAAAATGCCTTTATAAGTACCTTGAATAGTATTATCATTAACTTCGTATTTTATTTTATCGCTACTCACACTACCATAAGTTCCTTTGGAAAAGCCAATTTTATTAGTATCAAAGTCCTTGGGCATCGTTATTTTAAAAGAGACATTTTCGATTATAGTATCCCATTTGGTACCAATGATATTAAAATATAGTTCATCAAAGTTTTTATTTTTATCTTTACCAAGATTATATTTGTATTTGATGATATATTCTTTCGCTCCAATAATAGTTTTAGAAGCGCTACCAAGCTGAATATTTAAATAACCATCTTTTTTACTAAGGGTATATTGTTCATTAACTTCCAGGTTTTCTACTGAGACAGTTTTAGTTTCTTTAGACCCATCTAGTCTCTCGACTTTATTTTTTAACGGAATGTTTCGAATAATTCCGTGTTTTCTTTGATTAAAAAAGGCATTAATAGTCTCCGCAATATCTAAAGAATTATCAGTATTTACATTGACGTCAACGGTATATTGATTAATCTCATAGTCGTAATGACTTTCTAGACTTTTGCTACTTACACCGGTAGCACTTAGTGATGATGGATACAATAAAATTAAAAGTAACCAGATAACAATAAATTTTCTTTTCATAAACTTCCCTATCTTACTTAATTATACCATAAAAAGAAAAAAATTAGCCATTAACGACTAATTTGATTGTTATTTTTCTTTGGTATTCTTTTTATCTTTAACTTTTTCTTCTTTAGATTTAACTTCTTTAGGTAAAGTTTCTTTTCTGGAAAGATTTAAACGTCCCTTGTTATCATATCCTAAAGAAACAACTGTTATTTCATCGCCAACTTTAAATAAGTCTTTAGGATGTTCAACACGTTTATTATCTAGTTGAGAGACATGACATAGCCCTTCTACGCCAGGCCATAGTTCCACGAAACAGCCAAAACTTTCGACTTTGGTAACTTTTCCGGTATACACTTTGTCTTTTTCAACTTCTCTTACAACTGCTAAGATACGTTCTTTAGTCATATTAATAATATTTTGATCTTGATGATAAATAATAACACGACCATCATCTTCTAAATCAACTTTAACAGCATCTTTATCATTAACCGATGTAACATTGCTACATTCTAAGATGATTTTAGTAATCATCTCGCCACCTTTACCAATAACATCCTTAATTTTTTCTGGATTAATTGTAAAGCACTCAATCTTTGGAGCATAAGGTGATAATTCTTTACGAGGTTCAGATATAGCATTAGTCATAACTTCTAAGACTTCTAAACGGGCTTTTTTAGCTTGGGCTAAAGCTTTCTTTAAGATATCTTCAGTTACTCCTTTAATTTTAATATCCATTTGTAAAGCAGTAATACCTTTCTTAGTACCAGCTACTTTAAAGTCCATATCTCCCATATGATCTTCAAGACCTTGGATATCTGTTAAAATAGTATATTTTTTGCCATCATTAGAAGTAATAAGACCCATCGCAATTCCCGCTACAGGGGCTTTAATTGGGACTCCGGCAGCCATTAAAGACATACAACCGGCACAGATAGTAGCTTGTGATGATGATCCATTAGACTCTAAAATTTCGGAAACCACGCGAACGGTATAAGGAAATTCTTCTTCACTAGGCATTACTTGAAGTAAAGCTCTTTCCCCCAAAGCTCCATGACCGATTTCCCGACGTCCCGGTGAACCATAACGACCAACTTCCCCCACACAATAAGCTGGGAAATTATAATGTAACATAAATCTTTTTGTGTCTTCTAAACCTAGTCCATCTAAAATTTGATGTTCATTTAAGGCTCCTAAAGTTGTAGTGGCTAAGGCTTGAGTCTCACCTCTAGTGAATGTTGCAGAACCATGAGTTCTTGGTAATATATCTACTTCTGCTTTTAATGGACGAATTTCATCCATCTTTCTGCCATCTGGACGGATATGTTTCTTCGTAATTAAATCACGAACACTCTCGCCTTCAATCTTATCGACTAATTTTTTTACATCTTTTAATATACTATCCAAGTTATTATTGCCAGCATAAATTTCCGCAAAATGACCAATAGTATTTTCTTTTACTTTACTAATAGCATCATATTGAGCTAGTTTTCCTTTAACATCAAAACATTTAAACATTTCAGAAGTAGCATAGTCTCTAACTTGCAGCTCTAATTCTTTATCGATAGAGGCTAGATCAACAGTTACTTTTTCTTTTCCCACCTCAGCAACAATTTTATCTTGGAATGCACATAATTTCTTGATTTCTTCATGCCCAAACATTAAGGCTTCAAGCATTTCTTTTTCACTAGCTTCTTTTGCCCCAGCCTCAACCATACAAATGGCATCTTTACTACCGGCAACAGTTACACTTAAAGTTGTTTCTTCGGTTTGATTAGTATCTGGATTAATTATATAGTCTTTACCAATCTTGCCAACTACAACGCCCGCTATTGGACCATCAAAGGGAATATCCGAAATGGATAAAGCTAGGCTTGATGCAAACATTGCAGTCATTTCTGGGGAATTATCAGGGTCTACTGATAAAACAGTATTAATAACTTGAACTTCATTACGAAAATTCTCATCAAACATTGGTCTAATAGGACGATCAATTAACCTAGCTGTTAAAGTAGCTGCATCACTTGGACGCCCCTCTCTTTTAATAAATCCCCCAGGTATCTTACCAACAGCATATAATCTTTCTTGATATAAAACGGTTAAGGGAAAGAAATCTTGAGTAATTGGGGTATCTCCCATTACTACAGCAGTTAAAACAACGGTATCACCATAACGGACTAATACTGAAGCATTAGCTTGTTTAGCATATTCACCAGTCTCAACAACTAATTTTTTCCCTAAAAAATCATATTCAAATACTTTTTTACTCATAACTTTACTCCTAACTTAGAAAAAAGACACTGTAAAAATAAGTGCCTACTTTCTGATATTTAATTTTTTAATTGTTTCTCTGTAGCTAACTACATCGTTTCTCTTTAAATAATCTAATAAACTTCTTCTTTTACCTACCTTCATAAGTAATCCTCTTTTTGAATGATAGTCATGAATATGAGTCTTTAGATGTTCTGTTAAATCATTAATTTCATAAGTTAAAATTGCAATTTGAGCTTCTGTAGCACCGCAACCTTTATCCTTACCAAATTCTTTAACTAATTTTGCTTTTGTTTCTTTTGAAACTGCCATAATATCTCTCCTTATCTACTTATCTGTTTAATCTTAGCATAAATCCGAAAGATGTTGGTTTAAGCCAAGAATAAACTTTCTTAAATATCTTATATTATTTTTCCAAAAATTGCAAGTCCTAATTTTCAAAAGTGGCATCTAAATAATAAATAGGTCTTCCTTCTTTTTGATATTGTTTCTCATAGTTAGTTAATACATTAGGAATAGGCTTTTCTTCATGATGTAAATCAAGACTAACACGGTCAAATGTATACCAATATTGAGATAGACTCATCAAAGAATAAGCAAAATATCCTTTATTATCTGTCTTTAAGATAATATGTTTATTCTTCTTAAATACTCTATCGTATAATTTTAAATAGTTAACATGGGTAAGACGTCTTTTCTCATCATGAGCTTTAGGCCATGGTTCTGGGAAAGTTAAATAAATTGTATCTATTTCTTTCTTAAATACTTTATCTAAATTGCCAGCATCCATATTAATAAGTTTTAAATTATTTAGTTTAGCTTTATCTAATATTCTTATGGCACTTACCATTTGGGATGAATTAATTTCAATACCGATAAAGTTAACATTAGGATATTTTTTAGCCATTTCAATAATGAAGTCTCCTCTTCCCATACCAATCTCTATTCTTATTGGATTATTATTTCCAAAGACACTACTCCATTTACCTATATAGCTGGTGGGATTAGTAATAACATAAGGACTTCTGTTAACGATTTTATCAGCATCTCTTACTACAATATATTCCATAAATACTCCGTTTCTTTTCTATATACTATCATAAATCGAAAGATTATTATAGTTATTTTAAATATTTCTAATTATTTTTGTCGTTTTAAAACTAATTTTTCATAAAAAGCAACGTCTTTTGAAAAATACTTAAAACCATCAGCAATTATTTCTTCGTTAGTTAAATCAAGGCCCGCAACTTTTAAGGCTTCTAAGGTCGGCATAGAGCCACCGACATGTAGGAATTGTAAGTATTTTTCTCTACTGTCATAAACATTATTCTTAATATCATTGGCTAATTTAGTAGCCATTAGCATACCCGTTGCATATTGAAAATTATAATAGCAATAATTGCCCATGAAATAATGCAGTCTCGTAACATAACCATATTTTAGGTAATCATCACAAACAATCTCTGGATTATACTTTTGATAAAGTTTTTGGTAAAGAGCAATCATTTCGTCTGGGGTCATTGGACGGCCATTTTGGATAGCTTTGCAAATACCATCTTCAAATTCAAACCACATTATAGAAGTATAGACATTAGCAATAAATTTACCAATTTTTTGCTCTAAAATAATAACTTTTTCTTCATCTGTACTTGCTTGTTCAAAGTAATAATCAGCCATTAAAATCTCATTAATTAAAGAAGTAACTTCTGATAAGAAATTAGAGAAATGAAAATCACTGAATTGATGTGTTTCTTTGATGAAACTACTGTTAACAGCATGACCTAACTCGTGAGCAATAGTGTAACTGTCTCGCATTGTATCATGACTATTCATTACAATTAAAGATTGGGTATAATTACGAAGATGGTAACCACCAGGATATTTATTTTCCCTTGGATAAACGTCAATTAACCCGCAATTTAATATTTCTTCAAGACGTTTTAAATATTCAGAGCCTAAAGGCCTTAAGGCTTTGATGACATTATTAACGGCGGTGTCAAAATCAATTTCACTTTCATCCTTGCCTTCTCTTCTATCATAAAAATGCATTTCATCAAGACCTAGTTCTTGTCTTCTAAGTACATAATACTTTTTTAAACTTTCTAGACTATCATTAGCATTCTTTAAAAGATTATTAGTAATTTTGATACTCAAATCATCTTCGCCTAAAACGTGTTCTAAGATACTAGAGTAACCAGCTTCAGTAGCTAAATCCTGAAACATTTGATAACGCATGTTAAGGAGACTAGAAACAGTTTTATTTATTTTAGATAGACTTTGAAAGTAAGTTGCCGCTAGTTTTTTTCGATCTTCAGGAGTGGCTTTTAACATTAAACTATTATAATTTTTAGTAGTTAATTTGATAGTTTCTCCATTGAATACAATTTCTTCGGCGGGAAATTCAACATTCATTAAGATATTATATAAGCTATTTATCCTACTTACATATGGTAGTATTTTAGTAGATAATCCCCTTTCATCTAAATGATCTTTTTTACGCATAACATTATAGAAAACCATATAGTAGTCTTTTAATTCTTTGTTTTGGGCAAGATATTCATCCAAAGACATATCAATACTCATAATTTCTTCATTAATTATGTTTTTTAAGCTATCTAAATATGATTTTATTCTATTGATAATTTCTTTATTTTGATTATAAACTTGATTGCTTAGATTTAAATCTGATTTAACTTCATTATAACTATATAATTTTTCCCACTCTAGGTATTTAGCATAATACCAGTCTAATTGTGCTTTTAAAGACTTACTTTTAAATTCACTAGCTGGTATATTTTCCTTACTTAGTTGTTCTAAATGACTATTAAAATCATCATCGCTTACAAAAAAAGCGGCAAAATCGATATTGGTTTTATATTGCATATTAATTATCTCCATTTCCTATTTTCTTGATTATAATACCTATTTATTCTTTTTAATCTTTGTTCATTTGTCTCTAGTTGATTATAATTTTCTGGATAAAAGCCTCTTTTGCCACTTAATATATCTAAGATTGGTTTAATATGCTCTTCTTCCAAACCTTTATATAAGTCTAAATAAACTTGATATTTTCTTAAGTCGATACTAACTAATTCGTCATCTATAATTACAAAATCTGTTATAAGAGGATTATTTCTTAAATAAGTTTTTATTTCTTCTGATTTATCTTCTAAGACATAAGGTGTTATATCGTAAATAGAAATATTCATAGTCTCTAAGACTTTTAGATACTTTTCTAAGAAACTTCCTTTAATATCAGAAATATTTTCTCTTTGAAAACTATATTTATTAGAACTTGTTAATACTGCTTTAGCTTTACTTAACTCTAAAATTTTCTTTAATACTAAGGCATTCTTCTTATCAATTAACTCAGGATGATACCAGTTATTTAAAACACCGTCTAAATCAAGAAATATTATTTTCATCTTTATTTTGTCTTAGTCTCCTTTGCATATAGTTTCTGATAAGTTTTACTATTTTTTAGTAACTCTTCATGAGTACCAGCTGCTTCCACAACGCCGTTATTAATAACAAATATTCGATTAGCATCGATAACAGTTGACAAACGATGAGCAATAATAAGAATCGTATATTCGCCCTTTAAGTTATTAATAGCTTCTTGAATTTTCGTTTGCGTTTCGTTATCTAGGGCACTAGTAGCTTCATCAAACAGTAAAACTTCGGTCTTTAAAAGTAAGGCACGGGCGATTGCTAATCTTTGTTTTTGACCACCAGATAAAGTAACGCCGCCTTCCCCGACAATAGTGTCGTATTTATTAGGTAAAGTCTCGATAAAATCATCTAAACATGCTAAGTGACAGGCATCCTTAATCTCTTCTTCAGTAGCATCTTTTTTAATAACTTTTAGATTATCTAGAATACTCATATTAAAGATATAAGCATTTTGACTAATAACAGATAAATTACCACGGATACTTGATTTATCTAAAGTATTAATATCGACGCCATCAAAAGTAATAAGCCCTTTATCTACTCGCTCTATAGCACTGATTAAATTAAAGATTGTCGATTTACCAGCTCCAGAAGGACCCACAAATCCAATAGTCTCATTAGCATTCACTTTAAAGTTCATTCCTTTTAAAACAGGTAAATCTTTTTCATAAGCAAAATAAACATCTTTAAAAGAAATATTTCCTTCAAATTTTTTTAGTTTCTTAGAGCCAAAATGTTCTTTCGTAAATTCATCTTCTTCTAAGATTCCAAAGATTCTATTAGCAGCCAAATTAAATTGTTTAATGATTTCAAAGATTCTTTCAATAGAACCAGATAATGAAATAATTCTACTATGATAATTATAAATAACAATAGCACTTTCAATTCTAAGAGAACCTAAACTTAAGAACATAAAGATAAAAACACTGACGATTAAGTCCCCCATATCACGGATGGAACCTCCTAATAATCGTAAAAGTGATCTAGTTTTATCTTGATGATAAGAGATATTATTAGTTTCTTTGATATAATCATTAGCTTTTATTAAGAAAGATTCTTCTGCATCTAAGATTTTAATATCTTTAGAACCTCTTACTATCTCAGAAATAAAACCCCCAGTCTTTTCCCTACTTTTCTTATACTTCTTACGATTCTCATAAATAATATTACTAGAGAATTTATTATATAGAAAGAAGATAATTATCACAAAGATATAAAGAAGTCCTAGATAAAAGTTAATAAAGAAAACCGTAACTAAAATTCCCAAATTTCCAATAAGATCAGTTATATAATCTATTAAGATTGTAAAAATATCTGTTAAGTTATCAGTATCACCATTAATTCTTTCTATGAATACACCACTGGAATTATTATTTAAGTCTTTTTGGGTTATCCTTAACGTCTCACGAATAAGTTCAAGTTGGAGATTTTTTCTAGCATCATAATAAAACTTATTATAAGTATAACTATAAGCCAAGTTACAAAAATTTCTAATGATTTCTATGCCAAAGATTAGTAAAATAAAGACTAATAATTTAGAATAATTATTACTAGTTAGTGCTAATAATCTTTGTGCAGCCATAATTGGAGCAATAACCGAGATGATAGTCATTAAGACATTAATGATTAAGAATATCCATAGGTATTTCTTTCCCTTTTTAGCATATTTATAAGTCGATTTAAAATTTTGCCAAACGCTACGATTTGGAGTATTTGACTCTTTATTTTTTACTTCCTCCATAAACTTCCTACTTCCTAATTAATGAATTAAATTAAAATAATATGTGATACCTAGAATCATAAGACTTAACGATATAACTATTCTTTTATTCTTCTTAAAAAATTTATCTAAGATACTTTCTTTTCCGAGTCCTAATAAAATTCCATATATAAGAAAAAATATAAGAAGTGGAATTCCTAAGACATTAGCATTTATACTCTCTTTTATATCTAATCTAAAAAGAGCAAGCATTGATCTGGTAAGACCACATCCTGGACAAGGAATTTTAAATAGGTTATAAAAGGGACATATCCTTATATTAAAGTAATTTAATACTAAGGATATAATCCCTAAGAAGAAAATATCTATTAAGGGTAAATATTTCTTCATTCTTTATAATACCATCGAAATAGTAGCAAAATTCTTTTGTTTAGTTTTCTTCGTAATTGTAAACCAATCAATGATAGTTAAAATTCCACAGCAACCAAAGGTTAAGAATTTTAAGATTCCCATTCCGATATCGCCTAGCATAAAGCGGTCAATTCCTAGATAGCCTAAGAAAACAGAGATTAAAAGCAAGGTTGTTGGGTCTTGTAGTTCACAAGTTTGTAAAGTAAGATACGTGTTTTCATCAGCATTTTCTAGCTTTTGTCTAATAATCGGAATGGCACCGGCTTCAAAGTACTTAGCATTTGTTGTTAAATATAAATCTATTGTTTGTTTATCCATATAATATAAACTCCTCTTTTTCATTATAACATTATTAGATGATATTGGCTATCTTTTATTCAGTTCTTAATGCTTCAACTGGATCTTTTTTACTAGCCATCTTAGCGGGGATTAAGCCACCAATTACGGTAATTACTATACTAATGATAATCATTAAAACTGCATGATAAATATTTAACCTAGCTACACTATCAAGGTTCGTAGCATTTTTAATTACAACATTAATTGGGAAAGTCAAAAGATAAGCTATACCAACACCCATAAGTCCAGAAGTAAAGCCAATTATCGCCGTCTCCGCATTAAACACTCTGGAAATATCTTTTTTACGGGCACCTAAACTTCTTAAGATTCCTATTTCTTTTGTTCTTTCTAAAACACTGATATAAGTAATAATGCTAATCATAATTGAAGAAACAATTAAAGATACGGAAGAAAATCCTACTAGAACTAAAGTGATACCATTCATAATACCACCAGAAAGGTCAGTTACGGTACTAGCATAATCCGTATAAATTATTTTATCTTCATCACTCTTATTCTCATTATACTTATCTAAATATTCAATAATTTTATCTTTACTAATAAAATCTTTAGGATATATGGCAATGGTTTGCGGATCTTTACTGCCCCCAAGCATAGAAATAGCCTGCTCTTTCGTATCATCTTCATCGAAATCATCGCCATTTAACACATTATAGTCTTTCTCCTTTTGAGCTTTAACAATATTAGAGTTAAGATTTTTATCAATACTTTCTTCTTCTATCTTGGCATTAATTAACAAGGTCGAACCACTATAAAGAGTAACATTAGCATCTTTTTTTGCTCTTATAATTCCTGTAATATTTATTTTGATATTATCATCATTATTCCATAATTCATCGTAATTATGTTTAGTTATAAATAGACCATCAGCTTCTTCATAAAAATTATTATTAGATACTACTTGTAATTCTTTACCAATAACATCCTCAAACGTACTATTTTCTTTTAGACCAAGGTCCTTATATAAATATGGATATAAACGGTTATAAGTATCAACTATTAATAAAGCCTCATTACTATTTTGGGGATATCTACCACTTAAAAGGTCATAATTTTCCTTGATAATATCCGAAGTGCCATTGGTAGAAAAACTTGTTTCAATATAATTGTTATTAAAATAATCAACTGTATCATTTTTTATAATTACATTCATATTAGCATTATAACCATAACCAATGCCATTTAGATAATCATTATTAATACTATTTATATAATTAATATAATCGCTAGTTATCTTATTCTTATGGGCATTTGCTACCGTGTATTGATATTTTTTGATAATATTATCACTTGGATACTCATCTTCACCATTTCCTAGCTCTAAAGCCATTTCACTTTTTAAATCCGTTGCTTCTGGAGTAATATAGATAGGCATCTGTGTTAAAGTATTTTTTTCAAAATCATCTATTTGGATTTGAAAGCCATTAGAAAGGGCTAAAACTAGGGAAATGCCTATAATACCAATAGAAGCGGCAAAACTAGTTAAAAGAGTTCTTCCCTTCTTAGTCTTAATATTATTTAAAGATAAGCCTAAGGCGGTTAAAAGACTCATTTTTGTCTTAGGTAAGGTGTATAGATCAGTTTCCTCCTTAGTTTCATAAGGATTAGAATCACTTATAATAACGCCATCACTTAACTTAATAATTCGACTAGCATAAATATCTGCTAAATTTTCATTATGAGTTACCATAATAACTAATTTGTCTTTCGAAATATCCTTAATTAATTCCATAATCTGAGTACTAGTCTTCGAATCCAATGCCCCGGTTGGTTCGTCAGCTAAAATAATATCTGGGTTATTAACTAGGGCTCTAGCGATAGCTACTCTTTGCATCTGACCACCACTTAATTGGTTAGGTTTCTTATGAATATGATCTTTTAGCCCTACTCTTTCTAGAGCTTCAATAGCTTTCTTTCTTGCCACACTCTTACTAGTATTTCTTAGAGTTAGGCACATTTCAACATTACTTAAAATCGAAATATGACTAATTAAATTATAACTTTGAAAGATAAACCCAACTGACTTATTACGATAAGAATCCCAGTCCTTATCTTTAAATTTCTTCGTACTTTTCCCATTGATAATTAAATCACCTGAGTCATATTGATCTAGACCTCCTAAAATATTAAGTAAAGTAGTCTTTCCTGATCCTGATGGCCCTAGGATAGCTACAAATTCATTTGGACGAAAAGATAAGTTAATATCTTTTAAAACAGAATATTTACTATCTTTAAGACCATAACTTTTATAAATATTTTTTATTGTTAACATAATTCCTCCTACGATATTTAATTTGTCCCTCTATATATAATATATTAGGAGTACCCCTCGATTTTAATTCAAAAATGCCAAACTTTTTTTATTTTTTTACTTCTTTTGATATTATTTGACAATCAGTAACCAAAAAGGCTGATAAATTTACTATCAGTCTCTCCAGTTATTACATCCCCCATTATCCCCCAAAAAGAAACTTGTATTCAAATATTGAAATTATAAACCATAGTTCAAAACCTTATACTATACTTATATAGTCCAAATTCTATGAATTTTTAAAATCGAAAAAAGAAACCCGAAGGTTTCTCATTAAATACTAATTAAACAGTATAGAATTTTTTCTTTTTACTAATTAAAGCAATAGATACTAAAGCAACAGATGCAACCCCAGCAATAATAGCATAATTCATAAATTCCCCAGTAGTTGGATTACATTCTTCATCTTTACAATTTTTCTTTACAATAGTAATATTTGGACAATACTTACCATCGTCTCCGACTTTAATACTACCATCTTTGGAAGATTGAGTATCAAAAACTACACCACTTACGCACATTCTACCACAATCACCATTAGTTATGTTAGCAGCAGCTTCTTCTAATTTTAAATTAAATGATAAAATTTCAATTTCTTTACCTGCTGTTAATGTTCCAGCATAAGTTAGAGTGATAGTGCCATTATCTTTATTACTTTCAACATTGCTGCTGTCAATAATAAAACCACTAGCTTCTTTAACTTCACTTACAGTTAAGAATTTAGATTGTGTCATATTAATTGTAACATTTTTAGTAGGACTAGTAGAATTTGCTAAAGCCGCATTAGGTGTAAATTTTACTGTACATAAAGTTGAACCACCGACAGCAAGTTCAGTTGATGTACAAGATACAGTTAAATTAGACACTGCAGCAGTCGTATCACCTGTAGAAGGCGTATTAGTACTTGGAGTACCACCTGCACTAGGAGTACCATTTGCATCATCAGCATAAACGGTTCCAATTCCCATAACCCCTACTGCCATAACAAGGAAGGCAGCAATTAAATTATTAATTTTCTTTTTCATAAATTACCTCTCACATTTATCTTTCCCTTATTTTTCATTTTTATGATATCAAATTTTACTAAAAAAGTAAATTACTTTACTAATTATTTTTAAAATTCTCGTAAATTATGGTATCATATAAGAGATAAATAAAATAACGAGGAGATAATTATGCAAAAAATAGAAATAGAATTTAAGAATGAATTTGTCAAAATATACTTAATTGTTAAAGAAAAAAACTTAGATAAGACTCTCCTTAATACGAATATTATCAGTAATGAGAAACTTCTTTTCTCCCTAGATTATATTAAAAAGAATCAAAAACTAGTTAGTAGTTTCTTAAAAGAAATAGTCTTAGAGAAAAAGACTAGTACGATTCTTTGTAATGATATGAATGTCATAAGTACAGTGGGATATGTTTTTAAGAATACCCCTATTATCAAAGTTTTAATGAATACTAATGATAATTTTACTTATGATGCCTATGATGCTATAAAGAGTATTAATACTTTAAAAGAAGTAGAATGTAATTCCATTCCTACCTATTTAATTGAACTCTTTGATAAAGAAAATATCAAGGTTGTCTCTAAACAAGAAGTATTATTTTCTTCACAGTTTATGGCTAATAATGACTTAAATAACTATTCATCAATCTTTTATGCTAAGTCTATTAAATTAATGTGTCCCATAGTTACTAATGATTATAATGACTTAACTACTTTCTTTAAGATTAATAAATACTTAAAGACTATTGAATTATATCGATATTTAACAACTGACTTACTTACTTTAATTGACTTACTTAAATCAATGCGAGTTAAAAATATCACCATAGCAATCCATGATAATATTACGGATAAAGATGTCATAGAAAGACTCAAAGTTATCAAGAAAGAAAATAAGAAATATAAGATAAATATTACGCTTTTCTATTCTAATGAATATATTGAGTCTAATTACATTAAACAGTTAATAGCAACGACTATTAAATCTTGTGCTGTAATTATTATTTCTTTAAGTCTCCTTGCCTTCTCTTTTGTTTTCTATAATAATAAAAAGTCCGAAGAAAATGCTACTTCGATTAAAAATGATATTACCGAGTACTTAGATGACAAGATTAGTAATATTCCTGAGGAAGAACCTACTCCGGAGATTAAAGATAATAATCAAAATGAAAATAAAACTCCAGAAGAACCAAGTATTCCTAATGATGATACCACTCCTAAAGATAATAGAAATCCTATCATCGTAGCCTTAAAAGAGTTAAATGATGAGACAGTAGGATGGTTAAATGTTCCCGGGACTAATATTGATTATCCCGTTGTTAAAGCTAAAGATAATGCTTACTATTTAAGACATAACTTCAAAAAAGAAAAAGACTATAATGGTTGGGTATTTATGAATTATTTAAATTCAGCAGAAATGTTAGATAAGAATACTATTATCTTCGCTCATAATCGTTATTATAGTAATATTATGTTTGGAACCTTAAATAAAGTCGGTAAGAAGACTTGGTATCAAAATATTAAAGATAATTTAATTACTTATAGTGATATTAATAAAGAGATGAAATGGGAAGTCTTTGCGGCTTATACCGTACCAGTAACTGATGATTACTTAGAAACTAATTTTAGTACCGATGAAGATTTTAATAACTTTATCAAGATGATTCGTAGTCGCTCAGTTATTAGTAGTGACTTAGAGATTAAAAGCACTGATAAGATTCTAACTCTATCAACATGTGCTGATATTAATACGAGATTTGTCGTTCATGCTGTCTTAAGAACTGACCTTTTAGAAGAAAATAATTAACTTATCCTTTGGGATGGGTTTTTTTCTTGCCAAAATTCTATGATGATAAGATTGCGACACAACTGATGACATAATTACCATAGATAAACACTTTATATTAGTAATGTGTTATTTTAAAATTGATGAATCCATCCTAAAGTCAAATAAAATTATATAAAGTATACCAATTAAATGATATAATTTGAATATGATTATCTCTAAACATTGTTAGAAGTAAATTAGGAGAAATAGTAACGATGAAAAATAATGAGTTTAAAGGGGAAAGTATGGAAAAATCCATAATAGAAATGATTTTAAGTGATTTTAAAAGTTTTTTTAATATTTCAGCCCAAATTATATATGATTCAAGAGAAAATGTCACGAAAAATAATCCAGAGTTTAAAATTGGAAGTTCTGCCGCTGGTTTTCGAGATGATAAATTGCAAACCATATATTTATTCTCAGATGTAATCGAAGAAATTAGAAAGAGGAATTATTATAACGAATTTAATCAAAACGATAATGGCTTAACTTATTTAATTTTAGCTTCGTTCCATGAACTTGAGCATCATATTCAAAGGGAATATCCAGAAATATTAAATGAAGAAAAGCTTGGTGCACCTAAGGCAATGCTAGAGATGGAAAATTTAATTATAAAGGCGAATAAATTTCTGCCTGGCACTTCAAAATTCGACTATAATAGAATACATGATAATTTTCTTCTAGAAATCGATGCCGACAAAAAAGGTACCATAAATACTAGAAACTTTTCCAAATACCATAAAATACCCAAAATAAATCAAAGATATCTAAATTTAATGGATGAATATAATACATTCAGAATTAATAATTATGATATACCAATATTTGTAGATCAATTTATAAAGATAATAAATCAATATCCAGATATTCTTAAAGATCGAAGATGGCTTAATTGCAATGAATTAATACAATTTTTTAACCCTAACGGAACATTAAAATCAATCAAAGAACTTATGTGTGTCCATAGTAGACTGACACCATATTTTGTTTCTTCAATCGATTGTATAAAATCCATAAATGAAGCACAAATGACAGAAGAACAAATCTTCTTTGTTAGCAAATGTTTAAGTTCTGTCATAGATGAGCATAATGAGAAGCAAAGAAATTTAAAAAACTTACTCCCAAGTATCGAAACTGTTATTAATGAATTAAGAAAATATACCGAAGTTAATGGAAAAAATTCTAAAAGTAACAGATGTATGGCTAATGAAAATTATTATAATTATCTTTACCAAGTTCAAGAATATCTTAAATTTTTAGAAAGAAAATATGCAAGGTAAAAAAGAAACTTGGTAAAATAAATACTTTTATTCATTCTTTTTTGTTTCCATAAATCAAATATAATTTACTTATCCTTGGGGATGAGTTTTTTCTTGCCAAAATATTCTTTTTAGAGTATTCTACTATATACTTTAGATGATAAACCCTCAAAGAAAATTTTCATTATTATATAGAGAGATTAATTTATTCTAAAATTACTCTTCTAACTTAAAACCGCCAGGAAACCCTTTTTTTCTTAGATTTTTATTGTTATAATGAATATATACAATAAGGATATGATAAATATGGATATGGATACTTTAAGACCTAAATTAGAGAAGATAATTAAATTTACCCTTAGAGATGATAATAAATTAACTCCTCTACTTATTAATCTCTTTAATGAATTAGTAACTACAATTGATAATAATCCCGATAAAATTAATCTTCTAAAGAAATTAGAGCTTATTCGTAATAAAGATAATCTCGTAGTGTTTGATCGATATATATCAATAATTCTAGGAAAAATAACTCTTTCTTTAGAAGAAAAATATACCCTTCTTAATCTAGATATCCCCTACTTCCAGACTCTTAGTCTTTATAATAAACTAAGTATCCAAAAGAAATTAGAATACTTTGATAATAAAAACTTTCTTTCAAATCTTGATATCAAAAGAATTAATTACTCTCTTAATAATAAAAAAGATACACTAAATACCTTGATTATCCCTCTTATTAAGAAAATTCCTAATAACTCTTTAATCTTAGAAAATATTCCTAAAGACTTAATAACCTATAAAGAATTATATACAAAACTTAATCCAGCAATAATTAGTAAATATCTAAATAAATATTATTATCTAGGAAGTGATTTAAAAAAACTAATAAGTTCTGGTATCTTAAAATATGCCAAGAAATACAGTATTATCCCCTATAATTTAGATAAAGAGACTTTTAATTCTCTAGTCTTAGAAAATCCCTATATCCTAGAAAAAATAAGTCCGAAAGTAAGCTCTAAACTTATTGATAAGGAAATACTTCATACTTTGTTAAATCATAACTACAATAAAAGCTTAAATAATACGATTAAAGAACTTAATATGTTAGTGAATAATAATACTAAGTATCTAACACCAGAATATCTAAGTAAGTGTGATGATAATAGTATCTATTTATATGCTAGTAATGATTTAAAGATAAGAAATCTCTTTAAGAGTAATCCAAACTATCTTTTAAAGATGCATTATGAGACCTTAATTTATTTTCTAAAGAATGATTTTTCAGAAGAAGAAAGAGTTAGTTTACTTCGAAATACTAGTTTTATCAATAAGATTCCTGATAACTATCTAAAAGACATTTTAAATCAAATGACCTTTCCTGATGTCTTTAATAGTCTTCAGAATATGATTATTCTAAATAAAGTTAATAATCTTAATATTGATTTAAAAGACTATGATAAGATCTTTATAAGTGGGTATTTAGATTCTCCAGGATTAGTAAATATCTCTAGTAATGAAATGCTTCTTAAGATGTTTAGTTTAATAAGTCCCTTAGAGGTTAAAAAGTACTTAAATTATCCTTATATCTATACGAAGCTAAAATCTTTTGAATTAGTTAAAGTTCTAATAGATTGTAAATTAAATATCTATACAGATACTCCTAAGTTAATAAAAGTTTTAAGAATAGATGAGATTAAGTATTATCTTAATAATGTCTTAAATAGCGATTATCTTCGTTATGAGGTTTTATTTAATTCTTATACTTGGTATAAGATTCTAGGGATTGAGAAGGAATTAAATGAGGAAGATAAAGAGACTATTAAATATCTTTATGACTTAATATTAATTAAAGGACAAGTAACTTTGGAGTGTAAAACTAATGACTTAGAAGCTTTTAAAAGTATAGTTAATGCTTATTATCTCTTTGGACTTAATGGTACTAAAGAATTATATGAAATGGGAAATAAAGATATCTCTTTAGAAGAAGTTGATTCTTTAGAAGATGCTTATATTAAATACTTTTTAAAAGAATTTCCTTATAATATAGATATACCTAAGTATTTAGATATCTTTAAGATAGAAGACTATAAGAGTAAAGAGATTATTGATTTACTAAATGAAATGAATAATACGGGGTATAGTAATCTCCTAGAGAGTAAGAATAGAATCGAAGAATATAAAGAATATAGACTTCTTAATGAAGAGAAAGCTCTTAAAAATATTTTAGTATTCTTAAGGAATTATAATAATTATTTAGAAGAGTATCAGATTAGACTATTAAAAGATAGATTCTTAAGACTAAAAAGAAATAATTATCGTTTAAGAGATGATTTATATTATGAGATTATAGATAAATATACTAAAGAATTTATTAACTTTAAGAAACTAGGAGTCTTAGGAGAGTATCTTAAGAATAATAATAACTATCAAGATTGGTTTATTAAAAGTCCAGAAGGATTAAAGAATACTTTAGAAGAATACTTAAAAAGATATAATTATACTTTAGAAATAGTCTTAGAAAAGATTATCAATGGGTATTTAAGAAAAGATAATATTACAAAGATAATTAGTAATATGGGATATAGTAAACCCGCTTATTTTGATATTATTAAATATGAAAGACAAGAGAAGATTAGATTAAAGAAGATTAATACCAAGTTAAAAGGAATATTTAAGAAATATAGTAATCAAGATAGAATAATCTTACTGAATTATTTAGCTTATGGAATTAATCCAGGGATGATTTTAGATAGTAAGATTATGGAAGTCTTAAGATATTACCGGGTAGTAATAAGTAATTTCAATGGAAAAGTTAATGTCAATAAGATTAATTTAGAACTAGATTATATAAGTATTATTAATCTAACTAATGATTTATATTTACAAGAATATAATAAGATTTATTTAGAAGTTACTAATATAATTAATTATTTCAAGGGAATTAGTAATAAGTATATAAGTAGTGATATTATTAAAGGAGTATTTAAGAGTGAAATTACCGAAGGATTTGATAAGTATATAATACCTTTAGAAGTAGATAATAATAATATTGTTCTTAAGAGTCATAAGATGTATTTAGATGGTTTTAAGTTAGTATTTAGTAATATAGATACTAATAGTATAGAAAAATTAGATAATACGATGAAAAATAATCTTAAGACGATTATCCCCTACTGTATAGATAAATACTTTATAGATTTAACTAATAATTATAACTCTTTGTTTAAAGCACGTAATAAGGATTATTTAAGTAGTTGGGATAAAATAATTGCGTTATTAGGGCAAAAAAATTAAAAAAAAGACTTGGCAATATAAGGGATTTATGATATATTTATATTGCCTACTGATGCAGATGTAGTTTAATGGTAGAATAAGAGCCTTCCAAGCTCCTGACGTGAGTTCGATTCTCATCATCTGCTCCATTTGAAATCAACTTACGGACTTAAAAGTTCGTGAGTTTTTATTTTATATAAATGATTTTCAAAAAAGAGAAAAAAATTATCAAAATAATTTAATCCTCTTTTTGTATATTTTTTGAATAAGGGAATAAAATTTATGTCTAGCCAGCACTGAATTTGTACTCCCATACAAATTCTACTATGGGGACTCCCATACCCTTTAATGGGAATAATATTATTAATTTGCAAATGATTTCAATTATAAATTGACTATCTAAGTTTTGTCAATACTAAATTTATAAAAATATTATACCACGACTAAAATCACGAAAATAGGC
>ENA-ORLU01001174-ORLU01001174.1-human-gut-metagenome-genome-assembly--contig:-NODE-1174-length-20679-cov-3.190807_pt1 | contig 20679 bp, 20 predicted proteins | sample MGYA00243009_ERZ508833 | MGnify/ENA primary metagenome ERZ508833 (study PRJEB26277, sample SAMN04329763) | human gut metagenome | biome: human-associated habitat | host: Homo sapiens | place: USA...
ATGGAAGCAGTAGGAAAATTAGAAGAATTAGTAATGGATCCTGATTTTGCTGGAGCATATGATAAAGGAGCAAAAACTGAATGGTTATTAGAAGATATGCGTTTGACAGGAAGGAATGAGGGCAGAATAGAAGGAAAAACAGAGAGAAATATAGAAATAGCTAAAAATATGCTTAACCAAAATATGGATGTAAATCTCATTTCTAATGTAACTGGTTTATCTATAGAAGAAGTAGAAAGTTTAGTAGAAAAGAAAAAGGTATATAGTCGTAAGAAATGATAAAAAATAAGGATTTATGAATAATCCTTTTTTTCTTTTCCATACTAAAAATGGTGATTTCATGAAAATATTAATTACAGGTAGTAGTAGTGGTATTGGCTTTGATACAGGCGTAAGATTATTAAAAAAAGGACATTTTGTTTATTTTACGGTTCATTTAGATAGTCAAATTGAAACTTTAATAGAGAAATTAAAAGAATTAAATCTATTAAAAAATGCGTCTGTTTTCAAACTTGATATTACAGATATAGAAGATAGAAAACTAATCTATCAACTTGATGTTGACTGTTTATTATGTAATGCTGCAGTTGGTTATGGAGGAAGTGTTTTAGATATTCCTATCTCTCATTTAGAAGAAAACTTCAAAGTAAATGTATTTTCTAATATAGAATTAATTCAAATGTATTGTGGTCATTTGTTTTTAGAAAAGAAACAGGGAAAGATAGTAGTAATGTCTAGTATTGCTGGAATTATTCCAATTCCTTTTTTAGGCAGTTACTGTGCTACGAAAGCATCTTTAATTACTCTTACTACTTGTTTGAAAAAAGAATTAAAACTAATTACTAATGACATTAAAGTAAAATTAATAGAACCAGGTATCTTTAATACTGGATTTAATGATGTTATGATTGAAAATAAAAAGGAAAGTATCTATTTTGATTCTTTAGAACCGACACTTACGAATACTATGAAAGGTTTGTTTTCTTTTTTTGGTTATCAACATACAAACTGTATTACCAATAAAATCATAAAAGCAATTGAATCTGACTCTAATAAATTAGTTTATAGTGCGCCACTTTCTCAAAAAATAGTAGCTAAATTGTATAGTTTATTTAGATGATTTGCAAACTTAAAAGATTTATAGTATAATAAGCCTGTTTTTAAGGGGGGAATATTATGAATTTTTTACAGCTTCTTTACTATTTAGTATTAGCATTAGGATTATTTTTTATTTTAAACTATTTTAAAAAATTCGAAGAGAAAACACCAAGTGTAATGATTTTTATACCAGTTATTTATATTTTAGTAGCATCTAATCTACCTGGTATTTCTAGAGAATTTGTTTATTTTATTATTTTACTAGAAATGCTATTTCGAATTTATTATGCTAAAATTATTTTAAATCAAGATGAGTTAATGAATACAAATTATTATATTCAAAACTATGGAATTGCTTTTATACTTTCTTATCTTTTAACTGAATATTATATTATGAAAGTAGATACTGTTTTTTTAACGTTAGAAGAAGTAAAGATAACACTTTGGTTTTTTATTATTCTATTTTTATACAAAGTATTTAATGGTAATTTAAAAATTAAATTAGAAAAACAGGAATCTGTTAATATGAATTTAAAAGAAGAAGCTATTATCGTAAGATATGCAAGATTTAAAAATCAATATAGTTACTTAGTAAAAAGTAAAGATAAAGATTTAAGTATATTACTTTATGCCATGATGGTTTATGAAAATTATCATCGTTCTAAGTTTTTGCGTGATATAGATAAAGTACATTACCGTTTAACAGGTAAAAATATAAAAATGGGTATTATGCAAGTAGAAGCAAATCGTATTTTAACAGATGAAGAAAGTATTCAAATGGTATTAAAAGAATTTCATAAAATAGAAAAACAAATTATTGAAACCACAAAAAAGAAAAAGAATATGGATTTAGAAATCTTAAAAGAATATACTAAGAATTCTGAAAAAGAACATGATGTTTTAGCTATTTATGAAGTAATTAAAAACTTTGAGAATAAATAATGGCACAAACCATTATTTTTTTGTTATAATGGGTATGATAGGTTGGTGTGATATGAAAAGGTTAAAATTTATTTGTTTATTATTATTACTTTTAATAGTTCCTAATCATGTACTAGCAGTAAATGAAGTAAATGTTTATTTATTTTATCAAGATAGTTGTGATATTTGTAAACAGGAAAAAGTATATTTGGAGGCATTAAAAGAAAGATACCCTAATATGAGAGTTTATTCTTATGAAGTAGGAGATTCTTCTAATTATGAAATGATGCAAAAAGCTAAGAATTTATATCAAGAAACAAGAAGTGGGGTACCATTTACGGTAATAGGAGATAGCAGTTATTTAGGTTTCTCTCAAAATAATAAAGCTTTATTTCAGAAGAAAGTTTATGAATACTCTAGAACAAAGTATGAAAATAAATTAGGTAATCTTTTAGGAATTAGTTATCGTAATGATTTAGAGGTAGAAGTAAAGGAGTATACAAAGAATGATGATTACAAAATAGAAGAAACATCAGGAAAACCTAATACTACTACCACAACTAAAAAGAGTGGCTATGATAAATATAAGGTTAGTATTTATTTAATAGCATCTGGCGTTATATTAGCCATAGTTGCATATTTTATTCATATTTTAGAAAAGAGGGGTAGAATATGAATTTATATCTATTAGGAATGATTTTCTTTTTACTAGTATTTATTGTTTCTATCTTTTTATTAATTTATTTTATAAAAGATGAGAAGAGTTTAAAAGAAGTTACAAATCAAGAATTAATTAAACTTGGTAAAATTTATACCAAAGAAGAATTTGAAAATAAAATATTTGAATTATATGCTAATATTTTAACGAATATTACTTATGAAAACTATACTTTTTTAAAAGATAGTGTAGCAGATCAAGTTTATAATGAAATATTATTAATGGCAAAAAAGAATCGAGATAATAAAGAAGAAAGTATTATTAGTAATATTAAAAAAGAATTTAGTAAGTTGATTAGCTTTAAAGTAGAAAATGATTTAGAAGTAGCTAAGGTATGGGTTCGGTATTCTAGTATTGAATATGTTAAAGGAATTCGTAAAACAGTAGATGAAAATGGGAAAGAACTATTAGTAGAAGCTATTGTTGATGGTAATAGTGATAAACCAGTTAATCATGAATATATTTTAACATTTGTTAAGAATAGAACACAAAATGAAAATGTTATTTGTCCTAACTGTGGTTTTCAATCTCATATTTTACTTTCTTCTAAATGTATAAGATGTGATTTAGAAATTGTACCAAAAAAGCAACACTGGGTTTATGTAGGTAAAGTAACGACAAGTATTAGTAAACAAAAATAAGATTAGAATGGTTTTTAGTATTTTTTAAATTTTATATATCTGAATAATTTTTGGCTAGTATTGAAGTCAATTTTAAATTTTCCTCTAGGGAATTTTTAAAATTGGCTTTTAATTTGCCTTTAATTTTTAAAATTGGTCATTTTACAGGCTTCTTTTTATTTGCTATTATGTGACCGAGGAGGTGAGAAAAATGACTGAAGAAAAAGAAGAAGAAAAGAAATTCTATACAGCTAAATATGATCGTGTATTTAAAACTATTTTCTGTAATGAAGATGATCCTACACTTTTAAAAGAGTTACTAGAAAGAATATTAAAACAAAAAATAGAATCTATTGAATTCTTAAGAAGTGAATTACCTGTAGTTAGTACAGATGATAAATCTAAAACAGTAGATTTACTTGCTAAAGTAGATGGTAAATACTTACATGTTGAATTAAACTGTAGTTATAAGGATTATCTGCATACTAGAAACTTTATCTATTTTACTAATATTTATTCTAGAAAATCAGTTCGTGGTGATACATATGATTTTGCTACTAAATTCATACATATTGATTTCACTTATGGATTAAGTAAAGATATCGATGATGTAACTTATTATTATGTCATGAATGATAAGAATAAAAAGTATATTGATAACTTTGAAATTCTCGAATACAATATGGACAAAATCACGAATTATTGGTACAATTCAGATGTAGACAAGGTTAATAAGTATAAGCATTTGATTATGTTAGACTTAGATCAAAATGACCTTGATGAAATGTCGAATGGAGATGATTTTGTGAAAGAGTATGAAGATAAAGTAACAGATTTAAATAATCAAGAAACATTCAGAAGTTTTATGACTTATGAAGAAGATCAGAAATTAATTCAAAATACCGAGAAAAAGATGGCTTATGAAGATGGAATTTCTCAGGGAATTGAGCAAGGAATTTCTCAGGGAATTGAGCAAGAAAAATTAGAAATAGCTAAAAATATGTTAAAAGAAAAGCTAGATATTGCGACAATTTCTCGTATGACTGGACTTGATACGAATACTTTACAAAAATTATCTAAGGAAATCAATAATTAAAAGGAAAAGCATTTGCTTTTCCTTTTAATATTAATATAATTCATTTCTTAATAACTCAATATTAGAATTCATAATTGTGAAGTAATCATTATTTTCATCTCTATCTTCTTCTTTAATATTATCTAGTCTTCTAAAAGTATAAGTTTCTACATTTGTTTTATCAATTACTTGTTTTACTGCATCAGAGTTATCATTGTTTTCTAATAAGAAAATATGCTTTACTTCACCATTTGTGATACTATCAATTGTACTAGAGATTGTTTTATCACTAACAGCTTCATTTGTACTATCTAAAGAGATAACTTCAAAACCATACTTTTCTAAATATTTTAAACTATCACTATTTACTACTATTTTTTTTCTACTAGCATTTTCAGCAGTTAATTTTAAATTAGCATCTAACTCTGATAGTGTTACTTTTATTTCTTCATATTTTTTATCAATTTCTTTTTCTAAGTAGCTATTCGTCATATATTCTTGTAGACCATTTTTAATATTTTGAGTCATCATAAGTAAGTTAGATGGATTTAACCATAATTCTTCTTCACCATAAGTAATTTCCATTCCATAAGTAGCATCAATAATTAACATATTAGCATTTCTTTTTAAAAATTCAACAGCTATATCTTTATCATTAGTAGCTCTATTATAAATAAATAATTTCTTTTTACTATAATCATTTAATTGTTTTTCACTAAGTTTATAAGTAAAAGTATCTGTTCCATCAGGATAGATAGAATTGACAATAGAATGTTCTCCATATAAATAATTAGTAGCAAATTCAATAGGGTAGGTTGTTGTAATAATTTCTATTCCTTCTAGGTTATCTCGTTTAAAGCAACCAGTTACCATTAAAATAGAAATTAATAAAATGGGTAATAAATATTTAATTTTTTTCATGATTATTTTCTCCTTTTTGATTAAAATTAGGAACAGGATCATAGCCACTAGAACCAAAGTGATTACAACGAAGAATTCTTTTAATTCCAAGATATAGTCCTTTTATAGTACCATATTTGATAATAGCTTGTTTCATATATTCAGAACAAGTAGGCTGATACCTGCATAGATTATGAATCCTTCCTGGAATCATTTGATAAGTTTGAATTATTCCAATTAAGAAGTATTTCATATCATCACCATGTATACATTTTACACTTTTTTTCTTATTATGACAATTATTTGGAGTAATTTTGTTTATCTGTATGTATATATAAAATATATTTATTACCAAGTTATTATTAACTATAGGCAAATATTATCGACAAATTCCGACATAAAGTAACATTTTTGTTGCTTTTTATTTTACTTTGTGTTAATATATGAAGCACTAAAAAGCTTTAGGGGGAGTAGTTGTGAACGGAGTTAGTACGGATTTTCAAGAAGAACAGGTAATAGAAATAACGAAAAGTAAAGTTATATACAATGTTATTAAAAGAGTATTTGATATCATATTATCTTTTATTTCTATTATCTTATTAAGTCCATTATTTTTATTAATAGCTGTACTTATTAAATTAGATTCTAAAGGAAAAGTATTTTATAAGCATAAAAGAATTGGTAAAAATGGAGAATATATTTACTTATATAAGTTTAGAAGTATGTATTCTGATTCTAAAGAAAGATTAGAAGAAATGTTAAAAGATCCAGTTATTAGAAAAGAATGGGAAGAAAATTATAAATTAGATCATGATCCTAGAATTACCAAAGTGGGAAACTTTTTAAGAAAAACATCTTTAGATGAATTACCACAGTTATTAAATATTTTAACTGGAGATATTTCTTTTGTAGGACCAAGACCTATTATTGATGATGAAATTAAAAAGTATGGTATGAATAAGGACAAGCTATTAAGTGTTACACCTGGTTTAACTGGTTGGTGGGCATGTAATGGTAGAAGTTGTACAAGCTATGAAGATAGAATGAAACTAGAGCTTTTTTATGTAGATAATAGAAGTATATTATTAGATATAAAAGTATTTATTAAAACCTTTATATCCGTTATTAAAAGAAATGGAGCAAAGTAAAATGAAGAAAGAAAATATTGTATTAAAAAAAACTGATTGGAATAGTCAAGAAGATAATACTAGTTTATATAGTATGATGAATACTGAAGAAGGTATTAGAGAAATATTTGGTGGTAGAGATGATAGAATAATGACTGCTAAGAGTTCTTGGTTAATAAAAGCAAATGATAATAATATTGGTTTTATTAATTTGGTAACAGAAAAAGCTAATTATAATTTTTTATTCTTAGATATGGGAATTATAAAAGCTTATCGTGGTAAAGGTTATGGTAAGAAATTCTTAGAAGAAGTACAACATATAACTGAAAAAGAAGAAGATTATACATATGTCTTAATGGAAACAAGATGTAATAATGGTAGTGCTAATGGAATTAGCAAAAGTGTTGGATGTTATTTAACTACATTTGGTGATAGAAATGTTTACTTATTACAGAAGTCTAGATTACAAGAATTTATTGATACTAATCAAATGGAAGAATTAGCTAAGCATTATGAAATGGAAAATAGTAAAAAGGCTATCGTAAAACAATAAAAAAGAAAAAAGATAAAAAGAAAAATAAAAAGGGTACCATAAATACAGATAACTATATGCAGATAAAAGAAATGGTATATTGCATATAGTTTTTTTATGAAAGAGGGGGAATAGAGATGGAAAATGAACCTATTAGAGTAGCACAAGTTATTGGAAAATGGCTTGGTGGTGGAGTTGAGTCTGTAGTAATGAATTATTATAGACATATTGATAGAAGTAAAATTCAATTTGACTTTATATGTGATGATGATTCAACGAATATACTTTATGATGAAATAGAAAAATTAGGTGGAAGAATAATATTAGTACCACCTTATCAGAAAGTATTTAAATATCAAAAAGAATTAAAAAGAATATTTAAAGAAAATAAATATAAAATAGTACATTCTCACATTAATACATTAAGTGTTTTTCCTTTATATGCTGCTAAATGTGCTAAGGTTCCTGTAAGAATTGCTCATAGCCATTCAACAACTAATAAAAAAGAATGGAAGAAAAATTTATTAAAACAAGTATTAAGACCATTCAGTAAAGTTTATGCTACAAATTATATGTGTTGTAGTGAATTGGCTGGTAGATGGTTATTCGGTAATAAAGAATATGATAAAGGTAATGTTTATTTATTAAATAATGCAATTGATTTAGATAAATTTAAATATGATGAAAAGATTAGAAAACAAAAAAGAAAAGAGTTAAATATCAATGATAGTACCTTGGTAATTGGACATATTGGAAGATTTGTAGCTCAAAAAAATCATACCTTTTTAATAGATATATTTAATGAAGTGCATAAGCAAAATAATGATTCTCTTTTAATGTTAGTTGGACAAGGTCCATTAATGAATGAAATACAGGAAAAAGTAAATAATCTTGGATTAAAAGATTCAGTAATTTTTTTAGGCCAAAGAAATGATGTTAATGAATTATATCAGACTATGGATATATTTATTTTGCCTAGTTTATATGAAGGATTAGGAATGGTTTTGATTGAAGCACAATGTGCTGGTTTACCATGTATTGCATCAACTGAGGTTCCTGAGATTGTTAAACTTTAAAATTAGAAAATGAGTATTTTAAGTTGAAATAAATGGGAGGTATATTTAAAATGATAAAAAAGCTGAAAAAAATAGAGCGTAGAGATATAATTGGAATATATAAATTCTTAATTGTATTAATACCTTCTGTTTTTTATAAATTATATTTAAAAATATGTCATAAAGAGTTATGGCTGATATGTGAAAGAGAAAATATGGCACGTGATAACGGTTGTATATTTTATAAATTTTTGAAAGAAAATCATCCTGAAATAAAAAGCTATTATGCAATTGATTTAAGTTGTAATGACTATCAAAAAGTAAAGAAATATGGAAATATAATTGGCTGGGCTAGCTTAAAGCATTATTATATTTATATGTCAGCAACTAGGAATGTTTCATCACATAAGGAGGGAAACCCCAATCATCCTCTTTTTTCGTTTTTACATCTCTATTTACATTTATATAATAACAGAGTTTTTTTACAACACGGTGTTTTGTATCAAAATTTCACTATGTTTTATAAAAAAAATACCAATTTTAAAATTTTTATTACAGGTGCTAAAGATGAATATGATTTCGTAAAAGCCAATTTTGGTTATAAAAATGAAGTTAAATACACAGGGTTGGCTAGATTTGACAATTTATACAATTATAAAAAAGATGATAAAATTATTCTTTTGATACCTACTTGGAGAAGATGGCTAAATACTAAAGATGATTTTGTTGAATCTGAATATTATAAAAAATTATATTCTCTTATTAATAGTAAAAAATTGGAAAAATTATTAGAAAAATATGATAAGTATTTATATTTCTACCCACATCTTTCTACACAAAAATTTATTTCTTGTTATAAGACTAATAGTGGTAGAGTTAAGGTACTATCGGCCAATAACACAAATATTCAAGATCTTTTAAAAAAAGGTTCACTACTAATTACGGATTTTTCAAGTATATTTACAGACTTTGCTTATATGCATAAACCAATTATTTATTATCAATATGATGAAAACGAGTTTCATAAAAAACATTGTGGTAATGAAAAATCCTATTTTAATTTTAAAAAAGACGGTTTTGGTAAAGTAGTAAATACTGAAGATGAGTTGTTGAAACAACTAAATTTTTATATACAAAATGACTATAAAGAAGAGGAAATTTATAAAAAACGAATAGATAATTTTTTTATTTTGCATGATAGAAATAATTGTGAAAGAATTTATAATTCTATAATGGGTGATAAAAGTGAATGATTTAGTATCGATTGTAATACCTGTATATAATGGAGAAAAATTTATTTTAAGATGCATCAACAATATATTAAAACAAACGTATGAAAATATTGAAATTATTGTTATAAATGATGGGAGTACTGATAATACTCAATTTATCTTGTCAACAGTATCAAATAGTAAAGTTAAAATTATTAATATAAACAATAGTGGGGTAAGTAATGCAAGAAATGTGGGAATTAAAAATGCAAGTGGCAAATATATTTTATTTGTGGATGCTGATGATTATATTAATGAAAATACTGTTGAAATATTGTATAATAAAATAATCCAAACAAATGTAGATATTATTAGATATAATGGTTATATTGAAAATAAAAAACATTGTTTTAAAAAGTTAGAATTTCCTATAGATTCTGGTTTAATTTACGATTCTAACATTGATTGTAACAAAATTATTAGTTTATTAAATAATCCTATGAAGTGTATTAGATGTTACAGTCCATTATTATTTATTAAAAATAAAAATATAATTCCTTTCAATACTAAATTGTCATATTTAGAAGACAAATTGTTTTATATGGAAAATTTATTAAATAATAAAAGAATTTTGTTTGTAGATTTTCCTCTTTATTATTATACTTATAATTTTAACAGTAAGACTAAGAATATAGATGCTTTTTTGTACAATTTGGAGGATATTTTAGCTTCCAAGAAATATATAATTGAGGTTGCTAAGAATTATAAATTTGATGATATTAGTGAAATTGATTCATCATATGCTAATTTGATTATGTATAGATTAGATTATTTGGTTGGTAATTCAAAATATAAAACTGTTAAAATTTTATTAAATAAAATCATGTTGAATGATAAGATACTAGAGTCATTGATTTTTGACACGAAGTATATTAGTTTTTATAAAAGAATACAATTGTTTTTATTAAAAAAACAAAAATTTTGCTCTTATTTTATAATTACCAAGACAAAAAATATAATAAAAAAATGATAGGAGTGGTAAAATGATATACGTATTGATGTTTGTAACTAGTTTGTTTTTTTTGAAAATTGCTTGTATTTTTAGAAAAAACAATAAACTTTTATTTTTACTTTTTTCTATTATAGGAATTTTACTTCCATGTTTGTTAGCAGCATTTAGAGATTTAAGTATTGGGACAGATATAAAGGTTTATATACAACCATTATTTAATTCGGCATCTTGGTATAGTGATTTTTATACATATTTTTTACATCCTAATAGTTCTATAAATGATATATTATATTTATTATTAACATTTATTTGCCAGCATTTGTCAAAAAATATTTCTTTTCTCTTTTTTATGATTGAACTTTTAGTAGTAGTTCCTATTTATTTGACACTTTTAAGAAGTAATAAAGAAAGTAATAATATAATACTAGGAATGTTTATATTTTATATGTTTTTTTATAATGCAACATTTAATATGGCAAGACAATCAATAGCTTTAGCTTTCTCTGTGCTGGCAATGACTTATTTGAGAGAAAAAAAAGATTTTAAATTTATTTTATTATCGACAATTGCTTATCTCTTTCATAGCAGTGCCATTGTTATGCTTTTGATTTATATATTTTATAAATACAAAAATAATATAAAAGTGTATTCATTCAAAAAAAGTATAGTTGAATTTTTAATAATAATAGCAATAATGTGTTCTGTATTATTTTTACCAAAAATATTATCGATTTTTATATCGTTAGGATTTGATTCTTTAAAGTTTAATTCAATTTTAACGAAATATTCAATGACACTTGATATTAATTGGGTAAACACACTATTTTACATATATATATGTTTGATTATAAATTTGAATGAAGGTTATTTAAAAAACAAAATGCAGGATTTTGCTTTTTATAAATTTATGTCCTTTATTTGTATCTTTATTCTTCAATTAGGTGCTGTAATTAAATATTCAGATAGAATTGGTTATTATGCGTTCTATCCGGTGCTTTTTATTGTTCTTCCTAAATTAGCACCTGCAAGTTTTAAAAAAATTACTAAACAAGAATTTAGAAATCTAATTTTAATTACTGCAATATTTATTATTTATTGGCTTTTTTGGATAGTTATTCAAAACTATCATGAAACATTTCCTTATGTTTTTTATAATAGTTGATGGAGGTTATAATGAAAAAAATAGGTATTATTACTTTAAATGGAAATAATAATTATGGAAATAGATTGCAAAATTATGCATTGAGAAAAGTATTAACAGATTTGAATATGGATGTTTATACTATTTGGTTTTTGAAAGATAATAAGTTTTTTTTAAAGGATTTTATAAAAAAAATTATGTTTTTCTCTTTAAAATATGCTAGATATAATAATTTTAAGAAGTTTAGTCATAGATATTTGAAAATAAAATACTATACTAACAAAGATATTGAATTACTTTATGATTATTTTGTTGTTGGCAGTGATCAAGTATGGAATTGGACTATTTATAATGATTTTGAAACATATTTATTAACTTTTTCACCAAAAAATAAAAATATTGCTTATGCTGCAAGTTTTGGAGTTTCAAATGTTAAAGATGAATATCAAAAGTTATTTTGCAATGGATTAAAAAACATTAAAGATATTTCGGTTCGTGAAGATAATGGCAAAAATTTGGTGAAGGAAATAAGTGGCTTGGATGCTGAGGTGGTTTTAGATCCTACTATGCTACTTACTGCAAAAGAATGGGACAGAGTATCTAAAAAGCCGAAAATGTTGAAGACAAGAAAATATATTTTAAATTATTTCTTAGGAAATTTATCAGAGACAAATAAAAAGGAAATAAATAGGGTGGCATATGAAAATAATTGTGAAATAATTAACATTTTAGATAAAAATAGTCCTTATTATAAGTGTGGTCCAAGTGAATTTTTATATTTAGAAAAAAATGCGTTTCTAATCTGTACTGATTCTTTTCATTCTTCTGTTTTTGCTATTATATATGATAGACCATTTATAATATTTGAAAGAGAAGATAAAATGGAAAAGATGAATTCAAGGATAGACACACTTATTTCAAAATTTAATTTAAAGGATAGAATATATAATGGGCATGGTATTACTTATGAAAATTTACACCATAATTATTCTGATTCCTATAAGATATTGGAACAAGAAAGAGAAAAAAGTATGATGTTTTTGAAAAATGCTTTAAATATTCAAGATTGTGAGTGATTATATGAGTGATAGTAAGAATAGAAAATTAGGCACTATTTTGTCTTATGTATCTATTATTGTAAGTACTTTAATTCAACTATTATACACACCATTATTAATTAAGATGTTAGGTCAAGATGAATATGGGTTATATTCATTAGTTTCGTCAATTATTGGCTATTTAACAGTTTTGGATTTAGGATTTGGTAATGCCATAATTGTATATACTGCTAAATATAGAGAACAAAAATTATATAAAAAAGAAAAACAACTACATGGAATGTTTTTAGTTATCTTTTGCATTATTGGTATTGTAGCAGGAATATTAGGATTATTGTTATATTTTAATGTTGATTACATATTTGGAAATACTATGAGTAATTATGAATTAAATAAAACAAAAATAATGATGCTTATTTTATCATTTAACCTAATTATAACTTTTCCTTTTAGTATTTATTCATCAATTATTAGTGCATATGAGAAATTTACTTTTCAAAAAATAATGTCAATTATTAATACTCTTTTAAAACCAATAATAATGATTCCATTGTTATTTTTAGGTTTTAAATCTATTACAATGACTGTAGTAATAACAATAGTAAACATAATTGTTATGTTATCAAATTATTTTTACTGTAAAAATAAACTAAATATAAAAATAAAATTTTATGGATTTGACAAAAAAATATTTAAGGAAATTTTTACATATTCAATTTTTATTTTTATTGCGGTTATAGTTGATAAAATTAATTGGAGCGTAGATCAGTTTATTTTGGGTGCTGTTTCTGGGACAATTGCAGTATCATTATATGCAGTTGCAAGTCAACTAAATACATTGTTTATAAATTTGTCAACTGCTATCAGTGGTGTTATGCTACCGAAAATGTCTAAAATGATAGCTAATAATGCAACGAATGATGAAATAACAAACGAATTTATTAAGGTAGGACGATTGCAATATTTTGTTGTATTTTTGATGGTTAGTGGCTTAGTTTTATTTGGAAAAGAATTCATAATAACTTGGGCGGGTAAAGATTTTGAAACATCTTATTACATAGCTATTATCCTCATTATTCCTTTATCTGTTCCATTAATACAGAACTTAGGGTTAAGTATTATGCAGGCTAAAAATATGCATAAATTTAGGAGCATTATGTGTGCTATAATAGCCATAATCAACATAGCTATTAGCATACCTTTGGCTAAATATTATGGCGGTATAGGTAGTGCCATTGGTACTTCTATTTCGTTAATAGTCGGAAATATTATTATAATGAATATATATTATCAAACAAAAGTCGGGATAAATATCATTAAATTTTGGAAGCAAATATTAAGAATGCTATTAATTTCTTTCTTTCCTATTATTATTATTTTAATATTAATGTGTTTTATAAAATTACATGGTTATATTTATCTTATAGTATTTGGCAGTATATATACAGTTATTTATTTTATTACCTCTTATTTTGTTATCATGAATGATTATGAAAAAAATATGATTAATAAAGTAGCAAGAAAATTTTATTTAATAAGAAAGTGATAATTATATGAAATCAATACTTAAAAACATAACTAAAATCACCATCATACTATTATTTCTATTATCTTTTACCATTCTTATCTATTCCATCTTTAAATTAAATATCTTACCAACTAAATATCTAATTATAGGGTTTAGCGTATTAATAATAATTACCATTATCTTATTATTTGGTATCTTTAGTAAGAAACATAAAGTTTTTAGAACACTATCATTTATCATTATGTTATTACTTACTGTATTTTCATGCTTTGCTATTAATTATCTAAATAATACTTATAATTTTATAAATAGTACCCAAAATAAATATGATACTTTAAACTATTCAGTAATTGTACTAAAAGATAGTAATTATACGAATATTGATAGCTTGAAAGATAAAACAGTTTCTTATTTAAATGATAGTTATAATTTAGATATTAAGAATGAACTTAATTCTAAGATAACTTATAGGGAAGAATTAGTAGATGATTTTACTAAAATGGTTAGTTTATTAAATAATAAAGATACAGATGCTATAGTATTAGAAGATAGTTATTTAACTTTAATTGAAGAAGAGGACACAACTTTTTATAATAATATTAAAGTAATTTATACATTTCAAATCAAAGTAAAGACTCATGAAGAATCTGATGATACTATCATTACTCAAGAACCATTTATCTTGTATATTAGTGGAATAGACCAATATGGAAATGTAAATACAGTAAGGGGTAGAAGTGATGTAAATCAGCTTGTTGTTGTGAATCCTAAAACGAATCATATTCTTTTAGTAAATACACCTAGAGATTATTATGTTAGGCTAGCTGGTACAATAGGTCTTAAAGATAAACTAACACATGCTGGTATTTATGGTATTAATAAAAGTATTGATACTCTAGAAGATTTATATGATATTAATATTAACCACTATTTAAGAGTTAACTTTAATACTTTAGTTAAAGTAGTAGATGTAATAGGGGGAATAGATGTTTATTCTGATAAAACATTTAATTCTTTTCATATTAAAGGTTGGACAGTTTCTAAAGGTTTAAATCATTTTGATGGAAAAGAAGCACTTGCTTATTCAAGAGAACGATATGCTTATATTGATGGAGATCATCATAGAGGTAGAAATCAACAAGATGTAATAACAGCTATTATTAATAAAATAACTACTTCTAAAGTATTAATTAGTAAATATAATAGTATATTAAATGTATTAGATGGATCTTTTCAAACAGATATTTCTACTAGTGGTATTACATCATTTATAAAATATCAGTTAGATAAAATGCCATCTTGGAAAGTAGAAAGTATTGCAGTAAGTGGTTATAATAGTTATAATTATACCTATAGTATGGGTTACAATTATAAATTATATGTAATGGAACCAGACTATGATAGTATAGAAACAGCAAAAGAAAAAATAAAAGAAGTTTTAAATGAAAGTTAACAGTGATAGAAAGGCAAAAATATGAAAAGTGATGTAAAAACATCTTTACTATTATTAAAAAATAAATTATTACTTTTATCATTAGTAAGTACACTTGGTGCTACTAGTATAGGGTGTAGTAGTAATTTATTTGATAATGATGAAGTAGAAAGTGTATTAGAAACAACAGAAGAGAAGATAGAAGAAAGTATTACGGTAATACCAGATACTACTTTAGAAGCAGAAGAAAAACTACCAGATAGTAAAGAAGAAGTTATGAATATTATAGATAATGGTTTTATTGAAAGCATCTATTATGTAAAAAATGATACTACTTTAACGATTCCTTCTTTCTTAACAGAAAGTAAAGTAGAAGAACAAGTTACTTTACCTAAATTAGAATGTTTAGAAGTATATGATATATTAGATGATACTTGTCTAGTAAAAACAAATGGATATGTTGGGTTTACTACTTTAGAAAATTTAGAAGAATTAACTGGTACTTTTGTGGTAGTAGATATTAGTAGTCAAGAAGTAAAGTTATACTGTAATAATGAAGTTATCTTAACTACTCCTGTTGTTACAGGAAAACCATCTACACCTAGTGATAAAGGATTATTTGAAATTTATGATATTAGTCATTCTAGATATTTAGTAGGCCCTAATTATAAGTCTTATGTTGATATCATGATGAAATATAATGGTGGAGAAGGATTACATGATGCCCAGTATCATACGCATGAAGATGGCTTTAAGCACGGTTGGCGTGATATTAGTGAGTTTGGTGGAGATACTTATTTAAAACATGGTTCTCATGGTTGTATTAATATGATTCATGATGATGTTATGACTGTTAGTGATTATGTAGATATTGGTACTAAAGTATTAGTAAAGGAATAAAAATAATATTTATTGTAGCTATTTCATTTTTTTGTTTAAGTAACCCAGGAACTTATATAAAGTACCTGGGTATTATCTTATATCGTATGGCATATGATAAAATTATATCTTATTCTTCTAAGCTATATCAAAAATATAATATAGTGATTAGTAATAAGTAAAAAAATAATAGCTATTTACCATAAAAAGTGTTATAATAAGAAACACTTTTAGGGGGAATACTATGAAAAAAATACTTTCTTTTTTAAATAAATACCGTGTATTTATCATTAGCTTTTTATTACTGTTATTAAATGTTTTACTATTTATCTTTATTCATAATCTTAATGTATTTACTACAAAATATTATTTATTATTATTTGGCGTTTTAGTGCTATTAGAAGGAATTACTACTATTTTTCTTTTTATCAATAAAAAAGTATTTACTATATTAGGTTATCTTTTTACTATTTTACTTATTCTTTTTCAAATAGGAGCAATTTATTATGTCAATGTTACGGACTCTTTTTTAAATAAATCATTTAATAATGATAAAAGAGAATATACAAATACTTTTTATGTTGTTAGTAAAAAAACTAGTAACCATACTTTAGAAAATTTATCAGATAGTACCATTGGTTACTATCAAGATACACCTAATATTAGTCAAGCAATTAAAGAATTAAATTATAAATATAAAGTAAAATCTACTTCCTATTCTGATATAACAGATATGTTTTCTAAGTTAGATCATGATATTTCTTATTTTTTAATAGAGAAAAACTTGTATGATTATACTTTTCAAATAGATACCTCTCTAAATAAAGATGATTATACTGTTATCTATCAATATACATTAACATTTCAGGAACAAGTAGAAGATAGTAATACTGTTCAAGAAGATAAAGAAACAAATAATATTAATATTTATATAGGTGGTACTGATTTTACCAATCAATTGTATGATTTTAATATGATAGTATCTATTAACAAAGAAAATCATAAAGTATTACTTACTAGTATTCCAAGAGATTATCATATACCTGTTTATGGTAAAGGTGGTAGAAGTGATAACATGGGTTATCATGGTGCATGGGGTATTACTACTAGTATGAAATCATTAGAGCAGTTATTAAATATTAAAATTGATTATTATGTAAAAGTAAGAACGAATAGTTTAGTAGGGGTAGTAGATACTTTAGGCGGTATTACTTTCTGTTCTGATAAGAGCTTTTATACAACTCATGCTACCATATTAGATAGTTATGATGATTCTACGGGAAATAAATTATATGTAGAAAAAGGGTGTAAGAATTATAATGGTGTTGAAATTTTAACGATTTCTAGAGAAAGACTGGCCTATAGTGGTGGAGATAGACAAAGACAGAAAAACTGTCAAAGCATTTTAATTTCTATATTCAATAAAGTGACTTCTCCAAGTATCATTACAAATTATCAAAGTGTTCTTAATTCTGTTAGTGATTTATATACGACGAATATTAGTAAAGAAATGATTACAGATTATATAAAAGATATTCTCAATAATAAAACTAAATGGACTTTTAATACTCAAAGTTTAGATGGGTATGATGGTAGTGGTTATGTGCATTTAACGAATTATAAAGATTATATAATGATTCCATACCAAAGTTCTATTAACAGTGCTAGTTATCATATAAAACATAATTAAATCTAAACTAGAATGGTAGTGATAATATGAAAAAATATTTTTTGGTAATCTTACTAGTTTTTTGGTTACTAGTCATATTCTTGTTTTCTAATCAAACGGCTAGTAAAAGTCAATCAACTAGTGATAAAGTAGCATCTGATATTGTTGGAGTAGTAGAAACAGTTACTAATAATGAAATCAAAAAAGACAAAAAGGAAAATATCATAGAAAATACTAGATTTTTAGTAAGAAAAACAGCACATTTTACTCTATATTTTATTTTAGGAATTATAGTGTATTTACTTTTTACTAGTTATGGAGTTAAGAAAATATTATTTTATTCTATATTATTTTGTTTTCTATATGCTTGTAGTGATGAAATACATCAATTGTTTCTAGATGGTAGAACTGCTAAAGTGTTAGATATTTGTATTGATACTTGTGGTAGTAGTCTAGCAATTATTAGCATATTTTACTTGCAAAAATTTAATAAAAAGTACCGTGGTAACTAAGATATCATGGTACTTTTGTTCTGCTAGGTACAAAAAATACGATTTTTCTTGCTTTTTAGATAGTTTTGTATTATAATATGTGCCAACAAAAGAAGGGGTGGAAGTATGGAAGAATTTAATATATCAGAATTTATTAAATATTACTTCAGTTTAATTGTTATTGTTATTTTATTTATTATTTTAGGAGCAGTTGGTAGTTGGTATTATACCGATTATATTCAAGTACCAATGTATAAGTCTCAAACTAGTTTAGTATTAACAAGAGCAGGTGATTCTACAGGTAGTATTACGCAAAATGATATTTCTTTAAACAAAAACTTAGTTGCTACTTATCGTGAAATTATTAAGAGTAGAAGAATTTTATCTAATGTTATTAGTAATTTAAATCTTGATATTTCTGAAAAAGAATTAAACGAATATTATTTGATTGAAAATTAAATATTAGATTGAGAAAGGAAGAAAAAAATGTCTTTAGAGTTATTAGATCCGCATATGTGGAGTTTAGAAACATTATTTAAAAATGTTTATAAAGTACCAGTTTATCAAAGACCTTATTCTTGGGATAAGGAACAAATTGATACATTATTAAAAGATATATTTGAAGCTTTTAAAAAAGAAACGAAAGAAGGATATTATACTGGAAATATTATAGTATATGATAAGAATGAAAAGATAGAGGGACATATTGCAAAATATGATATTATAGATGGACAACAGAGGATTACTAGTTTTGCATTAATTATGCTTGCAACTTATTCCATTTCTTATAATATAGGAGTGGAAGAAAATGACAAAGTACTAGGAAATATAAAAGATTCATTATGGAAATATGTTGAAAGAAAATATAGAAAAGATTTAAAAACAGTTGAATTAAATAGTATAGAAAGAGATTGCTTTAAATATATATATGATATTTGTTTTGAAAATCCAAAAGATGCATTAAGTCTAATAAAGAAGTATAATACAGAATCTGAATTTGACAAAAGAATAGTTAACAATTTTGAGAATATATATAATACAATTTTAGATAATATATATGAAAGGACTCCAGACGGAATATTAAATTTTGCTGAATATATTTTACAATTTATTAAATTTATTGTAATTGAAGCTCATTGCAAAGAAAATGAAGTGTTTTCAATGTTTGAATCTATTAATAGCAAAGGGAAACAATTGGAAACAATAGATCTAATAAAAACATATATTTTTTCAAAATTAGACGAAGATTCATATGAAAAATATTCTAAAATATGGGGAAATCTTATTATAAAAACAAAAGATAAATTATATGACTATTTATATAATTATATTAAAGCATATTTATCTTATTATAGACAAAATATTAATGTTAATAATTTTAAAAGCATATGTACAAAAGAATTGTTGTTTTATTTTAAAACAACTGAAGAAGCATGTGCATTAAAAAAATTATTAGATGACTTAGATGCAAAAGTTGACTTTTATAATATGCTGTATTCTGTAGAAGATGCATATAAATTAATTAAATCAAGTAAATTCAGATATTTTTATGAAATTTTTGTTAAACTAAGATATCAACATCCTAAAGCATTGTTTTTTAGAGTTTTTGTAGAATTTAATGAAGGAAAATTAACTAAAAATAATGTTATAGATATAGTTGTTGAAACTACAGTGTTTATGTTAAAGTTTCTAACTATTTGTGATAGAGACAGTAAAGACGCTATTACTACCTTTTCAAATATTTTAAATAGTACATATAATAGTTTAGTTAATAAAGATATAATTATAAATTACTTAGAGACAGAATTAAAGGTTAGAGGTGTAACAAATGATTACATTAAAAATTTGCTAAATACAATAGATTGCTATAAACTAAAAAAAGAATTAGGAGTATCAATGCTAGCATTATACGAATCATATAATGAAGAAGAAGATATAATTTCATATGATCAAGCTTATAATCTTTTAAAAGGATATGGAGAAGTATATAGTTTAGATCATCTGCTAGTTCAGACTCCTAATGAAACTGACTCTTTTAAGTATTATCGTAATAAAGTGGAAAATACATTAATCTTAAAACAAGGAAATGATTTTCCAAAAGATGTATATACGGGAATGGATTATGATATATTTGAACAGGCTATTTTAAATAAAATAGGAAATTTGAGAATATACTATAAAGACAAAAATTCATTAAGACAGAATGATGAAA
>ENA-ORLU01001175-ORLU01001175.1-human-gut-metagenome-genome-assembly--contig:-NODE-1175-length-20653-cov-4.436625_pt1 | contig 20653 bp, 12 predicted proteins | sample MGYA00243009_ERZ508833 | MGnify/ENA primary metagenome ERZ508833 (study PRJEB26277, sample SAMN04329763) | human gut metagenome | biome: human-associated habitat | host: Homo sapiens | place: USA...
GCCGCCGCCCATAGCGGAGTCCGGCTTGCCGCCGCCCTTGCCGCCGGTGACCGCCGACACGGCGCGCACAAGATCGCCCGCGCGGATGCCCCTGGCCACGGCGTTCTTACCGCAGACGGCCACGAACGTGACCTTGCTCTCCGTCGCCGTGGCGAGCACCGCGACCGTGTCCGGGTCTTTGTCGCGCAGAAAATCGCCGAGCTTGCGCAGGTCGCCGGCCTCGAGATCGGTGCGCGTGGTCGTGATGACCTTGATGCCGCCGATGTTCTTCGAGGCGTAGAGGAAGCGCTCCACGTCACTGTGCAGGATCTTCTCCTTCATGCGCTCAACGCTCTGGCGCGCCTCCTTGAGCTCCGCAGTGAAACTCTTGGCCTTGGCGAGAATGTCCACCGGCTTTGCGTGCAGCACCTCGGCCGCAGCGTACAGACGGCGGTTGACCGCCTCCATCTCGTGCAGGTAGGCCTTGCCGGTGATCGCCTCGATGCGGCGCACGCCGGACGCGACAGAGCTCTCGCCCGTGATGCGGAACGGTCCGACCTTTGCGGTATTGTCCACGTGCGTGCCGCCGCAGAGCTCTACGGACTTGCCGCCCATGTTCACGACGCGCACAACGTCGCCGTACTTCTCGCTGAAGAGCGCTGTGGCACCGGCGGCCTTCGCCTGCTCCATGGTCATCTCGGACACGGTGACATCCATGCCGTCGAGGATCCAGTCGCTGACGATCTCATTGATGCGCTGCAGCTCATCGGGCGTGACAGCCGAAAAATGCGTCAGGTCAAAGCGCAGGCGATCTGGCTCCACGAGCGAGCCCGCCTGATGCACGTGATCGCCCAGCACCTCGCGCAGCGCGGCCTGGAGCAGGTGCGTGGCCGAGTGCGCACGCATGATCGCCTTGCGGCGGTCGGTATCGATACGCGCCGTGACGGTCTGCTCGACCTGCAGGCGGCCGGAGCGCAGCACACCATGGTGCAGGAACTTGCCGGCCTTGTCCTTCTGGACATCCGTCACCTCAAAGAGCGCACCGTCGGCTGCAATGACGCCGTGGTCGGCCACCTGACCGCCCATCTCGGCGTAGAAAGGCGTCTGATCCAGCACCACGATGGCCTCCATACCGGAGACGATCTCGTCCACCAGCTCACCCTCGGCCACGATGGCCAGCACGTGGGCGTCGTCGATGGCGTCGTAGTCATAGCCCACGAACTCGGTGGCGGGCATGTCCTTGCCGAACTCCACACCGGCCCAGCCCAGATCACCCAGAGCCTTCCGGGCCTCACGGGCGCGGGTCTTCTGTTCCTGCATCTCCCGGTCGAAAGCGGCGCGGTCCAGCGTCATGCCCTCGTCCTCCACCATCTCGATGGTCAGGTCGATGGGGAAGCCGTAGGTGTCATACAGCTTGAAGGCGTCCGCCCCGGAGAAGGTCTTCTCCCCCCGGGCCTTGTGCCCTTCCAGCATCTCCCCGAAGATCTTCAGGCCGCCGTCGATGGTCTTGGCGAAGTTCTCCTCCTCCACCCGGATGACCTTGGTGATATAGTCCTGGCGCTCCCGCAGCTCGGGGTAGTGGCCCTCGTTCTCATGGATGACGGTGTCGCACACCCGGTACAGGAAGGGCTCGTTCACGCCCAGCAGCTTGCCGTGGCGGGCGGCCCGGCGCAGCAGACGGCGCAGCACATAGCCCCGGCCCTCGTTGCTGGGCAGCACGCCGTCGCAGATCATCATGACAGTGGAACGGATGTGGTCGGTGATCACCCGCAGGGACACATCGGTCTTGTGGCTCTCGCCGTAGTGGGCGTTGGTAATCTCAGAGACCTTGTTGGTGATGTTCATAACCGTGTCTACGTCAAAGAGAGAATTGACGTTCTGCACCACGCAGGCCAGACGCTCCAGGCCCATGCCGGTATCGATGTTGGGCCGTGCCAGACGCTCGTAGTGGCCCTTGCCGTCGGCATCAAACTGGCTGAACACCAGGTTCCAGATCTCCATATAGCGGTCGCAGTCACAGCCCACGCCGCAGGTCGGCTTGCCGCAGCCGTACTCGGGGCCGCGGTCAAAGTAGATCTCAGAGCAGGGGCCGCAGGGGCCGGAGCCGTGCTCCCAGAAGTTGTCCTCCTTGCCCAGACGCACCATGTGGTCCGGAGCAATGCCCACCTTCTTGGTCCAGATATCGTAAGCCTCGTCGTCCTCTTCGTAGACGGAGATGTGCAGCTTATCCTTGGGGATAGCCATCCACTCGTCGCTGGTCAGGAACTCCCATGCCCAGGGAATGACCTCCTCCTTGAAGTAATCCTGGAAGGAGAAGTTGCCCAGCATCTCAAAGAAGGTGCCGTGGCGGGCAGTGATGCCCACGCGCTCGATATCCGGGGTGCGGATGCACTTCTGGCAGGTGGTCACGCGATGACGGGGCGGCTCCTCCTGTGCCAGAAACCACTTCTTCATGGGGGCCATGCCGCTGTTGATCAGCAGCAGGCTGGGGTCGTTCTTGGGTACCAGGGGGAAGCTGTCCAGACGCAGATGACCCTTGCTTTCAAAGAAGCTCAGGTACTTTTCGCGCAGTTCATTCAAACCGGTCCATTGCATAGATCTTTCTCTCCTCAATCGTCTTTGGCGCTTATGCGCCGTTTTTATGCTGTTATGGCAGAGGGGCGGCACGGAGAAAAAACAAAAAACAGCCCTCATCCCAAAAGGGACGAAGGCTGCTTGTGCATCAAACTCCGTGGTACCACCCAAATTGCAAAGGATCACTTGTCCCCTGCCGCTTTCGGCGCATTAACGCTGCGCAGCGTCCGGTTTACATTCGCCGGAAGCTCCGGGGTGGCGCGAAATGATCCCGACCGGAGCACCTTACAGCCGTGGGCGCTCTCTCTGGACGGTGGTGTGTGCATTTCTGACCCCATCATTGCCATCTGTCATAATTTTACATTCCGCAAAGCAGCGCAGTGCCCCTTTGCGTACAGCTAAATTATAGCATACGCAAAACGTTTGTCAACGGTTTTGAGCAAAATTTACGGTACCCAGATGCGGTCTGCACGGGTTATCTCGCCGTTTTGGATGGTCACGGTCGTGTTTCCTGCATTCCACCCATAAGCATCTTCTTCATTGCTCATTGCATCACAAACCGTCCGATCTCCCTTTACGATCACTGGGTCGGCTTCAAAGTCTGCTGCACCGTCCGATAGTTCGATATCGTCTGCCATAACAAGTTGCTTAACCACTCCAACTTCATAATAAGCGGGAAAATCATCCCATGTCAGAGTCCGGTAGTGGTCATCCTCTTTGCATAAGTCAATACCACCTTCTTCTATTCCACCGTTGATGGTCACATAGTTGTTTTCTCTCTCAACGCTTTCCACTGTTAGGGCTGTAATTTCCTCTGTCCCGTTTAGATGTGTTATAATGGTATCTCCTTCGCTCAATGCTTCAATATCTGCGGCTGTGTACCGGTCATAGTCGTATACAACAGCATTGTTGATGGTATTCTTGCGTTCACCGACCCATACTTTATCGCTTTCAAAGCTGATGTGATAAGTGCCATCCGAAAGTGGGTCACTCAGTAAAACACCTTGCATTGGGTGTACTTCCGTTTTTTGCGCCTCCGAAGATGTCGTGCTTGCCGTGGAAGCCGCTGTGCTTCCAGCCGTGGAACTGGACGCCCCACAGCCCACCATTGTTATTCCAATAGCCAAAAGCACAGTAAGTGTCACTATTTTATGGTTCCATCTCATACGAAAACCTTCTTTCTCTTGCTTGACGGAACGTTTCCGTTCCGCTACAATAAAAACGAATCAAGAACCCATTCTATTGCAACTGATTTTAAGATAGAGAGGAATTTCCCGTGAAAATTTTAAAAGTAAAATGTCTTGCCCCCACCCGGCTGGACAATTATCTGACCCAGCAGTACCCCGCCCTGACCCCCGGTCGCCTGAACAAGGCGCTGCGGGAAAACAAGATCAAGTTGAACGGCAAAAAGCAGCCGCTTTCCACCCGCGTGATGGCAGGCGATGAGATCAAGCTGTTCATTCTGGACGACGTGCTGGACGCCGACCGCCGGGTGGAAGGCCCCGCGTGGAAGAACGCCCGCACCCCGGCGCAGGTGGTGTACGACTGCCCGCAGATTTTGATCGTGAACAAGCCCGCCGGTGTTGCGGTGGACGGCCCGGAGGACGATACTCTGCTGAACCGCGCGCTGCTGTACCTGAATAAGCAGGGCGAGTACAAGGAGAACGACCTGTACACCCCCGCTTTGTGCCACCGGCTGGACACCGGCACCAGCGGCCTTGTGATCATTGCCAAGACCCCGGAGGCTGAGGAGCTGTTCCTTTCTGCCATCAAGAACCGCGAGGTGCAAAAGACCTACCTCTGCGTCACCTTTGGCCGTCCCATGCCGCCGGATGCCACCTTGGGCGGCTACCTGCTGAAGGACGCCGACCGCGGCATCGTGAAGATCGTGGAGGACAAGCAGCCCGGCGCCAAGGAGGTGGAGACCCGGTACGAGACCATTGCGGTCTCCGGCCGTCTGGCCCTGCTGAAGGTGCAGCTGATCACCGGCCGCACCCACCAGATCCGCGCCCACATGGCCAGCATCGGCTGCCCCATCCTTGGCGACAGCAAGTACGGCAACAACAGCGCCAACCGGGAGCTGAAGCTGAAGTATCAGGCGCTGTGCGCATGGGAACTGACCATGCCCCGCTTCACCCAGCCGGACTTTGCCTTCCTCAGCGGCAAGACCTTCCACGCCCCGAAGCCGTGGTATTACCAGCAGGTGCTGGACGGCACTTTGAAGTAACAAAAAGGAGATGTCCTGCCGGGCATCTCCTTTTTTGTTACTTACAATAGAACGCTCAGACCCGCACCATATCCGGGGTGATCTCGGCCAGCGTATGGGCACCGCACATCTGCATGGTGTCGGCCAGTTCCCCGGCCAGCTTGTCGATGTAGCACTTCACGCCCTCTGCGCCGCCGCCGTAGACAGCGGTCACGAAGGGGCGGCAGATCAGCACACCGTCCGCGCCCAGCGCCAGTGCCTTGAACACATCCACGCCGGTGCGGATGCCGCCGTCCACCAGCACCTTTACGTCGGTGCCCTTGAGGGCTGCGGCGATCTCCGGCAGCACCTCGGCGGTGGCGGGGCACTGGTCCAGCACACGGCCGCCGTGGTTGGACACCACGATGGCAGCGGCACCGGCCTGCTTTGCCTTCAGTGCGCCCTTGACGGTCATCACGCCCTTGACGATGAAGGGGCGCTCTGCCAGCTGCACGATCTCGGCCAGTTCCTCCACGCTCTTGCTGCCGGCGGGCGGGGTCATGTTCTTCAGGAAAGGCAGACCCGCTGCATCCACATCCATGGCCACGGCAAAGCAGCCGCTGGCCTTGGCCTGTGCCATTTTCTCGCGGATGGTGTCGATGTTCCACGGCTTGATGGTGGGCACACCGCAGCCGCCCGCAGCGCCAATGGCGCGAGTTGCCATCTCCATCACGGTGGGGTTGGTGCCGTCGCCGGTAAAGGCAGCAATGCCGTTTTCGGCACAAGCACGCACCAGCACATCATTATAGGTCATGTCGGTGTAGGTATCAGAGTAATGCAGGTTCACTGCACCCACGGGGCCCGCAAAGAAGGGATAGCGGAAGCTTTTGCCGAATAGCTCCAGCGTAGTGTCCGGTGTACCGCCGGGGCACAGGGTATCCATGTTCACCCGGATGTCCGCCCACTTATTATAATTGCGGATAGCGGTATCGCCCACGCCCTTGGCACCCGGGCCGGGGATCTGGTTTTTACAGGCCACGCCGTTGCACACCGGGCAGGCCTTGCAGTATTGACCAATGCAGGTACGGGCATTGGCAAGCACTTCAGGATAAGTCATAAAAGCATCCTCCTTATATTTCCCGCCGCTGCGGCACAAAATGACCCGCCGCAGCGCTCTCTGCCCTCAATATAGACCCATTTTAAGGGTGCGTCAAGGGCTTTTTGTGCTTTCCGTCCATGCGGCAGAATACTTTCTCGCGTTTTTTCGTCACTTTTAAAAAAGTCTGATTTTTTTCAAAAAAATCCTTGACAAAAAGCCTGCTTTCAGGTATTATAGTGGAGCGCCAAGGGCACCCGCCCAAAGGCAGAACAAAAGATGTGGAAAGATGGCTGAGTTGGTCTAAGGCGCACGACTGGAAATCGTGTAACGTGTCAAAAGCGTTCTGGGGTTCGAATCCCCATCTTTCCGCCAGAAACCTGAAACAGAAATGTTTCAGGTTTTTTGTTTTGTCCGCAGTTTGCGGCGCTTGACATTTGCGGGCAGTTCCGTTATGCTGGAACAAATACGTTTTACCGGAAGGAGAGGTTTCCCATGGCATCTTCCCACAAAAAGCACACCGGTCTGCGGGCGGCGCTGATCATTCTGCTGTGTCTGGTTCTGGTGTGCGCGGTGGCTGCGGCGGTGCTGTACAGCTTCGTCAGCCGCAAGATCAAGGCATTCCAGAGCGGTGCCAGCTTTGCGCTGGACTACACCATCACCTCCACCGAGGCCGAGCCCCCTGCTCTTTACGCCCTGCTGGACAAGTTCGGCGGCACCACCGGCAGTCTGACCGGCCAGTACACCCCCCGGGCGGTGCAGCTGGCGCTGTACCCGACGGGCACCAGCACCGTCAACGATGCCCCTCTGACCCGGATGTACATCAGCGAGGAAGAGACTCTGTACGATGCCGGACAGCTGTACAACAAGCTGCGCAGTACGGTTGTTGCCGAATATCCGCTGGCAAGCCTGCTGCTGCCGGGCTGGTCGCTGGGCAGCTACATTTCCCAAAACCAGCTGGCTACCCTGCTGGGGGTAGACCCCGCCGCCACCGGCTTGCAGCAGGTGAATGACTTCCAGCTGGATCTCAAGCAGCTAAAAACCGTGCAGCCCGCCAACGCGAAAGAAGGCTACTTCTACCTTCAGTTGCCGAACCTCGCCGCCGGTGAGGATGCGCCGCAGCTGATTCTGGGCATTGAAAAGCAGGGTCTGCTCAAGACCCTGTCCCCCAAGGTGCACATCCTGCTGGACGTGCCCGCCCACCACATCCATGCAGAGCTGACCGGCACGGTGACTGCCGCCCAGACCGTGGTAACCGCTCCCACCTCCCGGATGCAGGACTCTGACGTGGAAAGCCTTGTGCAGCTGCGCAAGACCATCGAGAGCATTGTGCAGTTCGTGCAGACCGCCGCCCAGAGCGATGATGCCGTCTCCCCTGCTGCATAAAGCGGACTATTTTGAATGGTCTCCGCTTCGCTCTGACCATCTTCAGCGGAAAAATTATTATTTATAACGCAAATCCGGGCAGACTGCGGTCTGCCCGGATTTGCATTTTCACGCGTAGTTTGCGCTGCGGGAAAAGATTAAAAAAGCAGCCCCGAAACACACACAGGCGTTTCGGGGCTGCAAATCAGAACAATGATTCTGCTTTTACTTCTTTACGGTCTTTTTGCAGGGTGCACGCTTTGCCTTGGGCTTTGCAGCGGCGGGGGCAGTCTTAGTTGCAGGGACAGCAGTCTCAGCCTTGGTCTCCGCAGCGGGCGCAGCCTTCACCTCTGCGGCGGGGGCAGCAGGCTCAGCCTTTGCCTTAGCAGCCTTCTTCGCAGCGGGCTTTTCTGCCTTGACCGGCTCTGCAGCCTTTGCGGTGGGAGCAGCGGGCTTCTCCTCCACCTTCTTGGTGGTGCGGGGCTTGCGGGCTGCGGGCTTTTTGGCGGGAGCGGCTTCCTTGGCCGGTGCGGACTTCGTCTCAGCAGCGGGTGCTTCCTCGACCTTAGCAGCACGCTTTACGCGGTCCTTTACCTCAGAGATGACCCACAGCTGGTCGCCACCGCCGGGCACTTCCTGCCAGATCTGCAGCACAGCGCCCACCTCGGCACCCATGCCCACGGTGTCCACGCACTTGCCGCCTGCCCAAGAAGAACGCAGACGCACGGTTCCCTCCGGGGTGTGCTCTACCTTCCACATCTGGGACGTGCCGCCCACGTCCTCCCACAGGTGCAGCCATGTGCCGTTGGCGGTGCCGGTCATGGTCAGATCCAGCAGCTTGCCGGAAGCACGGTTGCGGATGCGGTACACGCCATCACCCTCGCGGACAAAGCTCCACTCCTGTTCGGGCTTGTGGTCATACTTGCCCAGACGGACAGTGCCGCCGTCCTTGCTGCCTTCCACTGCCTGAATGACATTGCCGGTGTGAGCGGCAATGGTATAAAAGCGGTCGGCTTCGATCACAGTTTGTGCTACGGATTTCATGTACAAATCCCTCCCAATCATAAAATGCACAGATTTTTCCAATTCCTTCTTATAAAGAATACCACATATCGTGATTTTTCACAAGCAATTCGACAATTCTTTAGCACTTTATATAGAAACCACCCTGTTTTCGCCTTCTTTTTCGCCCCTTCGCAGGGGAGAAAGGGCCGTTTTTCTCCCTCTCGACATTTTGCCGCAACTGCGTTATACTGTTTTTACAAAGCTTATCTGCCGCTCTGGAAGGGGCGGTTTTCTCGTTTTTAAAGGAGGATATTTTTCCATGACCCAGCAGGACCGCACTGTGGTGCAATATCATAAAATGACTGAGACCCCTATCCCCCGGCTGATCCTCAGTCTGGCCGCGCCCACCATTTTAAGTATGCTGATCACCAGCATCTACAATCTGGCCGATACCTTTTTTGTGGGGCGCATCTCCACCAGCGCTTCCGGTGCGGTGGGCGTCGTTTCCAGCCTGATGGCGATCATACAGGCGCTGGGCTTTATGCTGGGGCACGGCTCTGGCACCATCATCAGCCGCCGCTTGGGCAGTCAGGATACCCACGCCGCCACCCGCTTTGCTTCCACCAGCTTTTTTACGGCGCTGGCCTTTGGCGTAGTGCTGGCGGTGGCCGGCCTTGCCACCCTGCCGGACTTTATGATGCTGCTGGGCAGCACCGAGACCATTCTGCCCCACGCCTGCGCCTACGCCCGCCCCATCCTGCTTGCCGCACCGCTGATGATCTCCAGTCTGGTGATGAACAACATTCTGCGGTATGAGGGCAAGGCGAACCTTGCCATGGTCGGGCTGGTCACCGGCGGACTTCTGAACATCGCGCTGGACCCGCTGTTCATGTTCGCTTTAGGGCTGGGCACTGCCGGTGCCGGCATTGCCACCGCCCTCAGTCAGACCATCAGCTTTGGCATTCTGCTGTATATGTTCCTGCGGGGCAAAACGGTCAGCCAGTTCCGGCTTTCCGCCGTCACCCGGGAGCCGCGCGAGTTTTTGCAGATCCTTGCAGGCGGCGCGCCCAGCTTTGGCCGTCAGGGTCTGAACAGCATCGGCGGGATGCTGCTGAACATTGCCGCCCGCAGCTACGGCGACGCTGCCGTGGCGGGCATGAGCATCGTGACCCGCATTTTTCTGTTCATCCTCTCGGTGGCCATCGGCGTGGGACAGGGCTTGCAGCCGGTGGCGTCCTTCAACTACGGCGCACGCAAGTACCACCGGGTGCGGCAGGCCGCTGTCTTTACCCTGAAAGCCGCCTTTGTGCTGCTGGTGGCGCTGATCGCGGTGTGCTGGTGGAAGGATGAGACTTTGATCCGTCTGTTCCGGGATGACCCGGAAGTCACCGCCGTGGCGCTGCCTGCCTTCCGTTACCAGTGCTTTGCCGTCCTTTTGCAGCCGGTGATCGTAGTGGCCAACATGACCTTTCAAAGCGTGGGCAAGGCCGGGCGCGCCACCTTTCTGGCCTGTTGCCGACAGGGCGTGTGCTTTATCCCGCTGATCCTTGTACTGCCCCGGGTGCTGGGTCTTGTGGGTGTGGAGCTCTGCCAGCCCATTGCGGATGCGCTCACCTTTTTCATCTCGCTGCCCTTTTTGCTGGCCTTTCTGCGGCAGCTGGAGCAGATGGACAAGGCAGAAGCGTCCCATGCCCCGGCACAGCTGTAATGCAATTGTAACCGTTTTTAGCCGCATTTTTCTGCAAGTTCTGCAATGAAAAATGCGGCTGTTTCGTATTCTGAGTGAACGGAAAAATTTTCCTCCCTGTTTTTGCAAAGGAGTGGTTTTTATGAAGCGTGTTGTCTTGCGTATCGGCTGCGGGGCAGTCTGCACTGCCCTTGCCCTTACTTTAGGCTGCGGCTGTGCCCTGCTGCCGCCCGCCACCGGCGTGCCGGGCGCTGCAAGCTCTGCCGTTTCGGTACCTACGGACGACAGCGGCAAGCCCCTGTACGACCCCGCCGTGCTGAACGATGACCGTCTGCGGGTATTGTACTGCTATGACCGCGCGGGGAGCAGCACCACCATCCTGTGCGGCAGCACCCCGCTGCATCAGGCTGCCCGCAGCGAGAACGTCTCGCTGGTGGAGGACAGTGCCACCGGCATCGCGGACTACTGGCTGCGCAGCTGGTCCGACCCCACCGGCCGGGGCGGACGCCGCACCGCCCTGTACGACAAGACCGGCACTGAGGTGATGTCCTTTGAGGGCGAGCAGAACGCTACCCTGCAAAACGGCCTGCTGGTGCTGCAGGAGAGCCGCCTTGTCGATGGCGGCTACGTCCCGGAGTCCGGCTACGGCACCTGTCAGGTCATCGACCTTGCCACCGGCGCAGCGCTGCCGGTGCCGGAGGGCGCATACAGCTGCACCCTATGCGGCGATAAGCTGGTGTTCAGCTGCTACGCCCGCCCGGAAGGGCTGGACGATTACGACTGGGATATGGATTACCAACAGAACCGCTGGGTAGTTGTGCAGGAAAAGGACAGCACCCCCGTCTACCGCGCCGATGCCGCCTCGGCATACCGCCTTTTCTACGACAGCGATACCCTGAGCGACTGGGTGGAGCTGGACGTTGCCACCGGAGCCGAGACCACCGACCAGATTTTGTATAACACCCAGACCGGCGAGCAGTACACGGGCTTTTTGCAGGTCTACCCGGGCGGTCTTGCCAGCTTTTCCACCGGCGATGGCCGGTACGAACTGCGGGATATGACCACAGAGGACCGCGGACTGATTGCCGCCTTTGACGAGCAGCCCAGCCAATATTTCCCGGGCTATGTGGTAACATGGCACAGCGGCGAGGATCATGGCTACGAGCTCTATGATCTGGAAACCGGCACCAAGACCCCGCTGTACGATGTGAACACCACCGATAACACCATAGCCGTCTACGCGCTGGACGGCAGCCTGCGGGTGTACAGCAAGGACAACGGCAAGCTGCTGACCGACACCACCGTAGAGCCGGTGGAGCACCAGCAGCGGGTACGGATGAGCAACTACGGCAGCGGCTACGTCTGGCTGAAATTGCAGGACAACGACCGCTACGAGACCACCGCCACCCGGCTGTACGGCCCGCAGGGGCTTGTCAGCGACCTGACCGCCCTGCAGGGCAAATACAGTTACGTCAACTACCTGACCACCGACCCCGACGGCAGACCCATGTTCTACGGCAGCCGCAGCGCTGTGGGCAGCGCCTACGGCAACGTATGCGATGTGCTGGACGCAGACGGCAAGGTAGTATTACAGGGGCTTGCCAGCTGCGCCGGGTACTATTCTAACAGCCTGAACGCCCTGCCCGACCATGTGTTTGCTGCACAACGGGGCTTCTATGTGGGCTGGATGGACACAAGCGGCAACTGGCTGTACTGCCAGAGTATTTTCTCGTCTGCCACTGCGGACGATGAACCGAGTTACGGCTATTGAGTTAGGAGGGCTTTCTTATGAAAAACGCTAAAATTTCCCGCCGCAGCTTTCTGCTGGGGCTGGCTGCCTGCTCCGCTGCCGGGGTACTGACCGCCTGCAAGGGCACGGATGCGCCCTCCGGCAGCACCGCCTCCTCTGTGGTAAAACAGCCCGCGTCCTCTGCAGCGTCCTCTACTGTGCAGCAGGCAGCGCCGTTTTTGACCGTGGAGGATTTTCCCCCGCTGGACGGCAGCACCGCCTGCATCCCGCTGATGGCGCAGATGCTGGCCGATACCACCGGTATGGACTTGGAAGAAGCCCGCAGCAGCATCACGGTGAGCACCACCGCCTACGCATGGGAAAACTTTGGCTTGTACGACACCACCACCCGGATGCTGGTGGTATACGAAGCGCCGGACTATGTAAAGGAAGAGCTGCAAGAGGCCAACGTGGAGCTGGAGCAGAAGCCCATCGGGGTGGACGCGCTGGTGTTCATCGTCAACGAGGACAACCCCGTGCAGGCACTTACTCAGCAGCAGCTGCGGGACATCTACGCCGGAAAGATCACCAACTGGAAGGATGTAGGCGGCAAGGATCAGGCCATCGTTGCTTTCCAGCGCGGCGAGGACTCCGGCAGCCAGACCCTGTTCAAAAAACTGCTCATTCAGGGCGGCGAACTGATGACCCCGCCCTCTGAGCTGGCTCCCGCCGCCATGGGTGAGCTGGTGGACAGCATTGCCGATTACAACAATAGCGCCAACGCCATCGGTTTTTCCGTATATTACTACATCGACCAGATGTACTCCAAACCCGGGCTGCGGCTGCTGGCGGTGGACGGCGTGACCCCCAGCAACGACACCCTTGCCGATGGCAGCTACCCCCTGTGCAACGATTTTTACGCCGTCATCCACCCGGATGCCGCCGCCGACAGCCCGGAGCGCCGTCTGTACGACTGGCTGGACACCGCCGACGGTATTGCCTGCATCCAGAAGGCCGGGTACGTTCCGGCACAGTCTGCCGCCAAGGCGAATTGATTTTCCATGAATTGACAGCCTGCCCGCATTCTGCTACAATCTAACCAGAAGTTTGTCGAATCCTGTTTAGCAGAATGCCGAAAGGAAGGTCTTACTATGGAACACCCCTCTCACCCGGTAGAAAGCCACTGGCGCACCTCCCTGCGCAACCGCATCATTCAGGCTTCCAGTCTGCTGGAGGTACTGTTGTCCGGCTTAGTGCTGATCGGTCTGCTGTTCAGTGTTGTGCCGCTCATCCGCTGGATGCCCGGCCTGCTGTTCGACGGCAACGAAGCAGAGATCCGCACCTTTCTGGAGCGCAGTCTGGATATCGTGATCGGCATCGAGTTCATCAAGATGCTGGCCAAACACAGCCCCGGCAGCAGCCTTGAGGTGCTGCTTTACGCCATTGCACGCCATCTGGTGGTGGGGCACGATTCCGCCGTAGAGAACCTGCTCAGCGTAGGCGCCATCGCACTGATCTTCATCGTGCGCAAGTTCTTTTTTGTTCCGGCCTTCGGTGCGCACCTGCCGGACGGTCACCCCGCGCCGGATCTTACCCCTGCCCAGAGCGGCATCCCCGCCGACTGGTTCCGTCGGCGGCATTCCGAAGCAAAGCCCGAGGAAGAGCCCGAAACGGAAGCGTAAGCGTTTCATCAGCTCCCAAAAAAGCGGCTGCTGCACAGCATTTTGTGCAGCAGCCGCTTTTTATACGCTGCAAAATACACGATGCAGCATTTATTTCGTCCGTTGGTTTATGGTGTTCCCCGTGGCCGGAGCAGGCACTGCGGGCAAACATCCACTGCCAGATCTCGCTGGCGCTGAACCGTATCTACACCGAGTGGTACCCCAGCAAGGGCTACAGTTTCAACATCACCAACTCCACCAGCTACGACCAATACTACGTCCATGGCCGGACGGTGTTCGACGTCATGGTGCGGCTGACGGACGACATCTTCAACACCTATATCCGCAAGACCGGCACCGTGAACCCCTACTACGCCGAGTACTGCGACGGCAAGTCCGTCACCTGCCCCGGCCTCAAGCAGTGGGGGACGGTCACGCTGGCCAATCAGGGCCGCAGCGCACTGAGCATCCTCAAATACTACTACGGCAGCAACATCGAGATCATCCGCACCAACAACATCCAGTCCATCCCCCAGAGCTACCCCGGAAGCCCTCTGCGGCAGGGCAGCACCGGAGCGGCGGTGTTCACCCTGCAGCGGCAGCTCAACCGCATCACCAAAGACTATCCCTTCCTCGGCCTGCTGACGGTGGACGGCATCTTCGGCCGCAAGATGACCGAGACGGTCAAAAAGTTCCAGAAGCAGTTCAACCTCACCGCCGACGGCGTGGTGGGCCGCAGCACCTGGTATAAGATCAGCTATATCTACGTCTCGGTGAAGGACCTCGCCGAGCTGACCAGTGAAGGCGAGACATTCAGCGGCACCCTCCCGGACAGCTCATGGAACTTCGGCAGCAGCGTCCTCAAACAGGGCTCCACCGGCAGCGAGGTAGAGCAGGTGCAGTTCTGGCTGAGTACGCTGGCTCAGTATGAGAGCAGCATCCCCTCTGTCACGGTGGACGGCGTCTACGGCAGCGGCACAGCGGCGGCCGTCCGGGCGTTCCAGCGGCGCTACGGCCTGACGGTGGACGGCATCGTAGGCCTCACCACATGGACTGAACTGTACGACCAGTTCCGCAGCATCCAGTCCGACAACGGCACCCCCAACGCCTACCCCGGCACCGCCCTGCGCCAGGGCAGCAGCGGCCAGAACGTCCGGCTGGTGCAGTTCTGGCTGAAAATTGCGCGGACGGTCTACCAGAGCCTCCGCAATGTGACGGTGGACGGCATCTTCGGCCCGGCCACGACGGCAGCGGTGCGGCGGTTCCAGACCTACTTCGGCCTTGCCAGTGACGGCGTCGTGGGCCGCACGACGTGGAACAAGCTCTACGAGGTCTACAACGACATCGCCAACCGCCTGCTCTCGTCCAGCCTGCGGCCCGGCGAATACCCGGGCCTGCTGCGCAGCGGCTCCAGCAGCACAGCGGTGCGGGAGCTTCAGTTCTACCTCTATCTCATGAGCGCCTACCAGAGCAGCATCCCCTCCGTCTCCATCGATGGCCGTTTCGGCGCGGCCACCGAGGCCGCCGTCCGGGCCTACCAGCGGTTCGCCGGGCTGACGGTGGACGGCATCGTGGGCCGGAAAACATGGGATTCGCTCTACAGAAAAGCCTCGGCTCTCCGCTCCTCCGGGCCTGTGGTCACCCTCAAGCGCCTGCCCTATCCCGGCACGCCGCTGACCATCGGCAGCGACAGCAGCGCCGTGCTCTACTACACCCTGCTTTTGCAGCGCATCGCCTACTATTATGACAGCGTGGCATCCCCCGCGCTTTCCAGCCAGTACACGCAGGAAACGGCAGACGCCACCGCCAGCGCACAGGAGCTTCTGGGCCTGCCCGCCACCGGCACAGCCGACGCCGAGACGTGGACGGCGGTGGAGGCTCTGAGCTTACAGCTGGCGGCCTTTACGCCCAACCCTGACCGGCATCCCGAGCAAGGGCCGGACTACCCGGGCCGGGCCATGAAGGAAGGCAGCGTGGGGCCTGACGTCAGCCTCATCGAAGGCTGGGTCAACGACCGCTCCCAGCTCTACTGCGAGGAGGACTACGTCACCGACAATGCCTCCTTCGGCCCGGAGGACACCGCCGCCGTGAAAGAAACGCAGCAGCGAGCGGGCCTTGAGACGAACGGCGTCGTAGACCGGCCCACTTGGGCCGCGCTCCGCGCCCAGAGCCGCACTGCCTGCGACAGCTGCACCGAGGAGGGATGAGAGATGGCACGCTTACTGGTCTATGATGCTTACGAGAACAAGGTCTACACCTATTCCAGCCTGAACGAAAACGACCCCATGCCCTACAGCACCGGCACGACCCTGACCGTCCGGGAGTTCCGGGGCAGGTCCAACAGTCCGGTGCTTTGGACGACCATTGCGGCCATGGAGGCATGGAACCTGACCCGCCGCAAGTACGGCAGAGGCATCCCGGTGGGGTACGCCTTCCGCCGCATCTGGGAGGGCGGCCACGGCACCCGCAGCCAGCACTACGCAGGCGTGTCCTTCGATGTGGGGCAGCGCCTCAGCCAGACCCAGCGCACCGCCATCTACAGAGCCGCCCGCTCCACCGGGGCGTGGGGCTACGTCGAGCCGCTGAGCCAGACCCCCACATGGGTGCACCTCGACCGGCGCTACGGCACCCCCGCCTGCAGCGGCACCACGGCGGGCTACCCCACCCTCCGCAGGGGGAGCCGGGGCTGCTACGTCATGATCCTTCAGGATGCCCTCTCGACGCTGGGCTACCAGACCGGCAGCCGCATCGACGGCATCTTCGGCAGCCGGACGGAGGAGGCCCTCCGGGGCTATCAGCGCCGCACCAGCCTCCGCGTAGACGGCGTCTGCGGCTGCAACAGCTGGAAAAAGATCTCCACCGCCGTGCTGGGCGTGGGACGAACCAGAACGACCATTGATTGATTTTCATATATAGTAGCAGAAAACAAAAAGACTGCTGCAAAGTACGACCTCTCCGGCACAGCAAAGCCGTGACGGAGAGGTTGCTTGCAGCAGTCTCTTATTTTTATAGTTCAATCCTCCAGCACCACATCCTCGCTGAGCACCTGCCCGATGGGCTTTGCGATGCACAGGTCGGCTTCGGCGTCTGCGCCCGTAGGCTGCATATTGATGACCACGAGGTGGTCGCCCCGGAAATAGCGGATGAGGCCCGCCGCCGGGTAGACCACAAGGCTGGTGCCGCCGATGATGAGGGTGTCGGCCCGGCGGATGGCCGAGACAGCCCCGGACAGCACCTGTTCGTCGAGGCCCTCTTCATAAAGGACCACGTCCGGCTTGACGATGCCGCCGCACTTGGGGCAGCGGGGCACACCGGTGCTGTTGGCAATGAAGTCCACGCCGTAGAACGCGCCGCAGTTCACGCAGTAGTTGCGCAGCGTGCTGCCGTGCAGCTCGTATACCTTCTGTGACCCTGCGGCCTGATGGAGGCCGTCGATGTTCTGGGTGATGACGGCCTTCAGCTTTCCCTCCCGCTCGAGCTTGGCCAGACGGAGGTGGGCCGCGTTGGGCTTTGCGCCCCGGACGATGAGCTTATCGCGGTAGAAGCGGTAAAACTCCTCGGGGTGCGTTTCCCAGAAGGTGTGGCTCAGGATGGTCTCGGGCGGGTAGTCGTATTTCTGATGGTAGAGGCCGTCCACGCTGCGGAAATCCGGGATGCCGCTCTCGGTGGACACACCTGCACCGCCAAAAAAGACGATGTTCTGGCTCTGCGAAATGATTTTTTCTAACTTTTCAACCATATTCAACACCTCTTTTGTACCACTTGCCGGAAAACAGCTTAAAATTTTGTATATTCTGCGCGTTGTTCTCCACGTTTCAGCGGTCGTTCTCCGCAAACATCCGCCCCAGCTGGGGAAAAATGTCCTGCGGGAGCATCCCATACTCGCCCCTCCGGGCAGCCGCCCGGTCGGCGGCGGCACCGTGGAGCCAGACCGCGCAGGCGGCGGCATCGTAGGCAGACAGGCCGCAGGCCAGCAGAGCCGATGTCATACCGGCCAGCACATCGCCGCTGCCGCCCCGGGCGAGGCCCGGGTTGCCGGTGGGGTTGATGCAGACCCGCCCATCCGGCCCGGCGACCACGGTCCGCGCCCCCTTCAGCACCACGACCGCGTTCCATTGGGCGGCATACCGCCGGGCGATGCCCTCCCGGTCGGCTTGGACCGCCTCCACCGAAAGCCCGGTCAACCGGGACATCTCGCCCGGGTGGGGCGTCAGGATCAGCTCTTTTGCCGGGCGGGGCAGCTCCTCGCCCCCATTCATGAGGCTGGCAGCAGCGTTCAGGCCGTCGGCATCCAGCACCGCACTGCCCGAAAAACCGGTGAGCAGCTTCTTCACCAGCGTCCGCGTCTCAGCGGCGCGGGCGCTGCTCTGGGCCAGATACCCCAGCCCCGGCCCGATGAGAAGGACGGTGGCCTTCTGCCGGAGGATGCGGGGGATGCTCTGGGGCGAGATGCCCCCCTCTGCCCCCGGCTCACAGGGGCAGAGACAGCATTCCGGCAGGCGGGCCGCTACCGCCGCCATCACCGGCTCGACGCTGGCCAGCGTGACGATGCCCGCGCCGGTGCGCAGGGCACCCTCCACGGTCAGCGCCGCAGCACCCCGGTAGCAGGCACTGCCCGCCACCGCCAGCACTGCCCCGAAGCTGCCCTTGTTGCTCTCGCGGCCCCGCTTCGGGATGCGGGACCAGACAGATCCAGCAGTGATGTCCGGTGTCATGCTCACGCCTCCCCCTGAATGCAGCGCTTGATCTCTTTTTCTACGTCCTGCACCTCTTGGTGGAACATCCGGGCCGAGACGCGGAGCGCACCGTGGCCCAGAATGATGACCTGCTCCATACCGTCGGAGGTCGCCACCCGCACCCGGCGGTTCCTGCCGATCTCATGGGTAACGCGCTCGATGAACATATCCGCCGTCTCGGCCTCTTTCGTATAGACGACATGGATGTTGTGATACTCCTCGATGCTGCCGGGGCTGCCCGGTACGCGGTAGGCGTCAAAGACGAGGATGAGGACGCACTTCTTGAAGCCCTGATAGTTGCAAAGAATGTCCATCAGCCGGTGGCGGGCGGCGTCGAGGCTCTCCTTGGCGAGTGCATTCAGCTCGTCCCACGCAAAGATGATGTTGTAGCCGTCCACCAGCAGGTATTCCGGCGCGATCTCCCACTGTTCGGCGGCAAAATCGGGCCGCTCCTTCTTCTGCACCGGGCGAAACGCCGCCAGCGGATCCCGCTTGATGGGGCCATAGGTGCGCTCGAAGATCTTCAGCAGCTCGGCATCCTCTTCCAGCGTGGCACGGTACGCGGCCATCCGGCGGGGCCGGGCGGCGCTCTCTTCTGCCGTCGGGGCGGTGTGGCCCCAGCCGCTGTCCACGTGCATATGGCTGCGCACCTGTTCCCACGGCACGACGAAGCCCGCGCCGTGGGAGCAGAAGACCGAATCGGCGGGGTTGTCCAAGTCGTGCTCCGGCTCATAGCCCGCCGCCGCGATGACCTCCGCCGCATTGTGGCAGGGGCGGTAGCCGTCCAGCGTCAGGCTCAGATGTCCCCGGCCCCGGCTGTAGCTCACCACCTCCATCGGGTAGCTGCGCATGGCTGCCACCGGCGCAAAGCCGGTGAGAGTGGCCGTCTGGCCGTCGGGGGCGGTCTCGGGCGGGTCGAAGCTGCCCTCCATCCGCTGGATGTCGCTCATGGCCCGGCCAATGTTCTCCGCAGGCACTTCCAGCCGGAAGGAATACCACGGCTCGAGGAGCTGGGTCTTTTTGATTTGGTTTGCCATCATGAGGCCCTGCCGCACGGCGCGGTAGGTGGCCTGCCGGAAGTCGCCGCCCTCGGTATGCTTGAGATGGGCGCGGCCCGCGATGAGGGTGATCTTCATATCCGTCAGAGGCGCGCCGATGAGGACGCCGAGGTGCTGCTTTTCTTCCAGATGGGTCAGCACGAGGCGCTGCCAGTTTTTGTCCAGCTCTTCCTCCCGGCAGTCGGCGGCAAACTGCATCCCGCTGCCCCGGGGCAGCGGCTCGAGCTTCAGATGCACCTCGGCATAGTGGCGCAGAGGCTCATAATGGCCCACACCCTCGATGGCCTCGGTGATGGTTTCCTTATATAATATGCCGCCGGAGTCAAACTCCACGTCCAGCCCGTACCGCTCGGCCAGCAGGCTTTTGAGCACCTCGAGCTGAATCTCGCCCATAAGCTGGACGTGTATCTCTCCCAGCGTCTCGTTCCAGACGACATGGAGCTGAGGTTCTTCCTCTTCCAGACGGTGGAGCTTGCCCAATGCGGCATGAACATCCGCGCCCTCGGGCAGACACACCCGGTAACTCAGGACAGGTTCCAGCACCGGGAGGTCACTGTCCCGCTCGGCCCCGAGGCCGGTGCCGGGCTTCGCCTTTGTCAGTCCGGTGACGGCGCAGACCTGCCCCGGGCCGATGGCCTCTGCCAGCGTATATTTTGCGCCGGAGTAAAGCCGCAGCTGGTTGGCCTTTTCGGCCCATGGCTCGCCGTCCGCTTCGCCGGTGAGCTGGGCTTTGACTTTCAGCTCACCGCCGGTGACGCGCAGCCAGGTCAGCCGCTCGCCCCGCTCATCCTGCGAGACTTTGAACACCCGTGCACCAAAAGCTTCCAGCGCCGGGGCGGCGCGGGTGTATTCGTCGAGGCCGGCCAGCAGCTCGTCCACACCCTGCAGTCCGCCGGCATTCTCCCTCTGCAGGGCCACGCCAAACCAGCAGGGAAAGACGTGCCGCCGGGCGATGGCGGGGATGATGTCCTCCGCCGTCAGGCTGCCCGCGTCCAGCATTTTTTCCATCAGGCGCTCGTCACAGAGGGCCAGTGCCTCGTCCCGTTCGGCCTGCTCTGCGCCGAAATCCACGAATCCGTCGCCCAGACGGTGGGAAAGCTGGCTCAGCAGCGCCTCTTTGCCCGGGCCGGGCAGGTCCATTTTATTGATGAACACGAAGGTCGGGATATGATACCGCCGCAGCAGACGCCAGAGCGTCTCGGTATGGCTCTGGACGCCGTCGGTGCCGCTGATGACCATCACTGCGTAGTCGAGCACCTGCAAAGTGCGCTCCGTCTCGGTGGAAAAGTCCACATGGCCGGGGGTATCCAGCAGGGTGATATTCGTATTTCCCGTTTTCAGCAGGGCCTGCTTGGAAAAGATGGTGATCCCACGCGCCTTTTCCAGCGTGTCGGTGTCGAGGAAGGCATCTTTGTTATCCACCCGGCCCAGCTTGCGGATGCTGCCCGCGCGGTAGAGCATTGCCTCGGAGAGGGTGGTCTTGCCGGAGTCCACATGGGCAAGGATGCCCACCACCAGCTGTTTTTCGCTTTTTTCTGCCATGTCTTCCGCCCTCACACTGCGCCTGCGATGAGGCTG